>Ga0209795_10001190_pt1 | contig 16669 bp, 19 predicted proteins | sample AgamicOrMarz_FD_187166 | JGI IMG/M metagenome (GOLD analysis project Ga0209795, IMG submission 187166) | Agave microbial communities from Guanajuato, Mexico - Or.Ma.rz (SPAdes) (version 2) | ecosystem: Host-associated > Plants > Phyllosphere > Phylloplane/Leaf | place: Guanajuato, Mexico...
AGCACGAATGCGCCGACGGCTCTTCGTGTTTCCTTTATCTCAGTTGGAGCGCTCCACAAGGAAGACTTCGGCAGCATAAGCACCGCACGAAGAAAGAGCGTTAGCTCTTTCGAGGAGGCCATACGCCGCCGAACAGGGCGCTTGCGCTTTTCTTATTTATGGTCCGTCTTCTTGGAGTATTGATTTTTTCCTGCTTGACGATTTTTTTCGCGCATCATATTCTTTTCATGGCGAAGGGCATTGTTGTCTTTCGCTTTTTTATCGTTGTCTGAAGTGTGCGGCATAACCTTACCCCTTTCAAATAGATTCACACTTAGTTTCTGTCAATTTGAAAAGAGTATGTAAAAACATTAATCTTTCTTCACGTAGGTCCAGTTGCCCTCTTGGTACACTCTGCCCTCTTTCATAAGTTTTCCAAGCGCACGTTTAAAAGCACCTTTACTTAGGTCGAATCGATCTTTTATATCTTCAGGCATGCTTTTATCGTTATATGGCATGGCACCATTTCTGCTCATCAAATACTCATAAATTCGTTCCGCATCAACATCTTGCGTTTCCTCTTTTCTTGCCAGTAAGGAAACATTGATTGTACCATCTTCTTTTACATCAATAATCCTACCTTCAACCTTTTCTCCAATCCGCGGCTCTTGCTGTCTTTGTGACTCATGAATGAATCCTTTAAAACCTTCTATAGTGTAAATCCAACTGCCGACTTTGGCTGTTCGGTAAATATGTCCTTGCACATTTTTATTAAAATTTGCTCTTGTTGCTTTTACAGAAATAGATTCAATCACTGGGTCCGTGGCCAGCTTTGCGTATAGGAGATAATTGCTGCTCAGCTTTAAAGTAATATAGACTAAGTCTCCAGGCTGTGGCCAGACGGATTTAAGTACAGGCAAATCATCAATACCTAACAGGATATCCTTTGGAAGTCCAATATTTAAAAACACACCAATCCTTGGATTTGAGTCTGTAACCTTCACCCAAGCATAATGTCCAATTGCTACGTCTGGAATATTGGTTGAAGCAGAGATTCGACCCTCTGAATCAACATAAAGAAAAACCTCAACCTGATCATTTTCTTCAAATTCTTGATGGGCTTGATTAAAATGAAGTAATACATCTTCATTACCATCTGTTAAAAAATACCCAAACGAAGCTTTCCTAGCTACAGTTAATGTGGTGGTTTGACCGATTAATTCATTTAAAGACATATATAGCTCCTCTTTTCTACTCACGGAGAATTAGTTAAGTTCATTCCAAGCACTCCATTCCATATGTACGGAACGGACGCTTCTTCTTCAAATAGTTGTTTGAACTGCTATATTTTACTATAATGTACCCATAAAGGGAAACTTTCTTCAGGTGTGGTTTAAGATATTGTTAATAAAATGGAGGTTTTTGTTATGTCAAAAGATAGCTCATTTGATATTGTATCTCAAGTTGACTTATCAGAAGTATCAAATGCGATTACCCAAACAATGAAGGAAATTGGTACACGTTATGATTTTAAAGGCAGCAAAAGTGAAGTCTCACTTGATAAAGATAAAGAAGAACTAGTGCTTGTATCCGATGATGAATATAAAATGGACCAACTAAAGGATGTATTATTTAGCAAATTAATAAAACGAGGAGTTCCAGTTCGGAATCTTGATTACGGTAAAGTCGAAAAAGCATCCGGCGGAACGGTTCGTCAACGTGCAAAAATGGTTCAAGGGATTGATAAAGAAAATGCAAAAAAAATTAATACCATTATTAAAAATAGCGGTGTCAAGGTGAAAAGTCAGGTTCAGGACGACCAAGTGCGTGTTAGCGGTAAAAACCGGGATGATTTACAAAAAATTATCTCCCTTGTGCGTGAGGCTGACTTAACAGTGGATGTCCAGTTTATAAATTACCGATAATAAAAGCGGCGGGAGGATGGTTAAATCCTTTCGCTTTTTTTCATCATTTTTTTCATAATTTGACCCATTTATCTAAAACTAATATGGAGTAAACACTTGGAGGTATTAGGTAATGAGCAACAATCAAAATCAACAAAAGAAGACCTTTCCAGCACAACATCAAAATCATCAGCCCGGCATAGAAAGTGAAATGAACCCTCTGCCCATTTCGGTTGACCCCAATTATCAGCCAAGTGGAAAATTAACTGGTAAAACAGCCATTATTACTGGTGGTGACAGTGGGATTGGAAAATCTGTCGCCATTTATTTTGCCAAAGAAGGGGCAGACGTAGCGATTATTTATTTAGAAGAGCATCAAGATGCAGAAGAAACAAAGCAATTAATTGAGGCGGAAGGGCGAAGATGCCTACTTTATTCTGGGGACATAGGCAGTGAAGAATTTTGTAAAGATACCGTGAATAAGATTCATTCCGAATTTGGTAGGTTAGATATACTTGTCAATAATGCAGCGGAACAACACCCGCAAAAAAGTTTATTATCAATTACCTCTCAACAATTGGAAAAAACATTCCGTACAAATATTTTCTCCTTTTTCTATATGACAAAAATGGTTCTTCCTTTTTTAAAACAGGGAGCATCGATTATTAATACTGCTTCCATTACGGCTTACAAGGGGCATGAACAATTATTGGATTATTCTTCAACCAAGGGTGCAGTAGTTTCCTTTACCCGCTCTCTAGCTCTGTCCCTTGCACCTCAAGGGATTCGGGTTAACGGTGTGGCTCCAGGTCCAATTTGGACACCGCTAATTCCTTCGACTTTTACACAGGATCAAGTTGCTACATTTGGCTCAAATACGGCAATGGGTAGAGCAGGGCAGCCATATGAACTAGCAGCTAGCTATGTTTTTCTTGCCTCAGATGACTCCTCCTATGTCAGCGGGCAAATGATTCATGTAAATGGTGGAGAAATTATTAACGGTTAAAAAAATGTCGGGGAAAGTCCCCCGACATTTTATCTTTTATTTTTTCTTAATTTCATTAGAAATAAGAAAAACAATAGGTAAACAACAACTAACCCTGCAATTAATGGAAAATTGATGCCGCTTTTTTCAGTTGCAACATATACCTCCGAATTATCCCGATCTAGAATGATCATATATTTATTATCATTACTTGTTACTTTATCTCCTCCCAGCAGCCCCCTCAGTTCTTGTCCATCTTTAATCTGTTCATTTGTTAATGCTACACTTTGGGACTTACTGGAATTATTGATCGCAATAATTGAGGTTTCACCTTTATACACACGTTTATAAACAACCATACCCTTATGATCATAGAGTGTCTCCATTGTTCCTCTTGTTAAGGATGGGAGTTGATTCCTTAATTCACCCACCTTGGTAATATAATCAATCAATTCCTTTTCAGCCCTGAAACTCATTTGCCCGCGGTTATCAGGAATTCCTCCACCATTTATAGCAATTTCTGTTCCATAATAAATGATTGGAATGCCTGGGGTGGTATAAAGGTACAACATTGCTGTTTTCCAGCGTGATCCTGGAAATTGCTTCTTTGCTACAATATCACTCGTAAATCTTGATGTATATTCGTTATCCAAAAAATTAGCCCTTAAAAAGGATTTCTGATTATTGTCGACATCTGCGTACAGACTGCTAAAGGACTGATCCGTAGTTGCAAATGTCTTTCTTAAATTTTCACTATACGGATAAGTAACGACACTGTCTATCCCCGCGCCTGTATATTTTTGTAAATCTATAGGAGTATTATTTGACAGTACCCCTAATAGAAAAAAGTCCTTCTTTTCCTTCTTTACTTCAGTTGAAAAGTCGGTCCAAAAGCCGATCGGAACATAGTTTACTCCTGGTAAACTATATCCATCAATATCTGTTTTATTAATCCACCATTTTGCTGTATCTATTAAGTATTTTTTCACTTCTGGGTTGTCCTGATTAAGATCGGGCAATCCATCAATCCAGCCTTGCTCAAGTTCCCTCTGTTTTTTATCTTCAGATGCTACCTCTTGTTTTGCATGAAACCAGTCCTGCTTGCTAGAATCACTTACCCAAGGATGATCCGCCGCTACATTATTCGTCACAAAATCGATGATTACCTTCATTTTTCGTTTGTGAGCTTCTTTTACTAACGTTTGGAAAGACTTCATCGTGCCAAAATGCTCATCAACTTTATAAAAATCCTTTACCCAAAATCCATGGTACCCATTTTTAGTGTTATCAAAAATAGGACTTAATCGAATCGCAGTAAACCCCATATCATGTATGTAATCTAACTTATCAATAATCCCCTGGATATCTCCGCCATTATATAGCAAAGGATCTTTTGTATTTACATCAATATCATTATTCCGATCTCCATTGTTGAAACGATCAATCATAATGGAATAAACCGATTCATCCTGCCATAAGCGTTCTTTCTTTTCAACAGCAGCATGTGCAGAAAGCGATGAATTAAGTAATAACAAGATTAAAATAAGTGTAATTTTTTTCATATAGTTAAATCCTCCTCTAAAAAAGGGAAGAGGATATCCTCTTCCCTACACTATTTTAATCTAATCCAGTTTTTATTCCAAATTTAAATTCTTCGTTTTGCCAGAAAATCACACCTAATTCACTATGTTAATATTATAATCCTTAAACCATGTGTGCAGTTGCACAAGGTACGCCAATAATTGAGGACCTGTCATCAACTGGCCAAACCAAGGTTCTTTAAATGAATTCCCACCAGACTTCACGATACTTTCAAGTTGCTCTTTATTAAAAAATTCATGTAATGCGGAGGATTTATCCTGTAAAATTTTCTCCACCTGTTTTTGGACGGCAATGGTGTAAGCAGGATTGTGTGTCTTCGGATACGGGCTTTTTTTACGATACAATACTTCCTCTGGTAAAATACCTTCAAATGCTTTTCGGAGAATTCCTTTTTCTCTCCCACGATACATTTTAATTTCCCACGGGATATTCCACACATATTCAACAAGGCGGTGATCAGCAAATGGAACTCTGACTTCGAGACTTGCACCCATGCTCATCCGGTCTTTCCGATCAAGCAATGTAGTCATGAAGCTTATCATATTAATATAAAATAATTCTCTCCGTTTTGTTTCTTCCACGCTTTCACCATCTAATTTTGGCGTTTCGGCGATAGCCTGATAATACTTTTCTATTACGTAATCATTCAATTTAAGTTTATCCTGCCAATGTGATTTCAACAAATTTTGTCGTTCTGTTAATGACCGCATCCACGGAAACCCTGGCCGTTCTAGATCTTGTTTTCGATGGAACCAAGGGTACCCGCCGAAAATTTCATCTGCACATTCCCCGGATAGGCTAACAACAAAATCCTGTTTGATTTCCTTACAAAACCAAAGTAATGAGGAATCAACATCTGCCATCCCTGGAAGGTCTCTTACATGGGTCGCTTCCACCAAATCATTCACTAATTGCTCCTGAGTAATTATTTTGTTATGGTGAATGGTCTTAAATTTATCCGTAATCATTTGAATAAATTTCCCATCAGCATCTGGTTGGAATTCTGTTGAGGAAAAATATTTGTCATTACCTTCATAATCAATGGAGTAGGTGTGGAGCTGCCCTTTGTTTTGGTCCAGAAAACCCTTTGCAGCAATCGCCGTAATGATGCTTGAATCTAAACCGCCAGACAAAAAGGTACTTAATGGCACATCCGAAACAAGCTGCCTCGTTACAGCATCTGTTACTAAATATCGGACCTTTTCAGCTGTCTCCTCCACGCTGTCCTTATGTTCTTCACTTTTTACATTCCAATAACGCCAAATTTTTAGACCATTCTTTGAAAATGTTAGCGCATGTGCAGGTCTTAGTTCATTTATTCCTTTAAAGACCCCGGAACCTGGCGATCTTGAAGGCCCAATTCCAAAGATTTCAGCAAGACCTTCTTGATTGATTTCAGTTTTTACTTCTGGATGGGCTAAAATAGCCTTGGTTTCAGAAGCAAATAAAAGACCTTTCTCATGTTCCCTGAAGAATAATGGTTTTACTCCTAAGCGATCTCTGCCAATAAAGAGCTGCTCCTTTTTGCTATCCCAGACAGCAAATGCATAAATTCCGTTCAAATAATTTACACACTCTTCCGCCCATTCTATATAGGCAGATAATAGAACTTCTGTATCAGAATGACCTTTAAATGAATATCCTTTAGTATGGAGAACTTTGCGGATATCTTCTGTATTATACAATTCCCCATTATAGCAAATGGTGTAATTATATCCGTCTTTTTGTTTGGACATTGGCTGTCTTCCCCCTTCAGGGTCAACAACAATCAGTCTTTTATGACCAAAAGCAACATTTGCATCAGACCAGATGTTTGTTTCATCAGGGCCTCTTTTTGCCAGAGTATTTGTCATTTTGGTCAGTGTTTCTACTTCGTTTTTGAGTGACCTATCAAAATTAATCCAGCCTGTAATGCCACACATTTCCTTTCACACTCCTCATTAACAGTACTACTGTACATGAATCATGTTTTTATAGTATTCAGCCCATAGGAATTGGTTAATTGTCCAAAAAGAAAAGCGGAAGGCTTGTAACGAAGTCAGATTTTTTAGTTGAAAAAATAATACTTTACTTTTCTGTTATAAAATTTCATGAAGATGTCTAAAAAGAATATGATATCATCTGGCACGGAGGTTAATAATGAATCGACAACAACGAATGAGACTATACGATTTTCAGGAAAGAGCCTACACAGAAGGAACAGTTGAACAAATTAATGAACAATGGATCTTCTTTGATGAGGAAACGGAAGAAGCTGAAATGTTAGATGATTACCTTCAGCAAGAAATTGAAGTCTTCCGGATGAACCGTTGGAAGAGAGGTAAATTGTACGAAACAGGAAAAATCCGAATTGGTAACGAAGCAACCATGCTTCGTAATCATGATTTAGTCAGGATTAGGAAACATTTAGTTTATTCACTTGAAAGGCTTTTAGATGGGATAAATGATGATGCATTTTTTCAATTTGTTACCACTTTAAACTCCTTAAACTTTTCTATTTACGATTGCATCTATTGTTATAATCATTTATCATTCTTATCGGATGAAAATCGGAAGGACGGGGTAAATTTTTTAGTCTTCGATAATCAAGAACAAATTTGTAATGTCCAACACCATTTTTGTTATTACGAAAAGGTGAATGATCGGTTTGAATTTACATTAAATACGGGAAAACGATTAGTGATAGAGAAAATGATCTCATAGAAAAAAAGGCATGGGCTTCCACGCCTTTTTCATTTGAATCCATTTAGTTCCCGATATATTTGGAATAAAGCAATTTTGCTTTGACCACATCATTAGTTCCATGAATCAATACACGTGCATCTTTAAACACAACAATTGAAGTATCTACATCTGGAGAAAAGCGGAGCAAATAGTCATTTCCCGATACATTTCCACTTTTCTTAAGATTCTCGGCTAACTTTCTTACATCCAATTCGCGTTTATTTCGGGGATTAATTTGGACGGTATTACGCCCGCAAAGTGTTGTATAAGCTATCTGCTGATCTGAGGATCGATCGAGAAAATCAAATTGATGGTTCACACATGTTGGACAATGTGGATTTCTCCCCTCGGAAATATCCATTTGCATGGTGGAATAATCCCAAATATCAATTTGTTCTAAATTAGGTGTCGTCTTTTCTCTAATTAATATTTTGATTGCCTCGAGGGCTTGAAATGATCCAATAATATCTGTTAACGGTGACAATACACCAACGGTATCGCAAGTTTCCCCTGTCCCAGTTGGAACATTTGGAAATAGACAGCGATAACAAGGTGTTTTTCCTGGTATTATGGAAGTAAACATTCCTCTAGAGCTAACAGCAGCCCCATGAACCCAGGGAACTCGATACTTAACAGCCACATCATTGATTAAGAAGCGTGTCATAAAATTATCAGTGCCATCTACGATGCAATCCATTCCTGTTAATAATTCTTCTGCATTATCAAGGTTTATATCAGCGATATGTGCATCAATGGTAACAGATGAATTAATTTTATTTAACCTTTTTTGTGCAGCGATGACTTTTGGAAGCTGAAAGCTTGCATCCTCCTCATCAAAGAGCGTCTGACGCTGCAGATTTGAAAATTCAACCAAATCCCGATCAATTAAACGGATATAGCCCACCCCTGAACGGACAAGATGGTTCGCAATCACCGTCCCAAGTGCTCCTACTCCCACAATGGCCACTTTGCTGTTTAACAATTTTAATTGACCTGTCTCCCCAATCCGTTGAAAAAGAATCTGTCTCGAATAGCGTTCTAAATCACTCATATTACACCTCTTTTCCAAACTACTATTATCTTACCAAATTATTAATTATTGTTGTTTATTAATTATTTAATTTTAAAAATAATCAAAAAGATATATAATAAAAATAGGCTAAAGTATAATTTTGGAAGGAATCTCTTATACCATTTTCTAATATTATAAGAGATTCATATCTATCCTTAAAATTAGAAAATGGAGGGGAAAAAATTGAATTTAGGTGGTTTTAATAACAAAGAAGTATTGGTCGATTTAACAAATGGGGTAGTTAATTACCGAGAGATCAATGAAGCGGATGCAAAAAAATACATAGGCGGCCGCGGCCTTGGGGTTAAGTATGTGTTAGATAACGGCCCTGAAGTCGAGCCATTATCTGCTGAAAACATCCTATGTATCATGACAGGTCCTGTCACAGGATCACGTTCTTCCATGAGCGGACGCCTTTGTGTTGTCACAAAATCACCATTAACTGGCACAGTTACAGATTCCCACATTGGTGGATGGACAGCAGCACGTCTAAAGTGGGCTGGTGTGGATAATATTATTTTTTCAGGAAAAAGCGACAAGCCCGTATACCTTTTTATTGAAGATGGCAAAGCAGAGCTTCGCGATGCATCTAACTTATGGGGAACTAGTACTAGAGCTTTTATCCAAGCAATGAAAGATGAGCATGGAGAATCAGATCTAAGTGTAATGACTATTGGTCAAGCGGGTGAAAACACTGTACGCTTTGCCTCATTTATTAATGAGCATGACCGGGCAGCAGGCCGCGGTGGTACTGCTGCAGTTGCAGGCTTTAAAAAGTTAAAAGCGATTGTCATTAAAGCTCCTCAAAAAGGCAATATGCCCCAGCCAAAATTGGATACTGATTACAAAGATGCCAATAAAAAAGCCGTCAAAGCAATCCTTGATGGGGGCTTAACTGCACCCAATAAAGGTGGATTATCCGTATATGGAACAAATGTATTAACTAACTTAATAAATGAGGTGGGAGCGCTTCCAACTAAGAATTCCCAACTAACACACTGGGATGAAGCAGAGAAACATAGCGGTGAATATTATAACACGAATTTACGTGTAGCCAATAATACCTGCCATGCCTGCCCAGTTGGCTGTAAAATCGAAGTAGAAGTAAAAGATGGCAAATACAAAACTCGTGTAGAGAGTATTGAATTTGAATCTGCCTGGTCACTTGGTTCAAACTGCTTACTAAGTGATGCGGAAGCGATTTCATATATGATCGACCGTTGTAATGAATATGGTTTAGATACAATTGAACTGGGCCACTGCTTCTCTGTTACAATGGAAGCTTATGAGAAAGGAGTCATTTCAGAGGAATTAGTCTGGGGTGATGCCGATTCCATGATTGAATTAACCAAGAAGATTGCACATCGTGAAGGCTTCGGGGGGATTCTTGCTGAAGGACCAGCACGTGCAGCAGCCGCTTGGGGAACACCTGAACTGTCCATGTCTGTTAAAGGTCAGTCTATCCCTGCATATGACCCACGTGGAATTCAAGGTATTGGACTTGGTTATGCAACAAGTAACCGTGGTGCCTGCCATCTGCGCGGATACACAGTTGCCAGTGAAATAGCCGGTATCCCAGAACCAACTGACCGCTTGAAGCCAGAAGGCAAAGGCGAATTATTAAAGGTATTCCAAGACATGCTAGCATTCTCCGATTCTATGAATATTTGTAAGTTCTCCTCCTTCTCTGAAAACGCAGAGCATTATGCTGAGCAATATAGTGCAATGACAGGAAATCAGCTTACTGCTGAGGATGTGATGAAGGCTGGAGAGAGAATCTATAATCTTGAACGTTATTACAATAACCTAGCTGGATTTAATAAACGCGAGGACGACTTCCTGCCAAAACGTTTTACGGAAGAACCAGCATCTGGAAACAGTGCAGGTCATGTAAGCCGAATGGATATCATGCTTGAAGAATATTACCAAGTTCGCGGCTGGAAAGACGGCCTCGTCACAGATGAGAAACTTCGTGAATTGGGTATTATCGATCCTGAAGTAAAGCAAACAGTCTAAGAAAAATATCAAAAAAGCTTCTGCCCAAAAGTGCAGAAGTTTTTTTGATAGAGGTTAACCCCCTATTCTCGTTGTTTTATAGCGGTAATTTTTGATTAATTCATCAAGAGTTTGAACTTCATTTGCACAAAAACGAACTTTGACTTTATTAACTTTAAAACTTGAAGTAAATGAAATTTCCTCTTCCGAAAGTATATATCCACTCCAGTTTTCCGCTTCATAAATGTAAGGGAACTTGTCAGTCACTGGTATGGCACCTAATTCTTCAAAATACATACCTAGATGTTCAATCCTTATCCCACGAAATTCTAAATCTCGTATTTCCATATTACCCACCAGCTACTGGCGGAAATAGGGCAAATTGATCCTTCTCATCTACTTTCGTTTCTAGGTCATCGAGATGGATAATATTTCTCCCATTTACATAGACATGAACAAATGGTAGCAGTTCCTTTTCTGCTGTAAAGATTTCATTTCTTAAAGGCGGAAACATCTCAATCATTTTATCCAGTACATCTATTACTCTTTCACCATCAGGCTGAACGTCAACCGTTACCCCACCACAAATTTGCCGGAGATTAGCAAACACTTTTACGAGCATATGGATCCCTCTCCTCTCTACTAATTTCAATATTAAAACCAAACTAAACGGTTGTCACGTTGTTTATTATTTTTGCGAATATAAAAGACTGCCGAATTGTTCGACAGCCTTTACAAGATAACATTAAAATTATGGGTGTAAAAATGACATTGGCAATCTTCCACCTAGATATAAAACAAGAACCCATGCAACGACAAACTGAATCCAAAATACAGAAGTTCTTCTGTTATTAGCCACACGGCTAAGAATCATTTCGAATAATCCGATTATCCAAAGTCCGACAACCGCTTTTAAAACATACCAAACATCGATTTTGTAAACCGAAAATAGAAGCCCTACACCTGTTGCAATAATAAGCAAATATAATACTCGTAAAATCATTTTAACAATTTTTGCACCTTTTTCTTTTCCACCCTTATGTAAAAAAAGTGCCACAACAAATAGAATCAAAGCTAAAAGCCATGCCGTAATATGACCGTGAATCATATAGTTCCTCCTTATGTATGAAATTTCATTAATTCGAACCTTATCATACCATAAACAGTTAATAAACACGAAAAAAAGTAGGTCAAACCATTTTTTCAATTGTGACTTCCATTTGATCACCAAGAAACAAATCCCTCGAACATGTTTAGTGAACAATAAAAAGCGGCACCCTAAGCAAAGGAAATTCAGCCCTTAACTATACAAAATTCATGTCTTTTATTACCTTACTTTATTTAAACAATGACGCCGGAATAGGAATCCCTGATGCCTCTAGGCGATCATAAAATTTGGGGCGGACACCGGTAGATATAAGTTGTCCAATAATTTTCCCCTCAGAATTCAGTCCTTTTTGTTTAAAGGAAAAGATATCTTGCAGAACGATATTTTCTCCTTCCATTCCTTGAACTTCAGTAATATTGATAATTTTCCTTGTTCCATCCATTAAACGAGTTTGCTGTATAATTACATCGATTGCACCTGCAATTTGCTCTCGTATGGCTTTAATCGAATTATTCACTCCGGCTAAAAGGACCATTGTTTCCAAGCGGCTAATCATATCCCTTGGACTATATGAGTGCCCTGTAGCAAGTGAACCATCATGGCCAGAATTCATTGCCTGAAGCATATCAAGCGCTTCTCCACCACGGACTTCTCCGATAATAACGCGGTCAGGTCTCATACGTAACGATTTCTTGAAAAGATCCCGAATCGAAATGGCCCTTTTACCTTTTATTTCGGAAGGCCGCAGCTCTAGGGATATTACATGCTCCTGTCCCAACTGAATTTCGGCTGCATCTTCAACCGTTACGATTTTTTCTTTATCTGGAATAAAATTAGAAAGGGCATTCAGAGTGGTTGTTTTACCAGACCCCGGGCCACCGCTAACAAACATATTCAACCGGGCTTTCACGCATGCATCTAGAAAAAATGCCATTTCCTCTGTCACTGTCCCAAAGTTGATTAAATCTTCAATTTGGTAGGGATACTTTGAAAATTTCCTGATAGTAATGGCTGGTCCATTTAATGCAAGGGGAGGAATGATGGCATTAACACGTAAGCCATCAGGCAGCCTAGCATCTACCATTGGCGAACTTTCATCGATTCTCCATCCAAGTGGGGTAAGAATTCTGTCGAGCATTGTCATGACATGTTCATTGTCACGGAATTGTACTGATGTTAATACCAATTTCCCTTTTCGTTCACAGTACACCTGGTTAGGTCCATTTACCATAACCTCTGAAACATCTTCATCTAAAATAAGTGGATTTATGGGTCCAAAACAGGTTAAGTAGTCGATTAGTTTTCACCTCCGTAAAATAGAAATAGCCCCGCCTTTACCAAAGGGGGGATAAACTTCATAGATTATCCATAGATACGTAGAACACCTATGCAAACATAGAATAATCATTATGAAACACCCTAATCTTTCGGTAACTGGCTGGCTTAGTGCACATGCACCTTAGCCCCTTTAGCTTTGCGTCACTGATTTTCATCAGGTTTGCCTTTATCGAGAAACAGTGTTTATTTCCGACTGATCTCTTAATCCTATAATAGTCCCTTTTTTAATTATCGAAAACCCTACCAACCTATCATTTTTCGTCGAAAATTATAGGTAATTATAACTATTTTCCACTTATTTTCTCACAAAATAAGTAACTACTGATTTCAATTTATTTAGGCGAATTAATCACATTACCTTTACCTATACATAGGATGTAGAAGATACTATGAAAAAAAGGGTGTTGAAAATGCCAGCAATTGTTGGAGTTGCACAGGTCATTACACTTGGGAGCAGTTCTGTTTTCCATATTGGAGATGTATATAAAATCATGCCATTTTCTACCGCAAAAACATTTTCTGGCGCTGGTTCCTTTAACACTGGGGATAGCTTACAGCTTCATAATAATGTAAGTTCCACCAATACAACTGATTCAGATATTTACGATCAAGGGATTGCACTTAATGCTTAATGAATGGGTGATTTTAAATGAACTTTTATATCCAGCAGTCCATTCAGATTAATTTCATTAAAATTGGCGGGATTACCAATTCCTCAGTTTTACAAATAGGCAGTGCTGGAATTATTAAACCTACCGCTCATTTATATAATACTGGCGGATTTACTGAACCGGCACCACAAACGATTAAATCTTCAGGCTCTTTATTAGGGACACCAGCAGTCCCCCTACAAGCCGCGGTAAGAAAACAGGATAAATAAGCCGCCTATCTTGTGTAAATCGATACGTTTATTGGCGAAATAATTGTGAGGTGATTACATGTATCAGGATTATTCCCAATATCTTCAATGGCTGCAGATGTGCATTCAAGCTCAGGAGCAGAGAATTCTGTCGTTAGAGAGCACTATCAAAAAAATGCAAGCAGAAATCAAACAATTATATGAAAAACAGGCCATCCATGTAGACAAAATTGAATATAAATTTGATCAACTAAAGGTAGAGACTCTAGAAGGAACGTTAAACATTGGTCTAAATCCATCCGAATTAGCAGGAATTGAAGACTTTGCAGTTCAAAATCAATCCTTATCCACCCCAATGTCACCAAAAAATCAAATGCAAAGATCAATGAAAATCGAGGAAGCCATATATAGATATTTAGAATCGGATTTACCTCCGATCGTGGAAGCTACTCAGAGAGAATTGAACGTTCTACCAAATGACGAGTATTTAGCATTCATCAAACAAGACATCATTAAACAGCTGCCGAGTAGGATTGAACATCATATAAACACCAATTCTGTTCACAATCGGACGAATGAGGAAGCACCGTCGGATGATATAATTATTGAAGCAATAAAAAAGGAAATTCAAAATGGGGTAATGGTTTTTTTCAGTAATTTACCTGAAAATTTGAAAGGACTGAAAACAGAATGAACTTTGTAGTTTATAACCGTGAGCTCTGTGTCCAAAACATAAAAATTATTGGGGTGGCAAGTTCTTCTTTAGTTATGGTAGGCGATACGGAATCGATCCAGTTGGCGTCAACTTTTGATACCCCTGCGGAATCATTAATTATAGGTCCTTTTGTTCCGCTAGCACCGGAGTGAACAACATGCTGCAGAGAACCTCTTGTGTAGACACGATTAATATTAAAATCGTCTCTTTTTCCTCTACGGTACAGTTAGGGGATTCCTGTATCATTAATGGGCTTTCTAGAGCACTCGCGGTCCAAAGAGAAGTCGAAATATTTAATGGAAATGAAGGGGATCTATCCCCTTACCCAGTCTATTCTGAATCAATACCTTTTCTACCTATAAATGAAGTTTTCTCATACTCCCGACAAAATCTCCCCCCCCTAATTAAGGTTGGTAAGATAGAAATTACGGGGATATCTTCTGCTTCCCTTTTACATGTTGGGTCCAGCCGCCATGTTTCCATGGAGGCTAGAATTAAGCATATTCGACAGTTAGGTCCAAGTCCTAGAAATGAAGAAAACGAAGGAGAACAAGGACAACAATAAATGCATAAGTTGCTCTTAAGGATATAACTAAGTTTACTAAAAAGGATGTTTGGTATGCCAGCGATTATCGGTCCCGTCCAAATCGTTAACGTGGGTGGCGGAATTGTGCAATTCGGCGATACGGTGTATATCTCTCCAAAGAGTGCCTCTAAGACAAATGCAGGCTCAGGTGCATTTAATACTGGTGGATTCATCGTGACGAATTCAGGATTAAGTGGTACAAATGTACTTGATACAAAAGTAATCGATCAGCCAATTGTGGGTAATAATTAAAAAAATGACATAAGCCACAAGATGGTCTATGTCATTTTTTATTGAATTAATCCTTCTCAACCTTCAAAATATGAGCCCCGTCAAAGAAAAACAAATACCTCTCATGGACCTTTCTTTTCCAGATTTGTTCTATTGCTCGGGTATATAAGTTTATTTGCATCTTGTAACGGTTCTCAAGTATGGATTTCGCTTGATCAAATCCACCGTTATAGCGGTCAGTAATTCGATCCGACTTATAATCCACCAAAACCAGTCCATCTTCATCCTCTAAGATGCAATCAATAATCCCTTGCACAAACACAAATTCATCTTCATCGCTCCAATTGGGGTACACATCACGGGCATGCATAGAAAGTGTAAATGGAACTTCTCTATTGATTGTTTTTGCCTGGAAATATCTTAGTCCCAATTCTGATTGAAAAAATTGAACAATCAATTGTTTGTCAATTATTCCAGCTTGTTCGGGGGTTAACAATTCATTATTAACCATCCATGTTAATTGTTCTTGAAGTGATTCTTGATTCACTGTTTTTGTTAAATCGACATGCTGCATGACCATATGCATAGCAGAGCCTCGTTCGGCTGGACTTAATTGCTTTTCCTGCATAAATTTAGGACGTTTTACGATTGATTTTTTAAAGTGGTTTACAAGGTCGGTCCCACTTTGTTCATCTGCCATTTCCCTTTGGCGCTTTATTTCAGAAACGGATTGTTTCGAACGATGGCTTGCAGCATTAGAAAAATTGTATTCCCAATCTAAGCGGGACCTAATTTCTTCAGCAAATGGTGACGTAGTCTCGACAAGTGCACCTTTTTGTACACGTTCAAGAAGATGATTTTCTTCTATATCTTCTTTTGTTTCTTTCTGCTTCACCTCTTCAGCACTTAGCAGAGAAATTTTCCATACGGAAGGGTGATTTGTGATTTCTTCAGGTATAAGTGGATTTATCGTTTCATTACTTCTTAATTCTTTACTATTTTGATGGCGAACAAGGGCCGGACCAATCCAATCAATATAGCTTGAAACAGCTGCCCGTTCATAATCTTTTAACAGCCATTCTGTATTGGCTGCTACATCATTCCATTGGTCAATTTTTTTTAGTGCATCTTTAAGTGTTGCGGTTAAATAAAGTTTTTCCTTTGCCCTTGTCATAGCTACATATAAGATACGCATTTCTTCGGCAAGCATTTCCATTTTCTTTTTTCGCTTAAAAGCAATTTGTGGTAAGGAAGGGTACGAAATTCTTTTTTCTGCATTTACGTACCTAGAAGCAAATCCATATTCTTTATCAAGCATATATGGTTTACGTATATCAGCCATATTAAAGGTTCGGGCCATTCCCGCCATGAATACAACAGGAAATTCAAGCCCTTTGCTGCTATGAATAGTCATAATTCGGACCACGTCCTCTTGCTCCCCAAGGGCCCTTGCAGCCCCGAGGTCATCTCCCCTTTCCATCATTCGTTCAATAAACCGTAGGAACCGGAACAGACCACGGAAAGAAGTGTGTTCATATTGCCGTGCTCGATCATATAATGCACGCAGGTTT
>Ga0209795_10001192_pt1 | contig 16661 bp, 15 predicted proteins | sample AgamicOrMarz_FD_187166 | JGI IMG/M metagenome (GOLD analysis project Ga0209795, IMG submission 187166) | Agave microbial communities from Guanajuato, Mexico - Or.Ma.rz (SPAdes) (version 2) | ecosystem: Host-associated > Plants > Phyllosphere > Phylloplane/Leaf | place: Guanajuato, Mexico...
CGTCGTCGTAACGGTATTCGGTGACGGCGCCCAGAGGGTCCTGCTCGGCGATCAGCCGGCCCTGGTCGTCATAGGCCTTGAGGTGCTCGCCGCCATCGGGCTCGACCTTGCGCACCAGCCGCGCCCGCTCGTCATGCGCGTAGACTTCCTGGCTGCCATCCAGGTGCCGGACCGTGACGTGGCCGTCCTCGCCCCAGGTGTAGCGGCTGTCCATCTGCGCGAACGAGGCCCAGTGCCGGACACAGCGGGCCGCCGGACCGGCGCCCTGCCATTCCCAAAAGAAACTCGCGCCCCCGGCCAGTTGCCGCTGGAGGATGACGTGGTGGTCGTCGTAGTCGTAGCGCTCGCTTTCGCCAGCAGCGTTGGTCGCCTCGATCAGTCGGAAACGTCCGTCATAGCGGTAGGACGCCAGCGTCTGTTCGGTACGCCAGGCGTCGTCCTGGGTGTTGGCCGGGTGGAAACTCTGGTAGTCGACGGCGATCAGGTGCCGCTGTTCGTAGCGCAGCCGCAGGGCGCGGCCGGCGCCGTTGTCCAGGCGGCTGATGTCGCCATGGATGTTGCGCTGGATCGTGAGGCGGTTGTCATACCGATCACTGAGGGCGGTCAGATACCCGGCGCGAAAGTGTAGGAAAGCGGTCTGGTCGCCGGGCTGGGCGATGATCAGTTCGTCCGGCTCGGTTCCCAGGTAGATGGCAGCGCGGGCCAGGCTGTTGTGGATCGCTGGGCAGCGGAAACGGGGTGCGGCGGTTTTCCTGGTCGATCCAGGTGACCTGCCCGCCTTCCATGAGCAGGCGATGGGCCAGGGCATGGCTCCAGCCGCGCCCGAGCCCGATGTCCAGGTCCGCGGCGCTGGTGCGGTACAACCGGGTGAAGACGAAGGGCAAGAGACCGTCGAGGGTGCCGTCTTCCAGGGTCAGCAGTTCTTCGCCGGTGACCATCGACACCGGGCAGCCGCTGGTCTGGGTCTGGGCGGCGGTGTCGGCGCTGTCGCCGTTGGGGTTTTTCGATTGGGCGGGGGCGTCGTCGTGGGGTTCGTGTTTTTTCAGCGTGGTGTTGCGCTGGGCGCCCCAACGCATTTGCATCCGGCCCTTTTTGACCCCTGCCGCGATCCCCCTGGCGGCGACGGCTTTGTAACGGTCCACATAGCCCATGAAGCCGTTGACCACGGCGAAGATCGCCCGGATAAAACGCTGCAAAGCACTCAACAGGCGCGCGCCCACATGGGCCAGGCGCATCGACAGATAGGCAATCCCGGCCCCCGCGCCGGCGAAGGTCAGGGCCACACCGATCAACAGATCGATCAATAGCTGTACGGTCAGTGTCGATAACGCTTGGGCCGTCTCGCCGGCAATCTCGCTGGGCGGCAGCATGTCGAGCCAGAGACTGGCGGCACGTACCAACAGGCACAACGCCGCTTCGTCACTCGCCAGTAGTTGCAGCTTGGCCATCACCTGCGGTGCGGTCTGCGCCAACTCGGCCAGTTGCGCCGCGCTCTCGCCCAACCGCTCGACGAACTCATCGGGATTCTTGAGGATGTCGGAGAGCAGACTGATGCTGTCCCACGCGCCTTCGATCGCCGCCCAGCTTCCGGCAAGCAGGCCGTTGCCCACCGCGGCCGCCGAAGTTGCCAAGGATTGTTGCGCCCAATGCGGTTTGAAACCCTGCCACTCGCCGCGCAACCAGTCCGTCAGCTCGGTGCTCAAGCCATCGTAGGAAGAAAACAGATCATTGAGCTGCGCCGACGATACTTCGCCCTGGACACGCACCCGATAGAACTTGCCCGCCTCGCCGTTAAAAGTTCCCAGGCCCTGGGCATCGAGGGCGACCGGCGTGACCTCGCCGCTGTCCACCGCCACCACATCCACGACGATGTCGCCCAGCGCAATGTCGTAGACCGATTCGAGTTTGCTCTCGATGGCCATCACCCCGCCGTAGGGGCACTGCACGACAGTGGAAAGAAAATCGTCGTCACCGGTGCTGACGGCCGTGGTGCTGTCAGCGAAGCGGATCAATCGCTCCATACCCAACAGCGAAGGCAGGTCGGCAGCGTGACTGGCGCTGTCCGCCGCCCGGCTGTACCAACGGTCAAGTTGCTCGCGATAGACAGACAGGGTGTCTTTGAAACTGTCGAGTTCCTGCTCGATACGGCTGACCTGATTCATCAGGACACAGCTCGGTCAAGGGCCAGCAGCAAAAAACGGTCGAACATGGCAGACGTCTCGCAGCGCTCAGGAAGCGCAAGACTTTGCCGGGGATGGAAGGGGAAATAAGTCAGGGAAAGAAGCGCTGGACGTAGGGCAATTCGCTAAATTGGCCCAGCGTTGAAACCTACCAACGGCCGCAGAGGAAATACCGCCGTTTCAAACGTTTGGAGATAGGGCCTACAGATCGAGTGTCTTGAGTTTGATTTCAGCCAGCGGATGCCCGGCCTTCGCCGCCAACGTCCACCAGCGCACTGCCTCGACCGGATCCGGTGCTTTGCTGGCCGTGCCCGCCAGACTGATCACGCCGACCTGATAGGCGGCCTTGCCATCACCCGCCAGTGCCGCCAGGCGCAGCAGGCGAATGCCTTCTTCCCGGGCACCCAGGCCTTGACCGCGAAACGTCAGGATATGCCCGTAGAAGCTTTGCGCACCAACGTCGCCCAGGTTTGCCATGCGCGAGAACTGGCCCTCGAGCCAGGCCCAGCCCCGTCGTTGACGAACGAACCACGGCCAGTGGAACAACCGACGCGCCAGCCAGTAACCAGCCCGCGCCTTGAAGCGCCAAAGCATCAGGCCTCCGCCGACTCTGGATATTCGTACTCGAACACCCGGACCACTTCCGATGCGTGCCAGGAAGCGGCGGCGACCCCGTCGGACGGCCCGGAAAAACGCCCCAGGCGCTCAACACACTCGAAAAAACCGGTGCGCGGCAACCGACTGGCACCCTGGCTGATGACCAGGGAACTGCGCAGCGGCTGTTCAGCGCGAGCGTCCAGCGCCGCCAGGTGCTCAAGGGCCGCCGTCAAGGTCTGCATGGCCGGGCTGGGTAACTGCAAGCGCTCCAGCAAGGCCCGATAGGTCAGCAAGTGGCGCTGACGACGGGCCTGATCCAACTCCCCCAACAATCCATCCCAATGCTGCCGACTGATACGTACGCTCACGACTCATCCCTCCAACCTGGCACCGTCAATTCCCAGGCCAGACTGCGCCGAATCGCGGCATCGGGCTGACGCTCGCCGCTTTCGATCAAGGCCAGATAAGACGGACTGATACCTACCGTGCGGGCCAGCGCCTCAATGGCGATGCCCTTCCCTTCGCGCAAACTGCGTAATTGATCCAGACCAGGAAGAACCTGGCCGGGTGCCGCCGCGTGACGGACTGTCGCTTCGCGCGGCGGTGCTGGGTCGATGCCTGCGGCCTTCAGCAACGACTGGTACTGCTCCCACGGCAAAACCGCGTATTCGGGCTCTCCGTCGCGGGTGATTATCTGAATATCCATGTCTACCCCGTAGGACAACAACGCTTAGCGAATCAGCCTTTTTTCTTTGAAGTGTAATCCTAATACCGGCTGAGGTCGCGGGGCGATGAATTCCAGGGGCGAGAGAGGCAGGATCAGTCTTTTTTATGACCCTGCAGCTGAAGTTGTTCTGGGGTGTCAGGCAGCCTTTCTACCGAGGCGAGCTTCTCGGGCGATTGTCGATAACGCCAGGCGCGGAAGGCTTCGAGCTCAACATCGAGGGTCTTCATGACCCAGGCCAGCACGGCGATATCGTCGAACATGCCAAACATCGGCAGGATGTCCGGAATCGCGTCCAGTGGGCTGAGGAAATACATGAGGCCCGCCACGACCGAGAGCATCGACTTGGCACTGACCGCCCGGTACTCACCCCGCCAGTACGCCAGGCACAATGCCTGCAGCAGGCGCAGATCCTCCTTGAGCTTACCGAGCCGGCCGCCCTCCCGGGCACCTTTGCTGGCGACCGCAAACAGCAGGGTCGGCAATCGACCGCGAGCCAGCAACCGCCCGGCCATGGGTAGAAATCGCGCGAAATTCCACGGGGCCTTCACTTTTTTCTCCAACTGAAATGTTATCCACACAAATTGTGGATAACCTTGTGAACAGAGCTGCATTTCAGCGCTGAAGCCCCCGTTTTATAAGGGCCCAGCTTAAATCGGGCGTTTTTTACTCACATAAAAAAACCCAAAATTTCATTGACTTGAGGGGGTGGCTGGGTCTAGCACAGCGTCCGTATTGCCTATGACTGTAGTCTGCATGGAGCGTTCGATTTTTTGATAATCACCGAAGCCTGGATGCAACAACGCCCCGCATAAGCGAGGCGTTGTCGTGACAGCAGACGCGATTACTTCGCTGCGTCTTCTTTCGTCGGATCCTTGATCGCCAGCAGTTCCAGGTCGAACACCAGGACCGAGTTGGCCGGGATCGCCGGGCTCGGGCTCTGGGCGCCGTAGGCCAGGTCGCTCGGGATGTACAGTTTGTACTTCTCGCCGACGTGCATCAGTTGCAGGCCTTCTACCCAACCCGGGATCACGCCGCTGACCGGCAGATCGATCGGGCTGCCACGCTCGACGGAACTGTCGAACACGGTGCCGTTGGTCAGCTTGCCGGTGTAGTGAACGGTCACCACATCATTCGGCTTAGGCTGTGGGCCGTCGGCTTTTTTGACCACTTCATATTGCAGTCCGGAAGCGGTGGTGGTTACACCGGCTTTCTTGCCGTTTTCTTCGAGGAACTTCTTGCCGGCGGCTGCCGACTCCTCGCTCATCTTGGCCATGCGCTCTTCGGCACGTTTTTGCAGTGCGGCAAAGGCTTCGACCAGTTCTTCGTCTTTCAGCTTCTGTTCTTTCTTGCCGACGGCATCTTCGATGCCCTGGGCAACCGCTTTGGAGTCCAGGTCATCCATACCTTCCTGAGCCAGGCTCTTGCCCATGTTCAGGCCGATACCGTAGGAAGCTTTCTGCGCCGGGGTTTTCAGCTCTACGCTGGTCTGCGAGTCGCAACCCGCGAGTACCAGGCCAACCAGGGCCACCGCCGCCGCCAACCGATGCTGTTTCATGCTATTTCCTTGTTCATGCGCCTAAAGGGCAATCGAGTAAAGCCGCGAGCTTATCAGGCGGCCCCGACCAATGGCTACCGGCATGTGAGCCACAAAGCGTCGATAAGTTCAGGTCCGCAAACGCTTTTTAACGTTGGTCAGATGAAGCATCTGTCATCCACTACGTACACGGACAAAAACTGACAGTTCCCAGCGCCCTTGCGGTAATGGCCACTTGCCCGCCAAGCAACACTGAGGCATAAGGGCATATCAATAAAACAAGGACGTTACCGTGCGCCTGCTCTCTCGCATTCTCTGGCTGCTCTTCGCATTGCTGATCGTCGTCGTGGCCGTAGTGCTTTATTACGTTGCCAATCCGAGACTGCCGTTCTATACCCCGGTTGAAAAGGTAAATTACCTGGACCAATGGAGCGCCGCCGAACGCCAGACCTATTACTTCACCCCCCAAGGCACCCAGGTCAAAGGCCTACGCTACGACTGGTTCTCCGCCCTGGAGTTGCCGTTTTCGCAACAGCGTTTCGCGTCACCCGAGTACCTGGCGCGCTTTGGCTTTCTGGTCGACCCTGCGCAGAAAGCTTCGCCCGCCAACCCAGGCAACCTGCCAGTGGGTTTCGCACGACACCAGAACCCTGGCAGCAAAGAACAGTTTCTGGATATTACTTGCGCCGCGTGCCACACCGGCGAGCTGCGCTACAAGGGCCAGGCGATCCGCATCGACGGCGGCTCGGCCCAACACGTCCTGCCTTCCAGCGTTCCTACGTTACGTGGGGGCAGTTTCGGACAGGCCTTGGTCGCCAGTCTGGCGTCCACCTACTACAACCCATGGAAATTCGAGCGTTTCGCCCGTCAGGTGCTAGGCCAGGATTACGACGCCCGCCACGAAGAACTGCGCAAGGCATTCAAGGTCTCGCTGGACACCTTCCTGCGTACCGCATGGAACGACACCCACCGCGGCCTCTACCCCACCGAAGAAGGCCCTGGCCGGACCGACGCCTTTGGCCGGATTGCCAACGCCAGCTTCGGCGATGCCATTTCACCGGCCAACTATCGGGTCGCCAACGCACCGGTGGATTACCCACAGCTGTGGGAAATATGGACATTCGACTGGGTGCAGTGGAACGGATCGGCCCAACAACCCATGGCCCGCAATGTCGGGGAAGCCCTGGGTGTCGGCGCCACGCTGAGTTTCTTTGACGCCCAAGGCAACCCATTGCAGGGCGATGCGCGCTATCCCTCCAGCGTGCGGGTGCGCGACCTGAACAAGATCGAAGAGACCCTGCAACTGCTCAAACCACCGGTATGGCCGCAAGCGTTGCTCGGCGCGATCGACAAGCCTCTGGCTGCGAAGGGCCGAGCCCTGTTCACTGAAAATTGCGCCGGCTGCCATGTGCCGAAAGTGGTCCAGGGTCCCGATCGTCCGGTCCAGCAACTGCATATGCTGCCGGTGCAGGTGATCGGCACCGACCCGGGCACCGCCAACAACATTGCCGACCATCGCTTCGACCTGACCAGTCTTAAATGGGACCCGGCCGAGTTGGCGAACCTGGAAGTGCAACTGCACCCCACCCCGACCGAACCACTGGACTTGAGCCAGATCTCAGTCGCCAAGGGCCTGGCGTATGTCACGGCCTTCGTCGAAAACCGCGCTTACCGCGACGCCGGCGTCACCCCCGCCGAACGCCCGGCCCTGGACGGTTTCGGCCTGCCCATCGGCGTGCGCGAATTGCGCGCCTATAAAGCCCGGCCACTGGCAGGCGTCTGGGCCACGCCGCCGTTCCTGCATAACGGCTCGGTGCCGACGATCTATCAACTGCTGTCGCCCCAAGACGAGCGTGAGACCACTTTCTACAAAGGCAACTTCGAATACGATCCGCAGCATCTGGGCTATCGCACCGAAGCGTTCACCAACGGTTTTCTTTTCGATACCCGTATCACCGGCAATCACAACAGCGGGCATGAATTCCGCGCTGGTGAACGCGGCAATGGTGTCATCGGCCGTCTGCTACAACCCCAGGAACGCTGGGCCTTGCTGGAATACTTGAAAGTGCTGGGCGGACCACTGGAGTCGCAACTGTAATGCTGAATATCACCGGTAAAAGGATTCTTCCATGCTGATCACGCTCTGGCTGCGCCTTGGCGCCTTTTTGGGCAAGACGCTCCTGTGGCTGCTGGGGATCGGGCTGCTCGGCTGGGCACTGGCCACGGCCTGGTTTGCCTGGCAGCACCGCGGGCCGGTGTCGGATCAGGAACAGATACCGCCCGGCGAAGCCGCCATGACCCAGGAGATCATCCAGACCGCGATCCGCATCGTCGACCAGCACCGCGAAGGCACGCGCTATCTGCGCGATGCTCACGCAAAGGCACACGGCTGTGTCATGGCCGAAGTCCAGGTGCCGAGCGACCTGCCGTCCCCGTTACGCCAGGGGGTATTCGCCGAACCGGGCAAGGTCTGGCAGGCGACGATACGCCTGTCCAACGGCAACGCTTACCCACAATTCGACAGCCTGCGCGACGCCCGGGGAATGGCAATCAAGTTACTCAACGTGCCAGGCAAGCAACTGCTGGCGGATCGGCAGTCATCCGGCGAACAGGACTTCGTGATGTTCAACCATCCGAACTTCTTCGTCAGTGATGTCGCTGAGTATCGTCAGAACGTGGCCGCCCAGGCCGACGGAAAAAAGGCCATGGCGTTTTTCCCCAGCCTGGATCCGCGTAGCTGGCAGGTTCGCCATTTGTTCATCGCCCTGGCGACCCTCTCGCCGCCACCGGCCAGCCCGACCCAGACCACGTACTTTTCGGTATCGCCCTACAAATTCGGTGAGGCCAATGCCAAGTTTCGCGTAGCACCGGACCCCGACAACTGCCCCGCCTATACCCTGCCGAAGCAGAACCAGGAGCTGCCGAATTTTCTACGCAGCGCTCTGACGCAGCAGTTATCCACCGACCGGGTACCAGCCTGTTTCGTCCTGCAGATCCAACGCCAGGATCCCGGCAAATACATGCCCATCGAAGACACCAGCATTGAATGGCGGGAAAGCGATGCGCCGTTCGAAACCGTGGCGCACATCAAGGTGCCGGCCCAGGATTTCGACACGCCCAAGCTGAATCTGGCCTGCGACAACCAATCGTTCAATCCCTGGTTCGGCATCGAGGCCCATCGCCCGATCGGCGGGATCAACCGTTTGCGTAAAGCCGTGTATGAGGCGGTCAGCGATTACCGCCACAGCCGTAATGCCGAGCAGTAGCAACAGCCAAATGACAGGCAACAAAAAGCCCGCTCGATGAGCGGGCTTTTTGTTGGCAACCTGGCGTTCAGTGGTCCAGGTTATCGAAGATGGCGCAGCGGACGGGACTCGAACCCGCGACCCCCGGCGTGACAGGCCGGTATTCTAACCGACTGAACTACCGCTGCGCGTAACATTGAAAGTTTGGTGGGTGATGACGGGATCGAACCGCCGACATTCTGCTTGTAAGGCAGACGCTCTCCCAGCTGAGCTAATCACCCTGCACTTTCGATGCGGGGCGCATTCTCTCACAGTTTTTCGTAACGTGCTGATTTAATTACATAAATCTGCGAAAAAAAGTAAACGAAGCACACCGCAGGAACTGCAAACAGCAAAAAGCCCGCGTTAGCGGGCTTTCCGTGGTTACCTGGCGTTCAGTGTCCCAGATAACCGAATATGGCGCAGCGGACGGGACTCGAACCCGCGACCCCCGGCGTGACAGGCCGGTATTCTAACCGACTGAACTACCGCTGCGCGTAACACGTTGAACGAATGGTGGGTGATGACGGGATCGAACCGCCGACATTCTGCTTGTAAGGCAGACGCTCTCCCGGCTGAGCTAATCACCCTTCGCTTTCGGTGTGGCGCGCATTCTACGGAGCACTCCGTAAGCTGGCAAGCACTTTTTAAATTAATTTTTTCAGGCCTTCCAAAGGCTTAGCGAAGGGTTGGCCTACGGCGCCGCTCAGAGAATAATGCCCCCCTTTGTATAAAGGAGAGACTCACCCCATGTGGTTCAAAAACCTGCTTATCTATCGCCTGACCCAAGATCTGCCTTTTGATGCCGAGGCGTTGGAAACTGCACTGGCCAGCAAACTGGCGCGTCCATGTGCAAGCCAGGAGTTGACCACTTACGGTTTCGTCGCCCCGTTCGGCAAGGGCGAAGACGCGCCACTGGTGCATGTCAGCCAGGACTTCCTGCTGATCGCCGCTCGCAAGGAAGAACGCATTTTGCCGGGCAGCGTCGTACGCGATGCCCTGAAGGAAAAGGTCGAAGAGATCGAAGCCGAGCAGATGCGCAAGGTCTATAAAAAGGAGCGTGACCAGATCAAGGATGAAATCATCCAGGCGTTCCTGCCGCGGGCCTTCATCCGCCGCTCGTCGACCTTCGCCGCCATCGCGCCGAAACAAGGCCTGATCCTGGTGAACTCCGCCAGCCCGAAACGCGCCGAAGACCTGCTCTCTACCCTACGTGAAGTCATCGGCTCGCTGCCGGTGCGTCCATTGACGGTAAAAACGGCCCCGACCGCGATCATGACTGATTGGGTCAAGACCCAGAAAGCGGCCGATGACTTCTTCGTCCTGGACGAGTGCGAACTGCGCGACACCCACGAAGACGGCGGCATCGTGCGCTGCAAGCGCCAGGACCTGACCAGCGACGAAATCCAGTTGCACCTGAACACCGGCAAGGTCGTGACCCAACTGTCGCTGGCCTGGCAGGACAAACTGTCGTTCGTGCTCGACGACAAGATGGTGGTCAAGCGCTTGAAGTTCGAAGACCTGTTGCAAGACCAGGCGGAACAGGACGGCGGCGACGAAGCCCTCGGCCAACTGGACGCCAGCTTCACGCTGATGATGCTGACGTTCGGCGAGTTCCTGCCGGCGCTGGTCGAGGCGTTGGGTGGGGAAGAGATTCCGCAGGGGATCTGAATATAGTGGCAACCCTGTGGGAGCGAGCCTGCTCGCGATAGCGGAGTAACAGTCACTGAATTATTGGAATTATTGGCTGACAGGCCGCCATCGCGAGCAGGCTCGCTCCCACATTGGTTTTGTGTCATTCACTAAAACAAGGATCAGGCCATGCGCGCACTGGCTGCATTAAGCCGCTTCGTCGGCAATACCTTCGCTTACTGGGTACTGATTTTCGCCGTCGTGGCGTTCTTGCAGCCGGCCTGGTTCATTGGCCTCAAGAGCGCCATTGTGCCGCTGCTGGGGCTGGTAATGTTCGGCATGGGCCTGACTCTCAAGCTCGAAGACTTCGCTGAAGTCGCGCGTCATCCCTGGCGCGTGGCATTGGGTGTGGTCGCGCACTTCGTGATCATGCCCGGCGTGGCCTGGTTGCTGTGCCAGGTGTTCCACCTGCCGCCGGAAATTGCCGTCGGCGTGATCCTGGTGGGCTGCTGCCCGAGCGGTACCTCGTCGAACGTCATGACCTGGCTCGCTCGCGGGGACCTGGCGTTATCGGTGGCCATCGCCGCCGTCACCACCCTGCTCGCCCCGCTGCTGACGCCCGCGCTGATCTGGTTGCTGGCCTCGGCCTGGCTGCCGGTCTCGTTCATGGAGCTGTTCTGGTCGATCCTGCAAGTGGTGCTGCTGCCGATCGTGCTCGGCGTGGTGGCGCAACGTTTGCTGGGTAGCAAGGTTCGTCACGCGGTCGACGTGTTGCCGCTGGTGTCGGTGGTGAGCATCGTCATCATCGTCACGGCTGTTGTTGCCGCCAGCCAGGCAAAGATTGCCGAATCGGGCCTGTTGATCATGGCCGTGGTGATGCTGCACAACAGCTTCGGCTTCCTGCTGGGTTACTTCACCGGGCATTTGTTCAAGCTGCCGCTGGCCCAGCGAAAATCCCTCGCACTGGAAGTCGGCATGCAGAACTCCGGCCTGGGCGCCGCGTTGGCGAGTGCACATTTTTCGCCGTTGGCGGCGGTGCCCAGTGCGCTGTTCAGTGTCTGGCACAACATTTCCGGCGCGCTGCTTTCCACGTATTTCCGGCGCATGAGCGAAAAGCAGGACCGCGAAACGCTCGCCCAGCAAGCGGCTGACTGAGGCAGGCTTGTTCGAGTGCCCGATCATGGGCACTCTGTTTCGCCAGTGCGGGGACGACCCCGCAGCTGGAGTGACTTTCAATCCGGGGACGGCCCCATCCATTCATGGAGGTGTGTGATGTCCTGGATCATTCTGTTTTTCGCCGGCCTGTTCGAAGTCGGCTGGGCTGTTGGCCTGAAATACACTGACGGCTTCAGCCGCCCTTTCCCCACTGCCCTGACGATTGCCGCCATGGCGATCAGCCTTGGCCTGCTCGGCCTGGCGATGAAGGAATTGCCGTTGGGCACCGCCTATGCGATCTGGACCGGCGTCGGCGCGGTGGGCACGGTGATTGCGGGGATCATTCTGTTTGGCGAATCGATGGCGCTGGTCAGGCTGATCAGCGTAGCGCTGATCGTTGCAGGATTGATCGGGCTCAAGGTCAGCGCCTAGCGGCCATTGCGAGCAGGCTCGCTCCCACAGGGGGATCGCGTCCGGCTCGGACAACTCGATCAATGTGGGAGCGAGCCTGCTCGCGAAAAATCGCACGACCGCAACCGACCTATCTGGCCGCCCCGCGTAACTCACCTACCAGTGCTTGCAGCCTGGCCGGCTCGGCCATCTCAACCGCCACCGGTGGACCAGCGACCAGCGTCACCTGTGACCAAAACCGGCGAAACAGCCCCTTGGCCGGATCCCGGCTGAAAAAACTGCCCCACAAGCCTTGCAGCGCCATAGGAATCACCGGCACCGGCGTTTCCTGGAGGATCCGGGTCAGTCCGCTCTTGAACTCATTGATCTCACCGTCAGCGGTCAATTTTCCCTCAGGGAAAATGCACACCAGCTCACCGTCCTTCAGATATTGGGCGATTCGCTTGAAGGCCTTTTCGTAGATGTGGATGTCCTCCTGGCGCCCGGCAATCGGAATCGTCCCCGCTGTGCGGAAGATGAAGTTCAGCACCGGCAGGTTGTAGATCTTGTAGTACATCACGAAGCGAATCGGCCGACGCACCGCACCGCCAATCAACAGCGCATCGACGAACGACACATGGTTGCAGACCAACAGCGCCGCGCCTTCATCAGGGATCGCATCGAGGTTGCGATGCTCCACACGGTACATGGAATGGCTCAACAGCCAGATCATGAAACGCATGGTGAACTCGGGAACGATCTTGAAGATGTAGGCGTTGACGCCGATGTTCAGCAGCGACACCGCCAGGAACAGTTGCGGAATCGACAGTTTGGCGAGGCTCAACAGCACGATGGAAACAATGGCCGAGACCACCATGAACAGCGCGTTGAGAATGTTGTTCGCGGCAATCACCCGTGCCCGCTCGTTCTCGGCGGTGCGGGACTGGATCAGCGCATACAGCGGCACGATGTAGAAACCACCGAAGACACCAAGACCGAGAATGTCGATCAAGACCAGCCAGGCGTGGCCAAACCCGAGCACTTCCAGCCAGCCGTAGCCCTCGACGCTGCCGGGAATTGCGCCGGAATGCCACCACAGCAGCAGCCCGAACACCGTCAGCCCGAACGAGCCGAACGGCACCAGGCCGATCTCGACTTTGCGTCCGGAGAGTTTTTCGCAAAGCATCGAACCCAGGGCGATCCCCACCGAGAACACGGTCAGGATCAGAGTCACCACGGTTTCATCGCCGTGCATCCATTCCTTGGCGTAGGCCGGGATCTGAGTCAGGTAGATCGCCCCGACAAACCAGAACCAGGAGTTGCCGACAATCGAACGGGACACCGCCGGTGTCTGTCCCAGACCCAGTTTCAGGGTGACCCAGGACTGGCTGAAGATGTTCCAGTTCAGGCGCATCTGCGGCGAGGCGGCCGCTGCCCGTGGGATGCCACGGCTGGCTAGGTAGCCGAGCACGGCGACGCCGACGATCGCGCTGGACACCACCGGTGCGTACTGGGCCGAAGACATCATGATCCCGGCGCCGATGGTGCCGGCAAGGATCGCCAGGAAGGTGCCCATTTCCACCAGGCCGTTGCCGCCGACCAGCTCTTCCTCACGCAAGGCTTGCGGCAGGATCGAATACTTCACCGGACCGAACAACGCCGAATGGGTGCCCATGGCAAACAGCGCCAGCAGCATCAGCGACAAATGATCGAACATAAAGCCCACGGCGCCGACGGCCATGATGGCGATTTCGCCGAGTTTGATCAGACGAATCAGCGCGTCCTTGGCGAATTTTTCCCCGAACTGTCCCGCCAGTGCCGAAAACAGAAAGAACGGCAGGATAAACAGCAAGGCGCAGAGGTTGACCCAGATCGAGCGGTCGCCGTCGATGGTCAGTTTGTAGAGGATGGCGAGAATCAGCGACTGCTTGAAGATGTTGTCGTTGAACGCGCCGAGGGACTGTGTGATGAAGAACGGCAGGAAACGCCGCGTGCGAAGCAAGGTGAACTGCGAAGGGTGACTCATCTTCCATGTTCCTGAGTGGCGTGGACGCTTATTGGAATGACGCTTTTCGATCCAGGCCACACATTACCTGTCTTTAGCGATTATTTCGCCAGCCCCGCAATGCACGGCGACACAAATAGCTCACCGTGCCAGGCGCCCAGCAGGGTACGCCGGGCGACGATCAGCCACAGCGCCACCAGCATTGCCACCAGCACGCTTCCCATCACACTGAAGAACTCAAGGCCCAGCAGGTTCGCCAGTTTCAGCGTGGTCAGCGCATATACCCCCAACGGGAAGGTAAACCCCCACCAACCGAGGTTGAACGGGATACCGGTGCGCAAGTAGCGTGCGGTGATCAACAGCGCCATCACCATCCACCAGAGCCCGAAGCCCCATAGCGTGATACCGGCCACCAGCCCCAGGCCGGCGGCAATTTCGCCAACATCCGACAAGCCATTGGCGGCAAAGATCATCGGCGCGTCGCCTCCCAGCAGCAACATGCCCAAGGCGCCAGTACCGATGGGCCCGAGGGCCAGCCAGCTCGAAGCGGCCATGTTTTCGTGGGGCAGTTTGTGCAGGGCCATGCGCAATAACAGGATCGTCAGAATGCTGAACGCCACCGGTAGGGAAAATGCCCAAAGCACGTAGCTGGTGACCAGCATGATCATTTGCGAATGAACATCCGCCAGGTGCGGCGCCAACAACCCACCGCTGGCGGCTGCGACTTCGGCGGCCACCACCGGCAACAGCCACACGGCGGTCATCTGGTCGATCCGGTGTTCCTGGCGAGTGAACATCAGGAAGGGAATCAGCACGCCGCAAGCCACGGACATCGCTACGTCAATCCACCACAACGCCTCGGCCAGCGGCACCACGCCCTCGCCCCAGCGCGGCAAGCCGAACACCAGCAGGCCGTTGATGAGGGTCGCGAGCCCCATGGGGATGGTGCCGAAGAACATCGAGACCGTGGAATGGCCAAAGATCCGCCGTGCCTCATTGAAGAACAACGCCCAACGGGCGGCGTAGAGCACAGTGAATGACAGGAACAGCAAGGCGCTGAACAACCATAAACCCTCGCCCATGGCCCGTAGCCCCGGCACTTGCCCGGGCCATTGCGCCAATGCCAGCGCCAGCACACCGGTCCCCATCACAACCGCAAACCAGTTCGGCGTGAATTGGCGAATGGCCTCCAGCGGCCTGGGCAAATGGCTGAGGGGGCGAAAGCGGGTCTTGGCGGCGCAGCATGTCATGGCGAACTCCTGTCCTCGGATGAGGTGGGGCCATGTTAGATCCGGAACGAATATCTATATAACGGGTAGTTTCTCTATATGTTATCGATTCCGCAGATAACCCTTTCAGACACTGCCTTCTGATTCGATTACCAGGATTCTGGCCTCGCCCATGGGACTGGCAACATGCTCGGTGCCCACCGACGCATAGAAAATATCCCCGACATTGAGCAAGGCCTCCTTCTCGATTCCGGCTTCCCGATAGCGCATCTGCACCGTCCCATCGAGCACCACGAACACCTCCTGACCATCATTGATGTGCCATTTGTAGGGTTGATCGGTCCAATGCAGGCGCGTGGTGATGCCGTTCATGTTGGCGATATCCAACGCCGCCCAGGCACGCTCGCCGGTGAAAGATTTGCTGCGAATAATTTTCAAAGGAGTCCATCCCAAAAGACACAGAGGCGCCAAGGCTAGCCCAAATCGCCCGGCCATGGCGCCTGTTCTTTAAGAGCTGACGCCATTGCCCAAGGGTTTTGCCGACTGACGCGCCAGCCCCCACAGGGCTCCCGCTGACAACACAATCAGCACTAGGCCATAACCATCGGTCGTCGGGATCAACCCGAACACCCGCGTCAGGTTCCCAGCCAACAACGATGGCAGGCTGAAAGCCAGGTAGCTGAGCACATAGAACGCCGACATCAAGCCGGCCCGTTCGTGGGGCAAGGCCAGCGGCATGATGCTGCGCAGCGCGCCGAGGAACCCCGCGCCGAAACCGCTACCCGTGACCAAAGTACCGATGAAGAACAGCGGCAAGCTGGCGCCATGCACCGCAACCAGTACCAGCGCCAGGCCAAGCACCAACAGGCTCGCGGCCAGGCGCAACATTCGGCCGGCAGCCTGGTTGCGCAAGGTGTAGATGGACAACGCGCCGCTGAGCGTCAGCACCGCCACCAACGCGCCGCCGATCAGGTTCGAGGTCGATCCCGTTGCCGCCCGTACCAGGGACGGAGCCAACGACAGATAGAAGCCACCGACGGCCCAGGCGGCCAGGTCCAATGGCAGCACCAACCACAAGGCACGCCGCGCCTGGACCGGCACATGCAGGGTCGGGCGCAGGGATTGCCAGGCGCCGGGTTGCGCACTGACGCTCTCGTTCAGGCGCCATAGGTAAATGGCCTGGACCAGGAACATTCCCAGCAGGATCCAATAGGTCAGTTGCAACGGCAACGGCGCGAACTCTGCCAGCAGGCCACAGCCCAGCGCGCCAAACGCCATCCCCAACAGCGGCGCAACGCTGGTGATCAGCGGGCCTTGCCTGCGGTCGAAGTCCAACAGCGCGGCCCCCAGGACACTGGTGGCCATCCCCGTGGCGAAACCCTGGATCACCCGAGCACCGATCAGCCACGCGACACTGTCCGCGTAGATGAACAGCAACATCGCCAGCACGTTGAGCAGCAGCGCCACGAAGATCACCGGCCTGCGGCCCAGGTAATCCGACAGCGAGCCGACGGTCAGCAGCGCCGCCAGCAGGCTGAACGCGTACACACCGAAAATCAGCGTCAGGGTCGCCGGAGAAAATTGCAATTGTTCCTGGTAGAGGTGATACAACGGCGTCGGCGCGCTGGACGCGGCGAGAAAGCTGAGCAAGGTGATCGCCAGGAATAACAGGCTGGCACCGGTCGAAGCTGGACGAGACATGGGCACACTCCGCACGAGTTCTGCAAAAGCTATTTTTTAGCTTTTGCCGAGTGTGCAACCGCCATGCTCTTAAAGCAAATTCTTTGTGTTAAGGTCCGACCCATGGCTATTAAAGAAGGTTTACGCCCCGGCGGCAGAAGCGCCCGGGTCCAGGAGTCGATCCATTCGGCGGTGCGCGACCTGCTGCAAGAACAGGACCGCGCCAGCCTGACCGTGCCGCAAATCGC
>Ga0209795_10001196_pt1 | contig 16631 bp, 15 predicted proteins | sample AgamicOrMarz_FD_187166 | JGI IMG/M metagenome (GOLD analysis project Ga0209795, IMG submission 187166) | Agave microbial communities from Guanajuato, Mexico - Or.Ma.rz (SPAdes) (version 2) | ecosystem: Host-associated > Plants > Phyllosphere > Phylloplane/Leaf | place: Guanajuato, Mexico...
TGATGTTTTTAATAGGAATGAGAACCATTCAAGCAATTGGGACATCAGCTCTTTATCCAGCAGGAATAGGTATTGTCCGTTTATATATTGAAAAAAATCAGAGTCGAGTAATTGCAACATTAGCAGTGTTTTCTACTACCTCAGCAGCATTTGGACCAACGATTAGTGGATTTTTAATTCAGTATGCTGGATGGTCTATGATTTTTTATGTTAATTTTCCTATTATCATTACTTCTGCAATATTAGCTTTAATATATATTCCAAGTGATTTAAAAACAGTCGTTAAACCCTATAAGTGGGATATCATTGGAATTATTTTATTTGGCTTACTCATGACATGCTGGATGGTCTTTTTACAATCATTAGATAGTGGTTTGAATTTATGGTTACTTATCATGTCAATTCTTATTACTTTTTTGTTTTATTTCTATGAAAAGAAGAAATTAGAACCATTTATTAATGTTGTATTTTTAACAAAAAATCTCAATATTTCTTTATTGTATGTTCAATATATATTATTAACTATTGTATTTTTCGCTATTATTCTTTCCATGCCGACTTATTTACAAAACGTGTTAATACTTAACTCTAAAACAGCAGGGTTTATGATGCTTTCACTTTCTTTATTTGCCATGATAATGACGCCTATTGCGACACGTTGGATCGATCATATTGGATTTAGAATTCCATTAATGTATGGAGCATTTATAGGAATCATAGGTGTTGGTTTATTATTTACTTCCAATCAAACTTCTTCTATTTTCTGGTTATTTATAATTTTAGCGATTATTGGATTAAGTGACGGTATATTAAGCATTGGGACACAAAATTTACTGTATTCAATTGTTAGGAAAGAGCATAGTGGTGTGGCATCTGGTTTGCTTATGACCTCTAGGTTTATTGGAAATATCCTTGCTTCCAGTTTATATGGCATCATATTTGCTACTGGAATAAATGATGCAAGTAAAAACTTGATGGTCATCGTATTATTAATTGTATCGTTTGTGATGATCCCCGGACTGATTTACATAACAAAAAAAGATACTACAACAGCTGCCTGATAGGAATTAGTATTCATTTGAATCTATTATGAAAAGCATTAATATCGAATATAAATAGCTGATTATCAGCTATTGCCTAACGTAAAAGGAAAAAGGCTATCTCTTAAGTAAATCTCAGACTTAGAGATAGCCTTTTTTATTAGGTTAAGAACGGTAACCACTAAACATACCTGCTAATGTCGCTTTCGCTGATAGATCGACAAGAAAAGTGACAATTGTGGCATTACTCTCAACGTGAAGAAGAGGAAGAGGCTCTGTTGTATCACTAACGGCATCACCTTTATGAAATGTCTTGTCTCCTATTGAAATACTTCCATCCATAATATACACCCAAGGTGCCATTCCTTCTACCTCAGGAACTTTCAGTTCTTCACCGGCTTTTGGATGAGAATCGAACACCATCACTTGTTGTTGAATAGTTAATGGCGCTTTGGTTCCCTCAGGACCCGCCAGAAGCTTCCATTCACTGTTTTCAAAAGATGCAGGGCGATCATAAAATTGCACACGAGGAGGTAGATCTTTCTCTTCTGGACGAATAAATATCTGAAGCATTTCCACCTGCTCTTCTGGTACAGATTCTTCATGATAGAAACTGGATCCTGCATTCATCATCATAATTCGTTGAGGAGACAAGGTTACTGTATCTCCAGTAGAGTCTTTATGAACCATTTGGCCACGCCACATATAACTTAAAATTTCATCATTACGGTGCTCATGCATAGATACGAGTGCTCCAACTCCTAGTCTCGCATGATCTATACGACTTAAAGGGCCAAAAGCTAGATCGTCTATCGGCTTATGAAAGATCTGCCCAGGACGCATCATTCGAAGTTTAAATATACCTTGGCCCATTGAAGGACTTTCCATCGATTTTAAAACTTTAAGCATAAAACGCGCCTCCTAAAAGCTTGTGTCCCTTTACCCATAAAAGAGGTAAGGACACATAGCCTTCTTATTTAGTCAATGAGATGATCACTTTCTGAATGAATTTCCATGTAGTTGAATGAGACCTGGCTCTATTACTCATCAGGGATTGTTTTGTTATTTAATGAATAGAAACAGCTGCATTTTGCGTTTACCCCCGGTTACTTCATGCTGAAAAAGTGTCTATAAATACCTCTATATCTTTCAAGATATAGCTCACATGACATTTGTAGGTTTACCTTACTTTTTTTGTAAATTACGTATTTATACTTTCAGTATGAATGACTTCTAACGGAACTGTTAAGAAGTTTTCAGCAGATTTCACAAATTTTTTGAAATGGTCAGTTTCATGATGGAAATCCACTGCTTGTTGATCTTTCCAACGTTCAAGCAGAACAAATGTATTCGGATCTTCCGTTTTTTCGAAAAGGTCAAACTGTATATTGCCTTCTTCAGCGCGTGAACCAGACAATACTTCTTGAATTTGAGCCAAAAATTGGTCTCTTTTCATTGGACTTACTTTCATATAAGCTTGCAGTGCAATCATGGATAACTCCTCCAATCTGATAGTTAGAAGATACTGCTTGACCTTCTGTTCCATGATATATGGTTTGCGCAATCTTATTTCATGGAACGGTTATTTAGTTTGATCCAATTAAAAATTTTGTTAGCTCTTTAATTAGAAATTCTGGTTGTTCTTCTGCTATAAAGTGTCCACATTCAGGAATGGATCCACCTTCAACGTGAGTAGCTATTGATAATAAGGATTGACGAAGATAATCACCTGTCGAAAATTCTCCACCGTAAGCTAGAATCGGCATAGTTAGTTTTTGTTCTTTATATTTTTGATTGTATTTACCTTCTTCCAACATTGTACGGTAATATTCAAAACCAGCACGCAGCGCTCCAGGAGCAGAGTATTGACGAACATATTCAGCTACATCTTCTTCCTTAATGGCTGTTGGATTATAGGTTAACTCTTTAAAGAAGTGGTCTAGATATAGGTGCTCACGTCCTGTAATTAATGCCTCAGGTAAATCAGGCACCATGTGGAATCCAAAGTGCCACATTCCACCCTTAGCAACGTCCATGAAATTCTCGAGACCAAGACCTGGAACCAACATATCTAATAATACTAATTTCTCGACACTCTCAGGATACTCAGCAGCATATGTGAAAGCGACCATCCCACCGATATCATGTCCTACTAAAGAAACTTGTTTAAAACCAAGTTGATCGACTAATGAGTGGATATCTTTAGCTAATGTTAATTTATCATATCCGTTTTTCGGTTTGTCCGATAAACCTGCCCCTCTTAAATCTGGTACAATCACCGTATGAGATTTTGCAAGTGCTGGAATAATGTCTTTCCACTCATACCACGTTTGGGGCCAACCATGTAAAAGGACGATGGGATCTCCACTTCCAGCTGTTACATAATGAAGGCGTATACCATTAACCATGGCTGTACGATGTTCATAATGAAATTGTTCTTGGATATTATTCACTTCATTTTCCTCCTACCTCAGTTAGATTAAGAAATCTTTTACTTTATTTCCATTCTCCATCTATTAAAAAGCTCATGTTATATTTTTTCCCGATTTTTACTAATCGTTCGATATCTTCTTTTGTTGGGATACTAGGTTGATCTGTATCATTAACAATCGGTTTTCCCACTTCTTGTACAAAGCTTTCATATGCCGCCGGTACAGCAGTCACAAGGAATTTTACTTCCTCGGTTTTAACTTTAAATCGATGTGGAATCCCTTTTGGTAAAAAGACAAAATCTCCAGCGCCGGCATCAAATTGTTCATCTCCTAAAAAGAAAGTTAAATTTCCTTCTTGAATTTGAAGCAATTCATCTTCGTTATGATGAATATGAAAAGGAGGTTCTCCGCCTCTTTTTTCAATTTGTTGAACAAGACCTAAACGCCCTTCTGTGTCTTTTCCTTCAATTAGAATGACAACTTTTGAACCCATAAAGAAATATTCTTTGTTATTTGTATCATTAATATTTACTTTTACACCCATTTTTACTTCCTCCTAATTTTACGTATATTTGATATAATAGTTGCCTAGATAATATTTGCCTAGACAACTATTATACAAGAGAAGTATACCTAATTCTACTTGATCTTGGCGTATATCTTGAAGGGAACTCTATCCACTTTCAATAGCACTTGATCTAAAATGTCTTTATATATCACATCATCAAAATCTTTAGCAATAGGAATAACTGAATTCTGCCTATTTTTTTCGTCAGTCAACCTGATTGTGAAAAGATGACACATCTAATTGTCTATGAAGGCTTCTTCTTTAGTATACATATTTTATCTTAGGTATATTTGTTTATTAGAATGTACGAGCAGCTTCTTTTGCGCGAGCAATTGCTTCTTCTTTAATTTCTTGAGCTTTTTCAGGCATTGCTGCTTGACCTTCCACAAATAGACTTTCAATAGAAGGAACACCAAACATACCCATAATAATACGTAAATGGCGGTGACCTACTTCAAGCTCTGCTTCAGGTCCTTCAGAGTAAAAACCACCGTTCGCTTGAATGTGGTAGACCTTTTTATCTGATAATAAACCGATTGGACCCTCAGCTGTATATTTAAATGCTTTTCCTGCTACAGCTACAGAATCTAAATAAGCTTTCATCACTGGAGGGAACGAGAAATTCCACATTGGTGTCACAAATACATATTTATCAGCCTGCGCAAATTGATCACTTAGCTCATTAAGACGTGCTATTTTGCGTTGTTCTTCAGTAGAAAGTGTCTCAAATGTTTCCCCACTACGCAGTTTCCCCCAACCATTGAACACATCAGCATCAATATGAGGAATATCTTCTTTATATAAATCAATATGGACAACCTCATCTGTTGGATTCACTTCTTTATATGTGTCAATAAATGCTTTCCCAGTAGCCATACTATATGATTGCTTATGATCATAAGGATGGGCTGTGATATATAATACTTTTTCCATTACTCATTCTCACCTTTCTTTTTTTAAATATGTTAGTTAATAAACCACACATAGCGTGCTCAATAAATTAACTACGTTACCAATAGTAACTTACGTAATTAATTTAGTCAAATATTTTTATTGTACTTCCACTTTCCGACCTAAGGGATTTTCCATATTAATTCTGGTTTTCTAAGTTGTTAATATTAACTTTTTCCGATTATAAACCTTATTATATAGGGAATTTATTGTATTCTTATCTAAAGGTAGTTACTCATTCAATAGTTAATAAAAAGTTGAGGGAAATAAAATAAAAACATTGACTATTTTAGTTACCTTAGTTACTATTAGTGACATAAGGTGACGAGTTAAATACGACCCTTTATAAATACATCAAGAGTTCTGGAAAGAAGGTTTAAATCAAATGAGTATTTTCTTAGGCATCGTTTTTGGCTTGTTTTAAGCTTATGGACAAAATAATCAATTAAAAACAGTTGAGTAAGATTGCATTTAAAAAAATACTATTTTTTAAAATAAAATTGTATGACAACATAACAATTTTAACTAGAAAGAAACCTATTTAGAAAAAAGATGACTCTAAAGAAGCCATATGAATTTTTTTTACTACTCTCAATTATGGCTTTCTTATAAATGAAAGAAGAATACAATACCAATTATCAAGAAAGAAGGAATAATTACATGAATACATTTAATCTTTCCCATGACGGATCTATTCGAACAAATTTGAAAGGAAAAAATCTTCTTGCTCAACCTTTCTTAAATAAAGGATCAGCATTTACAAAGAAAGAGCGTAAAGTTCTTAACTTAGAAGGGATATTACCTCCATCAGTTTTAACATTAGAAGAACAAGTTAAGCGTGCGTATCTACAATTTAAGGAACAACCTAATAACTTACGGAAAAACGTTTGGTTAAATGATTTATCTAATCGTAATACCGTACTATTCTATCGATTACTAACAGATCATCTTAGTGAAATGTTACCTATCATTTATACCCCGACTGTTGGACAAGCGATTCAAGAGTATAGCCATGAATATCATCGTCCAGACGGTGTTTATCTTTCTATTGATGATATAGATGCAATTGAAGAAGCATTTGCAAATAGTGGAGCTAAAGCAGAGGATATTGATTTAATTGTAGCCACAGATTCTGAAAGTATTCTTGGTATTGGAGATTGGGGAGCAAATGGGATTAATATTTCTGTTGGTAAATTGGCCGTTTACACAGCAGCTGCCGGTATCGATCCAAGTCGTGTGTTGCCTGTTGTATTAGATGCAGGGACAAATAATGAAGAGTTGTTACAAGATCCTCTTTATATTGGAAATCGACATGAACGTGTTCGAGGCGAAAGATATGACAAATTTATTGAGGCATATGTTGAAAAAGCATTAGAAATGTTTCCAAATGCTTTATTACATTGGGAGGACTTGGGTAATATCAATGCTCGCAACATTATTGAGAAATATGGTGATAAGATTTTAACATTTAATGATGACATTCAAGGTACTGGAGCTATTGCATTAGCAGCTATCCTTTCTGCTGTTCAAGTTACTGACGTCCCGTTACGAGAGCATCGAGTAGTGGTATTTGGACCAGGATCTGCAGGGATTGGTAATGCTGACCAAATTCACGATGCGATGATGTTTGATGGTCTTTCTAAAGAAGAAGCTTATAGTAGATTTTGGGCAGTTGATCACCGAGGACTGTTAACAGACGATATGGATGGTATTTTAAACTTCCAAAAACCTTATATCCAAAAGTCGGAGGAAGTAAAAGATTGGGCACGTGATGAATTTGGTAAAATACCTCTTCTCGAAGTTATTAAACAAGTAAAACCGACTATTCTGATTGGGACATCAGGTGTAACAGGAGCCTTCTCAGAAGAAATCGTAAAAGAAATGGCCAAACATGTGGAACGTCCAGTCATTATGCCAATGTCAAATCCAACGCCATTAGCAGAAGCAACTCCACAAAATTTACTTACTTGGACAGATGGAAAAGCACTAATTGCAACAGGAAGTCCATTTGAACCCGTGTCTTATAAGGGTACAGTATATGAAATTGGTCAATCTAACAATGCATTTGTATTCCCAGGTTTAGGACTTGGTTCGATTGTCGTAAAAGCTAAAGTGATTACTGGAGGTATGTTTACTGCTGTTGCAAATGCATTGGCTAATATGACTGATAGTCGTAAAACTGGCGCTTCTTTACTTCCAAGTATAAAGGACTTGCGTTCTGTTTCTATAGCAGTAGCAATTGAAGTTGCAAAAGCAGCTATTCAAGATGGCGTGGCTCAACATGTTCCAGAAGATGTTGAAAAAGCTATAAAAGATGCCATGTGGGCTCCAACTTATAAAACAATCAAAGCTAGTGAAAGTTCAAAGATATCTATGTAAGTTTAAACCAATGCCTTTCAAGGTGATAGGCATTGGTATTTATTAAAAACCATTCACTTTAAAGTTAAATCGTAATTTAGGGCATGTATGCTTAGATTAAAGTGAAGTATGGAGGATTTTAAAATGGAAATTGGTCAAATCTTTATTATACTAACACCTATTTTCTTTGTCATCGTATTAGGATATTTAGCTGGGTACTTTAAAAAATTCGATGCGACGACATCCAAAGGATTAAATACATTAGTAACTAAATTTGCATTACCGGCCCACCTGTTTGTGGGGATTACAACAACATCTAAGCAAACATTAATTGAAAAATGGCCATTCTTACTTGCTTTAGTTATTGGTATTATAGGCTTTTATATTGTTTTCCTGTTAATAGCTAAATACGTATTTAAGCTTTCTTTAACAGGAGCATCAATGTTTTCTTTAAACTCAACCCAACCAACTTTTGCATTTATGGGAATCCCGGTTTTAGGAAGTTTGTTTGGAGCAGATGTGGTTGCGATTCCAATTGCCATTACAGGAATCGTTGTGAATGCCATGCTAGATCCATTAGCTACTATTATTGGTACAGTAGGTCAACGTCAGAATGAAGAGACTGGTGAGGAAGAAAGTCTTTTTAAAGTAACTGTAAAATCAATTTTACATGGTCTTTCAGAGCCGTTAGCGTGTGTTCCTTTAGTTGGGGTCGTTCTTGTACTATTTGGATTCCATTCACCAGATTTATTAGCGAATAGTTTGGATCAAATTGGTTCCATTACATCGGGTGCAGCGTTATTTGCAGTTGGGGTCACAATCGGAATTCGTAGAATTCAATTTAGCCCCATTGCATTTGGGATTGCGCTTCTTAAAGTAATTGTTCAACCACTTGTCATGCTTGGAATTGCACTTTTAATAGGAGTATCTTCAGACGACGTAACAAAATTAGTTTTATTAGTAGCATTCCCAGGCTCTGCAGTAGCAGCTATGATTTCGGTAAGATTTGACAATCTAGCAGGTGAGACAGCCTCTGCTTTCGTTATTAGTGCGCTCATGTCTCTTGTCACCCTTCCCTTTTTGATCTCTTGGTTGATGTAAATAGGTTACTATAACTTGAGATCACGAAGAATATTAAGGCTTCTATCTTGCATTCGTGAGAGAACAAAGTTACCTATGGTAACTTTGTTTTTAAATTTCATAAGAAGATATCTATAAATAAAATTATTGGTGGATAGTATAAGAAAAGGTTTTATTATAAAAATTTTTTCTATAAAGCGTGTTATTTTCAAAACAAAAACAATGTTTATATAAAAATTATTTAAAATAGAGAGTGGGGATATTTCATGTGGGATTGGATTTATACCAGCATTGTTAATACACCTGTTTTTCCCTTTTCTACAATAATTGCAGCATTTATATTATTGAAATTATTGGAAGATTGATTATTGTTTATCCTTAAAGAAATCGAAAACAGTTCCATATAAAAGCAATATTAATACAATAAACTTTCCCTTTTACTAAAATAGGAACACTTTATTTTAATAAATTGAAGCTAAAAAAGAAACTTAGAGAATAAATAATGTTATTTCTTTAAAAGGAAAATCTACTTATTAGTATCAGTTTTTCTAAAATTTCCAACTGTTCTTTTATTTATTTCTGTTTAGCTCTACTCTCTAGAAACTAGAATCTCTTTCAAATCATTTGGAGTGAAAGTCTTAGCACCAGGGCAATTGCTTGAAGATGATTAACCGCATTGTCTGAATTTATCATTCTCCCCGCAAGCCATAGTCATTAACTAAATGAAAAAGTGTTCTTCTGCAGCTTGAGCTTTATCAGTATCTTTTCTTCAGTCTTCGAAGAGCTTTTCTGCGTAAATGCCTGAGGTCACAAAATAATCTTGACCAATATATGTTCACTTTGCAGCAAGTACAGACGATATGACAAAATATCCAGAATTTCATGCTGGAAGAGATTAATAAATATACTAAAAACAAAAAGGCCTTGAATAATATCAAGGCTTTTTTGTTTTTCTGATTTAGAAATGTTCAGCCATTGCCTTTGCTTGTCTCATGGCATTTTCTTTAATTTGAGAAGCCTTTTCTGGATATTTCATTTGCCCCTCAATAATGATACTTTCTAAAGACTTAATACCAAAAAAGTCCATCATGATCTCTAAGTAACGATGGCCCATTTCTCTTTCCATTTCGGGACCGTGTGAATAGATATCTCCTCGTGACTGAATATGAAGGGCTTTTTTTCCCTTCAATAACCCTTTAGCACCTTCTTTAGTATACTTAAAGGTTTTACCAGAGACCGTAATTGCATCAATGTAAGTTTTCATAATAGCAGGGACAGAAAAATTCCACATAGGTGTTACAAAAATATACTTGTCAGCTAATAAAAACTGTCCACCTAGTTCAGCTAAGCGTCCAACTTTTAAGCGTTCATCCGTTGATAAATCTTGGAGTGAAGAGTGAGAACGAAGTTTTTTCCAACCATTAAATACATCCGCGTCTAGATAAGGAATATCAGCTTTGTATAAATCTAAATGAACGACCTCGTCTTCAGGATGGAGATGTTTGTACCTTTCAATGAATTCTTTTCCTACAGCCATACTAAGCGATTCACCTTCGCTTAGAGGATGTGCTGTAATATAGAGAATATTTGACATGATTTTCTTCCTTTCTTCTAGTGAGTACTTTAAAATGTAATAGATTTCAACTTAATTACGTTAAAGGAATACTTAATCTTTGACCCAGCTTTCTGCCCACTGGCTAATAGGTCCTAATATCTTTCCTAATTCGGTTCCTTTTTTAGTCAAAGAATACTCAGAACGTATCGGACGATCTGGAATTACATTTCGGACAATAATTCCTTGATCTTCTAATTCTTTAATACGTTCAGTTAAAATTCTTCTACTCAAGGCAGGAATGGTTTCACTTATTTCGCTAAAACGTTTGGGTCCACTCATTAACACATAAATAATTAACCCGACCCACTTTTTCCCTATTATTTCGAAACTTCGTTCGACTTTAGGGTGTAAATCTGGAGATTCGCCCATATCATACATCCTCCTTCACTCAATATGGATGAAAAATAACTTATGTACTTATTGTAACAAAAAATCATAAATTTATATCGATTTTCTTAATAAAGAGTCATGCTACCAAGAAAACATAACTCTCTAAAAAGCTGAGATTTGCATCCAGTGATAGTTATCGAGAAAAACAAACTTAATTTCCTCAGAGAGAGTTTCTCTGCATATTGGATACATGTATTTGATGCTTTTCCTCATGAAAATAGTGGATTTTTCATTTAGTGAACAAATGATGCACCTGAGAGGGTTACTTAATTAAGCTTGTTGCTTACTTTATTAATATCACGTAGAAATTAGGATGAAGATATATGGAATAGTTTGATACAGTGTAATCTATACAATTTTCTTTTGGTTTCGAGGTTGCTTTAAAACTGGCATAAAGTTTATCGCCATCTTGTAAAAGAATTAGCCCAATTCAATTTATCTTTTCTTCATATAATGCATGTTGGAAATGAAGAGTTACTTCGTGACATTCGTACATTATGGCCTAACGCTTTACTAGTGAATCGTGCTGGACGACCTCCACAACATATTAGTATCGATATTGATAATGGCATTGCTGATATGGCACCAGTCGGTACTTGGGCATTAGCTAATCCTGACCTTATAGAGCGTTTGAAAAAAGATACTTCATTTAATGAACCTGATCATACCACATTTTATGGGGGTGATGAGAAAGGTTGTATTGATTATCCACTTTTCTTTATTGTTTATTGCTACAATCTTTTTTAGAAAAAGGAATTATGCCTATTCTAAAAGAAGGAGCTAATTTCCAGTATACGGAGTTATGGGGTATTGTTTTATATTGGTATTACTGCATTGATACGTCTGGTTATTGTAGAGCATGATAACCCAGTTAATACACTTTTGCACACTTGCGCTATTCTTGTGTTAACTATCAGTTACGCCATTATAAAGTTTTCGTCGAAACAAAAGGAGAAACTATAATTACGCTTTGTTAAAAACAGGATATCTTTTCGTTATGCATTTTTGTCCAGAATACCAGTACGAAGACTTCCAAGGAGACAGCCTCGAAAATTTTAAGGGGGTCTGTCTATACGCCATACATTCATATACATAAATTACTTCCGAAAAATCACATTATGTAAATAAAATGCAGCTTATAAGAAAAAAGCTCACCTTTTTAGGTAAGCTTTGAAAGGGGAATATCTATGAAAAAATGCTTTACAGCATGATTAGCAATTAATTTATCATTTAATGGTGAAAAAAAGATGAAAATTAACCATATTAAAAGGACATATCATAAGATATGTCCTTCTAAGTTATTTTACTCTGTATATACTTAAAATGCATAATCATGGGCTGGCTTGCACCAGGACCAAAAAAACTAGCTTTACAAGTAAGATTTCCTGCCATCATGAACTTTCACTTGAAGAAATTAAATATTTAACCCTCTTTTTATCCATACTACTTTTGTTTGTTGCTTTAAAAGAGGAATTTTATTTCTAAATTTTCTTTTAAGTACCTCTACACTTGAACTATACAATATTTTATCTTTTAAATGATTATTTTGATCTCGCTTTTTTAGCGTATATGCTGGATTAAACGATAGTGTCATCTTATAAAGCATCTTATCCTGTTTCTCTATAATTGCTTGATAGGTCCCTAAATAATGACCCAAATGATTATAATCTCTAATTTTCCCCATCCATATATCCAATTTAATCACCAATTAACTAATAAGTTAGAAATTCAAATTTCATTTAGAGTACTGTGTCTAAAATTTAGTGAAATATCCTTATATCCTTAATTTCCAATTTTTTTAATGATTTTTGCGGGATTCCCACCCACCACTACATTGTTAGGTACGTCTTTAGTCACTACTGAGCCAGATGCAATAACCACATTGTCTCCTATCGATACTCCTGGATTTATCACTGAACTTCCACCAATCCATACGTTATCTCCAACAATAATTGGTTTTGCATATTCCTTTCCTGAATTCCGTTCATCTGGGTCAATTGGATGAGTTGCTGTATAGATATGTACACCAGGACCAAGTAAACAATTATCTCCAAATCTCACTTCACAAATATCTAGGATGACACAATCAAAGTTTGCAAAAAAGTTTTCGCCAACAAATATGTTATAGCCATAGTCAACTCTAATATTTGGTTCAACATATACGTTTTCCCCAGTAGAACCGAATAAACCTTTTAGTAATTTAATACGCTTATTATCTTCACTCTCTAAAGTTTCATTATATATTCTAACCTGCCTTCTAGCATGTTCTCGATCCTTTCTTAATTGTGCGTCTGCAGGATTATACATTTCTCCATCTAACATCTTTTCTTTTTCAGTCCTCATGATTTAAATCCTTTCTTTTAACCCTTACTTATATCGTGAATTTTATACTAATTCTTAAATATAAATACATATTTTCTTATGCTCTTTGAGTAGCAATAAAATTCATTATATGTTGTTTTCCAGGTGCTGCGTGAATCGCTCCTTTTACTGAAGCTGTAAGTGCCCCACTTGCATTAGCAAAGGTAAGTAATTGTTGATGGTGTTCACTCACTTTTTGACATAGATTTTCGCTCGATACATCAATTGAAAGTAATTCAGATAAAAAACCACCTATAAATGCATCACCTGCTCCGGTTGTATCTGAAACAGTCACTTTAAATCCTTTATCTTCAAATTGCTCTCCATTTTTCAAATAAATAATGGCTCCATCTTTTCCTTTTGTATAAACTACTACTTTTACACTTCCGACAAAAAGAGAGTTAATGGCTTCTCTTTCTTTCTTAATGTTGGTTATAAAAAATAATTCTTCATCGGATACTTTCACAATATCTGCTAAAGGTAAAAAGTCTAGAATTGTTCGACGACAGCTTTCTTTGTTAGGCCATAAGGGAAGACGAACATTGGGATCAAAACTGACAATCCCCCCTGTTTTTTGAAAACTATCTATTACTTTGATATGAGTTTGTTTCATTGGACTTTCGACTAAATCTACAGAACAAAAATGAAGAAGGTCCCCCTTATCAAACCACTCTACTTTCACCTCGTTTGGTAAAAGTAATAAGTCAGCTGAATTCTTTCTATAAAAACTGAAGTCTCTATCTCCCAATTTATCTACAGATACGAATGCCAAACCGGTCTCTCCTTCATTGCATCGAATAATATATGAAGTATCTACCCCATTTTCTTCAAGCACATCTACTAAATAATCGCCAAAGCTATCATTAGCTATTTTCGTTAGCATAACAGAATTCCCCCCGTATTTTGCAATCGCAATTGCAACGTTCATAGGAGCTCCCCCAGCCACACGTTCAAAACTAGTAACTTCTTTTAAAGACTTTTCTTTTTGAACAGGAATAAAATCAATTAATGTTTCACCAATACAAAAAACTCTTTTCAACATTTTCACCCCAAAATAATGAACAAGTGCTTGTACACTTGTTCATTCATAGTTTATTTCCAGATATCTTTTAACTTCCAATATGTTAATTCCTTAATCTTTACATCTTCAACATCTGCAAATACTTCAATGCCTAATCTATCTTCAGTTGGATAAATACGACTTGTCATAGTTGCTTGTCCTTCATTTGCAAATACTTCAATAGAGGATCGATCAAGGAATATGCGTAAGGAAAGCTCTTGATTTGCCCTAAGAATGGTATTTCTTACACCATCTTCACCTTTACCAGACTTAGAACAATCGAGTTTTAGTGTTTGTTTGTCCAAGTGATAAGTTAATACAGTCTCTTCCCGGTTAATTCCACGAATTCTTATTCCAACCGACTGAGCGTTACAATTAGTTAAGTCAAACACAGCTTTTATTTCGAGTAAATCCTCGTTTGTTTCTATTAAATAACTATTAGGAATTACATTAGTAAGTGTATTATGTTCAACCTCACGTAATAAGTTTAATTCTTCCACAGGATTCATTAGAATTTTATCATTCTCTCCTAAAGTAACTTCACGTGGCAATGTAAGTGCTCCGCACCATCCATCTTCTTTTGTTGGCATATCTGACTCCCACATATCCATCCAACCAATAGCAATTCGACGTCCTTTTTCATCTAATAACGTTTGAACTGCATAAAAGTCATGTCCATTATCTAACTCACTAAATGAGCCATGTGTAAAGTCGTTTGTTTCGTAATTGTAATCTCCAATTAAATATCCTGTTTGGAATAAGTTGCTGTATAAATCCCCATCTTTTTTAATACCTTGTGGGGAAATCATGAGAACGTGTTTTCCATCTAATTCAAAGAAATCTGGACATTCCCACATGAATCCAAGTTTTTCGTTTCCTTGTGCCAATACACCGATATATGACCACTTACGTAAATCCGGAGAACGGTATAAAATTACTCTGCCTACATTGTCCTTGGTCGAATTCCCTACTACCATATACCAACTATCTTTGTGTTTCCATACTTTAGGGTCACGGAAATGATGACTACTATCCGTAGGTGGTTCAGGAATTACTGGATTTTCTTCAATCTTATGAAATGTGACACCATCGGTACTAACAGCAATATTTTGATTTTGATAAAAAATATCTTTTTCCTTATCAGTATAATTGTGTCCGGTATAGATTAATGTTAATTCCCCATTATTATCTACAGCGCTTCCTGAGAAACACCCGTCACTATCACAATCATCACCAGGAGCTAAAGCGATAGGCAAGTGTTCCCAATGAACAAGATCTTTACTTTTTACATGCCCCCAGTGCATCGGACCCCAGTTTTCATCGTAAGGGTGATGCTGATAAAATACGTGGTATTCTCCTTTATACTGTACTAAACCATTTGGATCATTGATCCAGTTCGCTGGTGCCATAATATGATAACCTAACCGATAACGGTTATTTACTCCTTCTTTTGCAGTATCCAATGCATCTTGCGCTTGTTGAAGTTTGTTTATTGTGAACATTCTAACATCTCCTTATATAACTTGTTTTATGTCCGTTATATTTCCTTCTAACCCTTTGCTTTTATTAGAACCTAATAAAGTGAACATTGAAATAATCGTAAAACAAAGGACCATTATTCCTAGAATAAGGTAAGTATGACGGAAGCCTATCATGTCGTATAATTTACCGGCAAAAGGCGATAACAAAGATGCACCTATTTGAGAGGCAGCTTGGAATCCAACTAAATACAAAATGGAAGATAGTCGTGTATCAAAGTTAGCTGCAAAATATTTAAAAATAGCAATCAACATAATCGGTAATTCTAATGCATGTATTAATTTCATTGAAGAAATACCGACTGGCCCTACTACAAGCCCCGAACCAATAATACGAAGTGCCATTAGAAGACCGGCTAATAATAGTCCATTTTTGGCTCCAATTTTATTTACAATAAAAGGTGCAATAAACATCATTCCAGCCTCTAAAAATACTTGAAAAGAACTTAAATATCCAAACACTTGAGTCCCTGTGGCTTCAGTGGCGAATAAAGATGTGTAGTAAATTGGAAATTGCTGATCATACACACTATATACACACGTTACTCCAATCACATACATCATCAAAAACCAAAACTTCTTTAAAAGAAAAAGTTGTCCAACATCCTTTAATTTAACAGATTCAGCTTTTTCCAATTCAAAGTTTGTAACTTCTATTTTTACTGATAAAATAATTGCAACTAAGATAATTGCTGAAACAGATGCCACCCAAAAGTTGATATTGGGGTTAATATTAAATAGCTGCCCTGCAAAAAAAGTTGCTGACGCCCAACCTAACGAGCCCCACATTCTAGACTTTCCGTATTCGAAGTTGTATTTGCGACTAACTTTTTCAACATAGGTTTCAATGGCGCCAATACCTGCAGAAATACCAATACCTAAATAAATAGCTCCCACAGCTGCGCCCAAAATCACATTATATTTTAATAGTGGTCCATATATATAAATATAAAATGGTCCTACAAATACAAGCAGTAAACTAATAAAAGATAATATATTTTTCTTTAGACCTATCTTGTCGGAGATATAACCATATACAGGCTGTATACACAATGCGAAGATAGCGTTTACAGAGAAAATCAAACCTGTGGCTGATCCACTTAAATTTAATTCTTGCTTTAACCAAATAGGAAATAAAGAGGCGCTAGAAGACCAAGTAAAAAAGAAAAAGAAAAAATAAGCACTTAACTTCCAATAGAGAACTTTTGAACTTTTCATGTTTGTTGCTCCTTTAACTA
>Ga0209795_10001198_pt1 | contig 16620 bp, 11 predicted proteins | sample AgamicOrMarz_FD_187166 | JGI IMG/M metagenome (GOLD analysis project Ga0209795, IMG submission 187166) | Agave microbial communities from Guanajuato, Mexico - Or.Ma.rz (SPAdes) (version 2) | ecosystem: Host-associated > Plants > Phyllosphere > Phylloplane/Leaf | place: Guanajuato, Mexico...
ATACGAATGAAGAGGGAAAAGCCGTCTTCGACGTTGCCAGCCTGGAGAAGCTGGGGCTGGAGAGTTTCCAGACCGCCTCACCCTGGTATAATGGACGCACAACCTTTACGGGCATTCCGATGAAAAAGCTGATGGATTACGTCGGGGCGAAAGGTTCTATCGTCAAGGTTACTGCGCTCAATGACTACACCACCGTTATCCCTCTCAGCGATTTCAACAAATACAATGTGATTCTGGCCTTAAAAATCAATGGCGAATACATGCGTGTTCGCGACAAGGGCCCGCTCTTCATCGTGTATCCTTATGACAGTAAACCTGAGCTGAATAATCAGGTCTATTACTCAAGGTCAGCCTGGCAGGTTAGCAGAATGAGCATTGAGTAAGGCTTCAGAAGATCAACATGAACAGAATACTGGCTGGCATCATCTTTTCCCTGTTTATATCTACCGGATATATCTCTTTTCTTGTGCATGAAAGGCAGCAAGAATTGCAGAAACTGACGCACTACGCCAGTTCATGGTCCGCTGGACAGCTGGTTTCGGCCTATTATCGTTTCGAATCATGGCTTGGTCTTTACACTATCGATGAGACGATGAAAGTCGATGATGTGCGTCTCCACCTCGACATTATGCTCAGCCAGAGCGATCTTTTGAAACAAGGTGATTTAGGGCAATATATAAACAGCAATAAATCCCTTCATGAACTGGCTGTAAAACTCGAAGACACGCTTAATTATCTGGATACGCATCTGGAGAAAATGACGCGTTCAGAAATCCAGGATTATCTGAAAGTCATGTATTCACTTGATGCGCCACTCAGCGGCCTTTCCTCCGGCGCATTAGACAAAGATATCAACCTGATCAACAACGCCAACGGTAAAATTCAGACGTTGTACGCGATCTACTCAGCAACGTCCGTACTGCTCATCATACTGAGTGCGATACTGGGCGTGCTGATTTTTTATCAAAACAGAAATATTCTGAAGGCGCATCTTCAGGTTAAAAGTCTTGCTGAAGAGCTCCAGGAATCAAAAGAAAAACTTCAAATCCAGAATACAAAACTGGAGTATGACGTTTATCATGATCCCTTAACAAAGATGAGTAACAGGCTGTTTTTCTGGGATAATCTTAATAACCTTATTCAGGTGGCAGAAAGCAATAATAGCTCTGTCACCGTGATGCTATTTGATTTAGACAGGTTCAAAGAGGTCAATGATACCTATGGGCATGATGCCGGTGATATGTTATTGCGGCAAATATCTCAGCGTCTGCGATCGGTGAATCTCCCTCCGGATACGCTTTATCGCTTAGGGGGCGATGAGTTTGCATTACTCGCGAGCGATCTGTCAGAAAGCAATGCTGTCGCGCTTGCGAAAACCATATGTGAAGGTATTAATCAGCCCTACACGATTTATAGCACGATTATTAACATAACCTCCTGTGTGGGTATCGTTAATTCAGACTGCGAACGCCGCTCCGACTATCTGTACAAATTTGCCGATTTGGCCCTTTATGAAGCCAAAAATGAGGGCGCGGGTAAGATTAAAGTCTTCCGCCAGCGAATGTTAGATAAGCTGCAGGAAAGCAGAACGCTTGAGCACGACATGGCACTGGCGATAATGAATAAGGAGTTTGTGGTTTATTACCAACCGATTGTTGATTCGTACAGTCGGGAGATTTACAGCTATGAAGCCCTTATTCGCTGGATGCATCCGCGTAAGGGCCTTTTATCGCCTGACAGCTTTATTCCCGTTGCTGAAAAAACCGGAATGATTAGCGAGATGGGGAAATCTGTTCTGGAAATGGCCTGCCGGGAAGCCGCATCCTGGGCGGTTCCGGTTAAAATTTCAGTGAACGTCTCCCCTGTTCAGCTAAGCAATAAAGCCTTTGCAGGAGTCGTTCTGTCGATTCTGAAAGAAACAGGGCTGTCGGCAGACCGACTTGAGCTGGAAGTGACTGAATCGTCACTCTTCAGTGATAACGATACGCCGATGAACACCCTGAATAAGCTCAGAGCGCTGGGCGTAAAAATTTCCATCGACGATTTTGGTACAGGATACTCTTCGCTTTCCCGACTGAGCCGCCTTGCCTTCGATAAAATCAAAATCGACAAATCCTTCGTGCATTCGATTTCGACGCAGGAAGATGCCCTGAATATCATCAGACTCATCACCGGGATGGCAAAATCCCTCAGTATGAAGACGGTTGCAGAAGGTGTGGAAACACAGGAGCAGCTGAAAAGCCTTCAGGCGCTGGGCTGCGATTTAGTCCAGGGCTATCTGTTCAGTAAACCGCAGCCCTCTGTCGCCGGGGCGATCAAAAACGGGGTACACCAGAACGAGATTCCTGCCTTGTTAAAAGCCCCCTGACTGTCCTCCCCGGCAGATGACAGGCCTTCGCACAAAAAACAACGCCACCCGAAGGTGGCGTTGTTCATATCAGTACTGGTCTCTGTCTAACCAGTTACCGCTTTCAATCCGCTTCAATCCGTCGACCGGACGCTGGTAGACATACATCCAGGCGCTCCCGTAGGGCGTCTGAATCAACTGACGTGCGTATTCACCGCCCCGGGTGCGCAAGGCATCCAGTTCGGCAAGCGTGGCATTATCAATACGATAAACTTCACCTTGTACCGTTCCGTTCCCCGGAACCGCGCCTGGATAGTGGCCCAGACTGTACAACTGGTAGTTCTCAATATTGTAATTACCCATCAACTGGGCGTTCGTCATCCAGTGACTGTTGCCCTGCTTAGTTCGTAAACTACCGTAGACAAATATTCGCATTGCTAGAACTCAAACTGATAGAGCACATCGAGTGCCTGATCTATGCCAGACACCGCTTCCAGATATAGCTTAGGCATCAGACGGTAGCGTAACGTGAGTGTGGCTAGTGAGTCAAAGATCCCCACACCGTATTTCACCTGCAACCCAGGCAGGACATAACCGCTGACCACCACCTGAGAGGAGTCACCGACGCCCTGGGTATCCAGTGCCAGATTGCTGACGCCAAACGTCTCGCCGATTTTACCCACAACCTGACCACTTTGTGCAACCCCCAGGCCCACTAACATCGACGTCATCGCAGCACTGTCACTCTGCTGGCTGTCCAGGCCCTGCCCGCGCAGCAGATAAGAGAGCGCCTCCTGTTGCGACATGGCCGGATCGGAGAAGATTTCGGCTTTCGGCTCGTCGGCGTTGCCCGTTACGCGAACCCCCGCGATCACATCGTTTTCGGTCGCCTCTGGATTGCGAATCGCCTCGATGTTCAGCAGCGGTTGATCCGGCGGGCCCGAGAAGAGCAACTCACCTTTACGCACAATTAAATCCTGGCCGTAGGCGTGGAAACGCCCTTCCGGGATATTAATTTGTCCGTTAAGGCCCAGCCCTTGTTTATCCTGCGCCACTTTCAGATCGCCGGTCAGCCTCGCTTTCAGGCCAAACGCATCCAGACGGACATTGTTGCCGACGTGCACGATCAGGTTACTGTTAATCGGGATACCGGCGCTCTTCTGTTCGACAGGTTTGAGAGTATTGTCGAGCAGGACTTCATCGCTGGAGACCCCCACCGCGCTTTCCGGCACTTCATGCACCACAATACGCGCCCAGGGTACATCCACGCGGCCATCCAGCGTAAAGAGGCTTGGCGTGGCTTCAAAGACGACGTCCGGCGACACGTCCAGGCGCACCATCGGAGGAACGGTGATACGTACCCGGCTCCCTTTCGCCGCGACGCGCGCACGCCAGTTATCAATCTGGCTCCAGTCGGCATCACCGCTCAGGTTGATTTCCCCTTGCTGCGTGCGAACCACGCCTGCCAGCGTCGACCGGGTGCCATTGAAGTTCATCGATAGCTGGCTTGGCTGCATATCAAACGGCATAAAGTTACCGTCAATATCCACGCCGTTCAGCTGTAGCTGACCGAAGAGCTGCGGGCTTTGGGCATTCCCGCCCAGGCGCAGGTTGGCGCTGACCATCCCGGCGGCCTTTTCACCCCGTTCGAAGATGGGGTTCACCATGGCAAGGTTCATATTGCGGATATTTACGTTACCGCCCAGATTTCGCCGCCCTTGCGGGTCGGTAATTTGGACCTGTCCGTCGATCTGCCCGTTATTGGTCAGGCGAATCAGCCATCCCAGTTCGGCGCGGTTGTCGTGAAGATCCGCTTTCAGGTTCAGGGTGTCGAATGCCACCGGTAACGGCGCATCATTCACCACCTGCGTCACCTTCACGTTCCGTCCGGCAAGCGTCACGCTGCCCTGCGGCAGACCTTCTTTGGTGGTGTCCCAGGCCACGTCGGCTTTGCCACTGAATATCCCGCTTGCCTGGGTCGTCTCAGGCATAAAGGGCTTCAACATGGCCAGATCGAATCGATTAAGATTCACTACCGCCCGGCCTTCTGCCCCGGCATCAATCGTCTGCGGCACGCAGAGTTCGGCATTGGGGTTGGTCCAGCAGTGCGGCCCAATGCTGATCTTCTGTTCGGCGTTACGATAATCAAGCGCAATCGAGCGAGAGAGCGTCAGCGGCCCCACAGGGGTGGAGAAGCGAGTATTATCCAGCGTCCCTTTCCAGCGCGTCTCCTTGCGATCGAAGCTGCCCGTCAGATGCAGTTGTCCGGAGACCGGCTCGCCCTGCACGCGCAATTGCAGATCGTGCTGCTTCTCGTTGCCTTTGGCCTCCAGGGTCACCAGATTGATGTTCACGTCCGGCTGCGAGAGACGTTCCACGCGCAGGTTGAGCGTGCCGCCGATCTGGTCGGTGGATTTTACATCGCCCTGCACCCGCACGCGGGCAATGGAAAGTTCCTGCCAGCGCAGCCCGTTCGCGGTGATATCCGCCAGGAGCTGCGGCGCCTCAACCGTGCCGCGTACTTTTACTAGCCCTTTCGCCGTGCCACCCAGCCCCGGAAGCGCATTATCGAGGTTTGGTGCGTCAATGGTGGCATCCAGATCGAGATCCTTCACCCCCAGTTCACCTTTGATATCCGCGGTGTTACGCCCCAGCGCGACGTGCAGCTTGGGGATAATCCACTGGAGATAGCTATTGCCCCGCACAGCCCCTTCGACCAGCACCTTGTTCTGCTTCACATTGCCGGTGATTTTGATCTCTGGCACCTCCATCTGCCAGCTTCCGCCGTACAGACTGCCGCGCGTTTTGATCAGACCATCCAGTTTTGACGGCCAGTCAGGCACCTCTTTCGCCGTGTTTATCCCCGTGAGCTTCAGCTCGCCGCGCCAGCTGATCGCCTGCTGCCAGTCGAGCAGCGCGGTCAGTTCGGTTTTCCCTTCGAGCGCCGCAACGGTCAGCTTATCGAGGTTGATCTGCTGTTCGTTACCCTTTGCATCCAGCGTAATGCCGGCAGAGGGGAGGTCCTTCCCCTTCACGGACGTTCGGAATGACAGCGTATAGTCGGTCATTTTGCCGGTCAGCTTGAGCTTGAGGTCGTCGGCCTGGAACTGTTTTTCACCGGTAAACGGCCAGTAGAGCTGCTGGCTCACCACTTCAATGTTGAGCGGCAATCCCGCTTCGGCAAGCTGAGTCTGCCCGCGCAGTACCATGTCCACCGGGCCCGACAAATTAATGCCGAACGCCAGTTTTTCGCGCAGCGCACCGCCCACCTTCATCTTCACTTTCTCGCCTTTCAGCGGGTCGATGTTGAGCGTGCTGTTCAGCGTGAGGTCTACCGGCCAGTTATCGCGCAGAAGGGCATTGCCCGACGCATTCAGCGAGCCCTGGTTGGTGTCGATATCCAGCGTATCCAGCTTCATGTTGCCGTCGATGCTGCTGACTTTGACCAGCATGTTGAAGACCGTCAGATCGGTATCGCCGGTCAGGCGTAATTGTTCGCCTTTAAAGGATTCAATATTGAGATTCAACGGCAGATGGACGTCGGTCATCTCCGGCAGAACCGGTTTTGAGAAGAGATCTTTGAGCGTTTCGCCCAGCGGTTTTTCATCCGGCTGCGGATTTTGAATTTTTGGCTCGACAATCTCTTCCTGCGCCACTTTCGCCACTTTAGGCAGGGCGATAAGCAGACCCTGCAGCGAGGTCGGCGTCAGGGTCAGATTCTTTTCCTGCCAGCGCAGACCCGAGGTGAAATCCATGACCGACACGGTGGTGTCGTCAATTTTAATATTCACATTGTCCAGCGCCACCCGGTAAAGGGCGATCGGATACGGCGTGGAGAGATTCAGCGGACCGCTGTCCTCCTCTTCTACCGGAGCAGACTTAGGCATTTTTTTCGAGTCTATCGCCACGTTCACGTCTTTTAGCGACAGATCGTTGACGCAAAGCTTGCTGTCACGCAAACAACCCAGCTTCACGGCCAGATGAAACTCACCGGCATTGACGGCTACGCCTGGCTGTTCGTAGCGGATATTCTTCAGCCGTAAATCGCGCCAGCCGCCCGTGACCTGGCCGATCTCCAGGCCCGGCACCCAACGGTTCGCCGCATTAAACAGCAGATGCAGACCGGAGGTTGTCCCCACCAGAAACGCCACCGTGCCAAGCAGCAGCACGATAAAAATCAGAACGCCGAGGCTTATCTTCTTCCATAAACTCATAATTCAGGCCCCAGACCGATATAAAACTGTAAACCGTGCTCGTCTTTGTCCCCAACCGGAACGGCGAAATCAAGCTTGATAGGCCCGACCGGCGATTGCCAGCGCACGCCCACACCTGCACCGGTTTTGAAATCACTCTTACGGATATCGTTAACCGCTTCACCGCCGTCAACAAACATCGCCCCCCACCATTTACCGCTGACGTTGTACTGATATTCCAGCGAACCGGTCGCCAGCTTGGACGCGCCCGTCAGCTGTCCTTTTTCGTTTTCCGGTGAGATGGACTTGTATTTATAGCCACGGATGCTGCGATCGCCCCCGGCAAAGAAGCGGAGATCCGGCGGCACGCGCTCGAAATCGCCCGTTTCAATCCAGCCAAGATTGCCGCGCATGACGAAGCGATGCTTATCGTACAGGGTGCGGATCCAGACGTTTTGCGCCTGTATCACCGAGAAGTCGACGTCCGATCCCCAGGCCGTATTGGAGTAGTCGATTGAATAGCGCTGTGAATCCCCCCATACCGGCATCAGGCCGCCGCGTGAGCGGGTGCGGCTGATCATCAGGCCCGGATAAAGCAGCATGGTGGTGTTGGTGACGTTAGCCTGCGTAAAGTGGTCAAGGCTCCAGCGCAGGTTGATGGCGCGCTGCCAGCCGCTGGAGAGGTCCCAGAAACGCGAGACGGCAAGCGTGGTGGAGTCCTGCTCCGTATCGTTCAGATCGGTACGCTTAAAGCCGCCCTGCACCAGGTAATACTGCTCAAGCGGGTTTTTCAGCAACGGTATCTTATAGCTGAAATCGAGCTGCTGTTCCGGCGCAGAGAGGCTGGCGCTGGTTGTCAGGCTGTGGCCGTAGGAGTTCATCCACGGTTTTTTCCACGTGGCTTTCACGCGTGGCCCGACGTCCGTTGAATACCCTACCCCGGTCTCAATGGTGTTCTCGGTGCGCGGCGTAACGACGCCATGCAGCGGCAACACCTTCGTCTGGCGCGCCTGGTCAAACTGAGGCGCCACAACCACCGAGTTAAACCATCCCGTCGCGGACAGGCGGCGGTTCAGCTCTGCGAGGTCTTTTGACTGGTAGTATTCACCCTCTTTAAACGGCACCAGATTTTGCAGATATTCATCGCGGATTTGTGACCCTTCAAAGGTGACATCACCAAAACGATAACGCTGCCCGCTGTCGTAATCGATATCCCAGAAGGCCTGCCGTCTCTCTACCGCGACGCCGAGCTGGCTTTTCGTAAACTGGCTATCAAAGTAGCCTTTACGCAGCGCAACGCTGGTCAGGCTTTTTTTGAAATGGTCATAATCGCCATGATTCAGGACGGTACCGACCTTCGGGCGGGTATCGAGTAAATCCAGATAGTCGCGATCGGTACAGGCACCGCCGCGCAGCACAACATCGGTGCCGCCAATCAGAACCGGCTTACCGGGTGAAACGCGGGCAATGAGCACCTGACGCCCCTTCGCCGGGGGCGGGCGTAAATCAAAATCTATGGTAGGTTCGTAATAGCCGAGCGCTTTTAACCCGTCGCGGATAGCATCATCCACGCGCGCCCGAAAGCGCCGGTCCGGCGTCACTTCATCGCTCTCAATGGTTGAAAGCTGTGCACGCACGTTTTTTTCCAGCGTCCCCGATAGCCCTTCAACCTGCAAACGGACATTCGCCGCGTTGGCGACTCCGCTTGTCAGCAACAAACTGACCAAACATAACTGGCGGATCTTTGCCACGTTTTCTCCTGAATATCCTTGTTTCCACCCTGGAAGCAATTGAAGTGCCGCTCCGCGGCGTCTCACGGCGTAAAGCCCAAAACCCAAAAGACGGGTTGAAAATTGGTTAAGTACCCTAATATTTCTTATGTTTAAATCTAGACTCATTCAGCGCATTTATTGTGTTCAATTAAACGCTTCGTGACAACCTTAACTGAAACATCACTGCCCGGGAGGCCCCACCGTGAGTTTATTCGACAAAAAGCATCTTGTATCTCAAGCAGATGCACTGCCGGGACGGAACACCCCAATGCCAGTCGCCACATTACACGCCGTTAACGATCATTCGATGACCCACGTTCCTGAGGGAATGGAAATCGCCTACTTCGCGATGGGGTGCTTCTGGGGCGTGGAGCGTCTGTTCTGGCAATTGCCGGGTGTCTACAGCACCGCAGCCGGCTACACCGGCGGTTACACGCCTAACCCAACCTACCGTGAAGTGTGCTCGGGTGAAACCGGTCACGCAGAAGCCGTGCGCGTGGTGTATGACCCCGCCGTCATCAGCTACGAAAAATTGCTGCAGGTGTTCTGGGAGAACCACGATCCGGCACAGGGGATGCGTCAGGGCAACGATCACGGTACCCAGTATCGTTCCGCGATCTACCCGTTAACGCCGGAACAGGACGCCGCCGCGCGCGCCAGCCTGGCACGTTTCCAGGAGGCGATGCACGCCGCTAACGACGATCGCCCCGTGACCACCGAAATCGCCACGGCAACACCGTTCTATTATGCCGAGGACGACCACCAGCAGTATCTGCATAAAAACCCGTACGGCTATTGCGGCATCGGCGGCATTGGCGTCTGCCTGCCACCGCAGCTGGCGTAATTATTGATCCAGCGCCACGCGAGCCGCGTGGCGCGTGGCGTTACTCACCGAGCCGTAATCCACCACTTTTCCCTGCAAAAGCAGGTTGTAGACCGGCGCCTGCGGTCGGTTAAGCCGCGTTTGCAGCAGATGCACCGCTTCGATGCCCAACTCGCGACAGGGCACCGTCACCCCCGTGACCGGCGTCGCCAGCCGGTTTTGCAGATTCCAGGTAAAATCGGTGGTGATGATAGAGACATCTTCGGGTATGCGCAGCCCGTGACGCTGGAGGGCTTTCACCACCCCTTCCGTCATGCTGGTGCTATTGGGAAAGATCACATCCGGCCATACCGAACGGTCATGCTTTGAGAGCCACCCGTCCAGAGATTGCTCGGCTTCCTCCGCCGTAAACCACTCCGTAACCAGCAGGTCGTGTAGCGGGTCAAAGGGTACGTGGAAATAGCGGTACGCCTCTTTAATACCGTCAAGACGCGCATACAGCGTTTCACGACGCAGGCAGGTCATGGTGAGCACGCGGCGATGCCCTTGCTCAAACAGATAGCGCATGGCGGTAAAACCAATCGCCCGATGATCCGGCAAAACGGAATCCAAAACCATTTCCCGATCGATAGAATTAATCAGCACGCAGGGTTTATTCAGGGTGCTCGCCAGCTTAAATATTGTTGAATCATCCGTTCCAATGATAATTATCGCGTTAATATTCTTATGACTGGCCTTTTCCAGAAATAATTTCACGTCGGCACGCTGCTCTTCTAAACCACAATAACTGATCCAGACATTGTGTGGGGCGCTGGCTTCCGCAATGCCTTTGGTCACTTCTAAATAGAAAATATCCCCGCGCCCCTGAAAGGTTCTTTCCGGGGCAAATACCGCTATGCCATTGATTAACAACCGCCCACTGGCCATTGAGTCCAGCACGCCCAGTTCACGCGCGCTGCGCACAATCGCTTCGCGGGCCTTATCGCTGGTATAGGACTTCCCGCTCAGGACCCGTGAAACCGTGCTGACGGAATAGCCCGTCAGTGCGGCTATTTCCTCCATTTTTAATCTGCCCGGCATAGTGTGACCTCGCTCGCATTCAGTTTTTGCAAATATTTGCAGAAACAGTCAGTTGATTTTAAAACCAAATTTCACCAGCGTGAGGGATTACTTAAACACCCTGCGAGTATTCTCACAAAATAACATTGTCGCTGCGGTCCACCTTTCCTATTTTCCGGTTATCACTCTTTTCACAGAAATAAGGTGTGACATGGACAAAGTACGTTTTGGCATTATTGGAATCGGTAATATCGGCACCGTTCACGCGAAATATTTACTGGCGGGAACCGTGAAGGATGCCTGTCTGACGGCGGTGTGCGATAACGCGCCGGAGAAACACGCGACCATACGCCAGACGGTAGGCGACGCGGTGCCGCTCTTTAGCGATGCGCAAGAGATGCTCAGCAGCGGGCTTATCGATGCGGTGATTGTGGCCACCCCGCACTACGAACACCCTCGCCTGTCGATGCTGGCGATGCGTCAGGGCATCCATACGCTCTGCGAAAAACCCGCGGGCGTTTACACCGCGCAGGTGCAGGAAATGAACGCCTGCGCGAACGAATGCGATGTGGTGTTCGGCATTATGTACAACCAGCGTCCCAACCCGCTGTATCAGAAAGTGAAAGATCTCATCGACAGCGGCGAGCTGGGCGAGATCCGCCGTTCTAACTGGATCATTACCAACTGGTATCGCTCGCAAAGTTATTACAACTCCGGCGGCTGGCGCGCCACCTGGAAAGGCGAAGGCGGCGGCGTGCTGTTGAACCAGGATCCCCATCAGCTCGATCTCTGGCAATGGCTGGTAGGTATGCCAACGCGTCTACGGGCGTTTTGCCAGTTTGGTAAACATCGCGAAATTGAAGTGGAGGACGAGGTCACCGCCTACGCGGAATACCCTAACGGCGCGACCGGCGTATTTATTACCACGGTGGCAGAAACGCCGGGGACCAACCGGCTGGAGATTGCCGGCGATCGCGGCAAGGTGGTGGTGGAAGAGGGAAAATTGCGTTTCTGGCGGTTGCGCGAGTCCGAAACCGCCTTCAATGCCCGCTGGCAAAACGGCTTTGGCGAACCGGAATGCTGGGAGGTCACCCTTCCCGTTGCGCCTGAATACAGCGAGCATCATGTCATCACCGCCAATTTTTGCGCCGCCGTCCTGCGTGGCGAGCCGTTAATCGCCCCGGGCGTGGAGGGGATAAACGGCCTGACGCTGTCGAATGCCATGCACCTGTCCACCTGGACCGATGACTGGGTAGAACTGCCGTTAAATGAGAAACAGTACCTGCGCCTGTTACAGCAGCGCATCAGCCACTCGGTTGATAAAGAGGTAATAAGCCGCACCCTGGACGCCTCTGGCACCTGGTAACCCCGGAGAATAACCGATGTTAAATGTCGCAATTGTGGGAACAGGGAACATCTCGCATAACCATATTCAGGGCTATTTGCAGTTTGCACAGCGTTGCCGCGTGGTGGCGCTGGTCGATATCTACCCCGAGAAAGCGCACGAGAAAAAAACGCGCTACGGTCTGAACGACGCACGCGTTTACGCCAGTCACGAGGAGATGCTGGCCACAGAGCCGCAGCTGGATATTGTCGATGTCTGTACGCCGCCGTACGTTCACGCCCAAATCAGCATTGATGCGCTGAATGCAGGTTGCCATGTCCTGTGCGAAAAACCGATGGCCGCGTCGCTTGAGGAGTGCGATGCGATGATTGCTACCCAGCAGGCCAGCGGAAAAACCTTGTCCATTATCGCGCAGAATCGGTTTACCGATGCGTTCTGGCGGCTAAAAGCGGTACTCGATTCCGGTCTGGTGGGTAAGATTTGCCATGCGCAGGTCGACTCCTTCTGGTGGCGCGGGCATTGCTATTACGATTTGTGGTGGCGCGGCACCTGGGAAAAAGAGGGCGGAGGCTGCACGCTTAACCACGCGGTGCACCATATCGATGCCATCCAGTGGATGCTGGGCTTTCCGACGGAAGTGGTGGCGATGATGACCAACGTGGCGCACGACAACGCCGAGGTCGAGGATCTGAGCGCGGCGATCTTTCACTATCCCAACGGCGCGCTGACCCAGCTGACCGCTTCAGTCGTCCATCATGGTGAAGATCAAAAGATTGTCATACAAGGCGAGAAAGCCCGTATCGCCGCGCCGTGGCAGGCCTGGGCCAGCATCAGTGCCGATAACGGCTTTCCGCAGGCGGAACGCGACGTTGACCGTGAAGCCCGGCTCAACGCCGTCTTTCACGAGGTGCCCGCGCTCGCGTGGACGCTGCATACCGGGCAAATCAATGACCTGCTTCAGTCCATTGAGCGTCAGGGTGCGCCGCTGGTGGACGGTGTACAGGGCAAACGCTCTCTGGAGCTGATTACGGCTATCTATAAATCCGCCATCACCCGCAGCGTGGTGTCGCTGCCGATTGATCCCGATGATCCCTTTTACCGGACCGGCGGCATCAATGCTCTGGCTCCCCGTTTTTATCAAAAATCCGCCAGCGTGAGTAACTTCAATGAAGTGGGCGCTATCCCTCTGGGCAAAGATCTGGACCAAGGAATCTGACCATGAACAAGAATGACGGTATGAACTATGCGCCGGTCGGCAAACCGCAACCTGTCGTGCAGGAGGGGGAGTTTGTCTTCGCCGCCGCCGCGCTCGATCACGGCCATATTTACGGCATGTGCAATGGACTGATGGAGGCGGGTGCGACGCTGAAATGGGTCTACGATCCGGATCCGGCAAAAGTGGCGAAGTTTGTGCAGCAGTACCCGCACGTGCAAATCGCCGCCACGCTGGAGACGATCCTGAGCGATCGTGACGTGCAGATGGTGGCGGGGGCGGCGATCCCCTCCGAACGCTGTGCGCTGGGGCTGAAAACCATGGCCGCCGGGAAAGACTATTTCACCGATAAAGCACCGCTGACCACGCTCGATCAGCTCGCCGACGCCAAAGCGATGGTGGCGAAAACAGGACGAAAATACGCGGTCTATTACAGCGAACGCCTGCATGTGGAGAGCGCGGTCTTTGCCGGACAACTGGTCAGGCAAGGCGCCATTGGTCGGGTGATACAGACCTTAGGCACCGGTCCGCATCGGGAAGGACAAGGCCGCCCGGACTGGTTCTACGATCGCCGTTATTTTGGCGGCATCCTGTGTGACATCGGCAGCCATCAAATTGAGCAATTCCTGTTTTATACCGGCAACGCTGACGCCACCGTCATCGCCAGCCAGGCGCGTAATTTCAACCATCCGCAGTTCCCGGCATTTGAGGACTTTGGCGATGCGATGCTGAAAGGCGAAAACGGTGCCAGCGGCTATTTTCGCTGCGACTGGTTTACCCCCGACGGGCTCTCCACCTGGGGCGATGGACGCCTGACCCTGCTGGGCACCGAAGGCTATATCGAAATGCGCAAGTATGTCGATTTAACCCAGGGCGAGCAGGACGTGGTGTATCTCGTCAATAAAGAGGGCGAGTTCCGCTACCCGGTGGCGGGAAAGGTAGGATTCCCCTACTTCGGCGAACTGATCCTGGACTGCCTGAATCGCACTGAAAATGCCATGACGCAAGCCCATGCCTTCAAAGCGGCGGAGCTGTGTGTGAAAGCACAAATGCGGGCCAACGCAGTAGATTAACGGAGGCGCTGATGAAAACCCTGAATGCAGCCATTATCGGCGGCGGTGCGATCCACCGCTGTCATGTTAACGCCCTGCGCCAGCTTTCTGGCGTCAACCTGCGTGCTCTGGTGGATACTGACAGCGAAAAGGGTCTGAAACTGTCAATGGATTACCAGTGCCGTTTTTATCAGGATTATCGGGAGATGTTGCTCGACGATAACATTAACGTCGTCCATATCTGCACGCCGCATTTTGAGCATAAAAGCATGATTCTGGCGGCACTGGCCGCAGGGAAACATGTCTTTTGCGAAAAACCGGTGGGGATGAACAGTGGCGAAGTCGCCGACATCGAGCAGGCGGTAGAAAACGCGCCCGGGCTGCTCGGCGTCTGTTACCAAAACCGTCTGAATCCCACCAGCCTGCGTATCCGTCAGGAGATAGAAAGCGCGACGCTGGGGAAAATGCTCAGCATCAGGGCCGTGCTGACCTGGTCCCGTTTCGGAGACTATTACCGCTTAAGCCCATGGCGCGGAAAGTTTGCCACGGAAGGCGGCAGTTTACTGATTAATCAGGCCATTCATACGCTGGATCTGATGCAGTGGTTCGCCGGCGGCGTGACGCGGCTGAAAGGTGTGGTGGACAGCGGGGAACTGGCGGACGTCACGGAGGCTGAAGACAGCGCCATGGCCACGCTGCACTTTGCTAACGGCGCGCGCGGCCTGTTTTATGCCAGCAATTGTCACTCCACCGACTCTCCGCTGCTGCTGGACATTCAGTTCGAACAGGGCACCTTGCAGCTTAGCGATAACGTTCTGTGGCGGATAACGCCGGCAGGTCGCGTCAGGCTGGTTAGCGATGAGTCGCCCGATGGCCTGACCAAAAGCTACTGGGGGCTGGGCCATCAGCAGGCCATTCGCCATTTTTATCACGCTATTTGTCATCCTGCCGGGGCGGATTACACCGATATTCGCGAAGCCGGAAAATCACTCAACCTTGTGGAGGCCCTTTATCGATCATCCCAAATAAGGCAATGGATCGCTCTCGATAACTAGAACGTCATTTGTATTCCAGCAGTCAATAAAAAACGGCCAGTGATCTGGTTAAACGTTACCCTACACCTGGAAAAACATTATGGTCAAACCAACTGAACGCAGGGTTGGTTATGGCGTGGCACTCGGCTACGGCATAACCGATCTGTTTGGCGGAGGCGCTTTCGCCATTATCGGCACCTGGCTTTTATTTTTTTACACGACCTATTGCGGACTGACCGTGCTGGAAGCCGGATCTATTTTCGCGGTTGCACGTATTATTGATGCGATATTAAGTCCCGTCATGGGGTATATCACCGACAATTTCGGTAATACCTGGCTTGGCCGAAAATTTGGCCGCCGACGCTTCTTCTTATTAATTAGCTCACCGCTGATGTTTTTGTATGCCCTGTTGTGGCTGACCGATATGGGCTACTGGTATTACCTTGGCACTTACTTATCCATTGAGCTGTTATCCGCCATGGTGCTGGTCCCCTGGGAGACGCTGGCGGCAGAGATGACCAACCGCTACGAGGAGCGTAGCCGCCTGTCCGGAGTGCGGATGATCTGCTCTCAGCTCGGCGGTTTTCTGGCGGTCTCTGTGCCGGGCGTTATTATGCAGTTCACCGGTAAAGATAATCCCTTTACCTATACGCTGACGGGGCTAATCTTTTCGCTGATTTTTTGTATTGCGGTCTTTATTACCTGGCGCGTCACCTGGGAAGCAAAAGATGTGCCCCAGGAGTCCGATTTTAAAGCAGAGAGCCAGCGAAGCAGCGGCATGTTGAATCATCTGAAATATCTGGTGATGGACCTCTTCTCTTCGTTTCGTATTCGGGCATTCCGTTTACATATTATTATTTATATTTTCTCTTTCACCGCCATGGATGTCTTTGGATCCGTCTTTACCTATTATGTCGTCTATTGCCTGAGCCAGGATGCCGCCGCGGTCTCCGGCTGGTTGAGTATTGCCGCCTTTGCCTCGGTGCCGGGGACTTATGGCTTTATGTTGCTGTTGAATAAACTCAACTTTACCCCTTCCGCGGCACTGCGTTTATCCTATGGCTGTATATTCCTGGTACTGGCGTTTTTGTTTATCGTCTATTACACCGAAACGCAGGTACCGGCATTGTTGTTCTCCGCCGTGTTTATTCTGCTTGGCGCGGCGCGCTCCGGTCTGTATTACATTCCCTGGAATATCTACAGCTTTATTCCGGATATCGACGAGATAGTGACGCAGCAGCGCCGGGAAGGCATCTTTGCGGGCGTGATGGTGCTAACGCGCAAGAGCACCGTTGCCATGGCGATCATGCTTATCGGGGTGGTGCTGGAGGAATCCGGGTTTGTTAAGGGCAGCGGGGCGCAGCCCGAGAATGCGCTGAATGCCATTATCGGACTGATGATTTTCGCCACCGCCGCGCTGTTGGCCGTGAGTTTCCTGACGACCTATAAATTCAAGCTGACGCGCGACACGCACAAGATGCTGTTGAAAGAGATTGCACGCCGCAAGCTGGGGGGTGATTACCGGGATTGCGACAGCCACACCCGCATCGTGATCAAGCAATTGACCGGATATGAGTACGACCAGGTCTGGGGCGGCGACGCCACCCGACGCGTGGCGGGGGAAGTCAGTTTATCCAGCGCCAAATAACCACGTTGTTATCATGGCCGGACCGCTTTTCAGGCTGTCCGGCCTGCTTAAACGCCAAAAATGTGACCTCTGGCGGCTTTACACTCTCTTACGCTATACTACCCGCTGAAATAATCAGCTCAACGCTACGAGCT
>Ga0209795_10001200_pt1 | contig 16578 bp, 19 predicted proteins | sample AgamicOrMarz_FD_187166 | JGI IMG/M metagenome (GOLD analysis project Ga0209795, IMG submission 187166) | Agave microbial communities from Guanajuato, Mexico - Or.Ma.rz (SPAdes) (version 2) | ecosystem: Host-associated > Plants > Phyllosphere > Phylloplane/Leaf | place: Guanajuato, Mexico...
GCTGGAGGAGCGAGAGCCTGCCATCGTGGACTCCTTAGTGCGCCTGGCGCTGCAAGATGTTCGAGAACTCTTCGATGAAGGTCTCGAAGCGGATCGCCAGACGGTCGATGTCGTGCGCGTAGCGGTTGTATGCGACCACGGCCGGGATCGCGGCGAACAGGCCGATCGCGGTTGCAGTCAGCGCTTCGGCGATGCCCGGCGCCACGTTCGCAAGCGTGGCCTGCTGCACGTTGGCGAGTCCGCGGAATGCATTCATGATCCCCCACACCGTACCGAACAAACCGATATACGGGCTGACCGAACCGACCGACGCCAGAAACGCGAGGTTCGCTTCGAGCACGTCCATCTCACGCTGGAACGCCGCACGCATTGCACGGCGCGCGCCGTCGAGAATCGCGCCCGGGTCGTTCAGGCGTTTTTCCTTGCCCTTGAGGAATTCGCGCATGCCCGACTCGAAAATCCGTTCGAGCGCGCCGATGGTGTGACGGTTATTGGCAGCGCTCTGATACAGCGCCTGCAGGTCGCCGCCCGACCAGAAATCGCGTTCGAAACGCTCAGTCTGCGCGCGGGCGCGACGGATCGCAAACCACTTGCGGAAGATGAAAGTCCACGAGAGCAGTGACAGCAACAGCAGGAGCGCCATGACGGCCTGCGCCAGCAGGCTCGCGTTGAGTACGAGAGAAACGATCGACAGATCTTGTGTAGTGTTCATAAAGGTTCGTTTTATCGTCCCGAAAGGGGCGTCCGGCTTTGCAAGGCCACGCGAAGCTTTCCGTGAGCAAAACGGAAGCATCGGCGGTACTGCAAGCCGAACCATGCTTTTGTGCTGCTTGGTCGATGCGAGTTCACTGGCCCCGTAACAACGAGAGTCAGCATGCGTTCGTTGACACGCCGCCGTCGCGCACGCCTGGTCCGCGCCGCAAAGCTGCCAGAACCTGCGGCGGAATCGCGGCGGGACGCAGCGCTGTACGCTCGACGCAACCGACCCGGATCGAGCCGGTAGCAAGCAACGTGCCGTCGCGCCACGCTTCTTGCGCGAAGTCGACGGAAGCTCTGCCGAGCCGCTCGATCCGGCTCACCACCTTGACGACGTCGTCGAGACGCGCGGGCGCCCGATAGTCGACCGCGGTGCTGCGGACGATGAACATCACCCCCGTTTCATCGGCGAGCCGGTTCTGGTCGATGCCGCACGCGCGCAGCCATTCGGTGCGCGCCCGTTCAAAGAACTTCAGGTAATTCGCGTAAAACACGATGCCGCCGGCGTCGGTATCTTCGTAGTACACGCGGATGCCCCACGAATGGCCGATTTCCGTGCCTGGCTGGCTGGTCGTCATATTCATGCGGCGCATTTTACCGGATCGCACACTGCGAGGTCTGTTTCAAGATGTGCGCGCCGTCTGGCGGGCCTTTAGCCCCGATGAACGGACAAACCCGCGAACGATTGCGCCACCGGCATCAGTTCGATCGTGTTGATGTTGACGTGTGCCGGGCGAGTGGCGATCCAGTAGATCGAATCGGCGATATCTTCTGCCGTCAGCGGCTGGACGTTTTCGTAGACCTTGCCGGCCTTTTCGTCGTCGCCCCGAAAGCGTACGTTCGAAAATTCGGTGCCGCCGCACAGACCGGGTTCGATGTCCGTCACGCGAAGCGCAGTGCCCGCGAGGTCCGCGCGCAGGTTCAGGCTGAACTGGCGCACGAACGCCTTGGTGGCGCCGTAGACGTTGCCGCCCGCATAAGGCCAGCGGCCAGCGACCGAGCCGAGGTTGAAGATATGGCCGCGGTTGCGCTCGACCATGCCGGGCAGCAGCGCGTGCGTGACCTGAACGAGGCCGGTGCAGTTCGTTTCGATCATCGTCTGCCATTCGTCGAGGCTCGCCTTCTGCGCCGGCTCGACGCCCAGTGCAAGGCCGGCGTTGTTCACGAGCACGTCGATCGCGGCGAAGTCGGCCGGCAACGCTGCTGGGACCGCTTCCACCGCCGCGCGATCGCGCACGTCCAGTTCATAGGGCAGGAGGGCGTCGCCGAGTTCGGCGGCGAGCGCATCCAGACGGTCTTTGCGGCGGGCCGTGGCGACGACGCGATGGCCCCCCTTGACGAAGGCACGAGCGATGGCGGCGCCGAATCCTGCGGACGCACCGGTGACGAACACGATCATTACAGTTCCCTGGTCGGTAGAAGACAAAGGCCCCAAGCCTACTTCCAATGCGGCGCTGCGGCAAGGATAGGCGAGCCGGATGGATTGCGCCGCAAGACGTCCGCGCACGCTTCCTGGCGGGCCTTTGCGGGACGGCTGTGCGCTGCGCTTCGCGCCCTCGGTTGCCGTCGTGCCAGTGCCTTGCGCGACGGGGGAAACCTGGTTGCCTATTCGATCCTCTTCCAATAAACTAACGCGCTCATCCCTGCGTGACTGGCGATAGAACCGATCCAACAAATCGGGTTCAAGGTGGAAAAACCCACCGTGAAGCGCAGGGTGCCGTTTTGCCGTTCGCCTGGGCAGCCGTGATCCGCGCGCATCAATCTGCGCTGACGGTGGCTGTCCTGCCTCGCGTGTGCGGCGACTCTCCTCTCGCCACGTCAGGGCTGGCCCAGCCGCCAGCAGCGCCGCGTACCCTCTACGCAAGATTCGGCGCACGATCCGGTCAACCTGAACACACTCAACGGAATCCGTATGTTTGACAGAGCCCAAAGCACCATCGCCAACGTCGACCCTGAACTCTGGAAGGTGATCGAGCAGGAAAACCGTCGTCAGGAAGAGCATATCGAACTGATCGCGTCGGAAAACTACACGAGCCCGGCTGTGATGGCTGCACAAGGCTCGCAACTCACGAACAAGTACGCCGAAGGGTACCCGGGCAAGCGCTACTACGGCGGTTGCGAATACGTCGACGTGGCGGAGCAGCTCGCGATCGACCGCGTGAAGCAACTGTTCGGCGCCGAGGCTGCCAACGTGCAGCCGAACTCGGGCTCGCAGGCGAACCAGGGCGTGTTCTTCGCCATGCTCAAGCCGGGCGACACGATCATGGGCATGAGCCTCGCGCACGGCGGCCACCTGACTCACGGCTCGCCCGTCAACATGTCGGGCAAGTGGTTCAACGTCGTGAGCTACGGCCTGAACGAAGCCGAAGACATCGACTACGACGCCGCCGAGAAGCTCGCCCAGGAACACAAGCCGAAGTTGATCGTTGCCGGTGCGTCCGCGTTCGCGCTGCGCATCGACTTCGAACGTCTGTCGAAAATTGCGAAGTCGGTCGGCGCGTACTTCATGGTCGACATGGCGCACTACGCGGGTCTGATCGCTGCGGGCGTGTATCCGAACCCGGTGCCGCATGCAGACTTCGTCACCACTACCACGCACAAGAGCCTGCGTGGCCCGCGCGGCGGGGTGATCCTGATGAAGGCCGAATTCGAGAAGCAGATCAACTCGGCAATCTTCCCGGGCATTCAGGGCGGCCCGCTGATGCACGTGATCGCCGGCAAGGCGGTTGCGTTCAAGGAAGCGCTGTCGCCGGAATTCAAGGCTTACCAGCAACAAGTCGTTGAGAATGCCCGCGTGCTGGCCGAGACGCTCGTCAAGCGCGGTCTGCGCATCGTGTCGGGCCGTACTGAAAGCCACGTGATGCTGGTCGATCTGCGCGCGAAGAAGATTACCGGCAAGGCTGCGGAAGCCGCGCTCGGCGCCGCTCACATCACGGTCAACAAGAACGCGATTCCGAACGACCCGGAAAAGCCGTTTGTGACGAGCGGTATTCGTCTGGGTTCGCCGGCCATGACCACACGCGGCTTCGGCACCAAGGAAGCAGAGCAGGTGGGTAACCTGATCGCCGACGTGCTGGACAACCCGGAAGACACGGCCACGATCGACCGCGTGCGCGGCCAGGTCGCCGAGTTGACGCAGCGTTTCCCGGTCTACGGCTAAGCCGCCATGCATTGCCCTTTCTGCCGTCACGCCGATACGCAGGTTGTCGACTCGCGTGTCTCCGAAGACGGCGCGACGATTCGCCGGCGCCGCCGCTGCCCGGCCTGCGACAAACGTTTTACGACGTATGAGCGGGTCGAGCTGGCGTTGCCGTCGGTCGTCAAGAAAGACGGCAGCCGTACCGAATTCGATCGCCGCAAGATTGTCGCGAGCATGCAACTGGCGCTGCGCAAGCGCCCGGTTGCAGCAGACGCGATCGACGCGGCTGTCGCCCGGATCGAGTACCAACTGCTCGGCAGCGGCGAGCGCGAAGTGCGCAGCGAGCGCCTCGGCGAACTCGTAATGAACGAGTTGCGCGCGCTCGACACGATTGCCTACGTTCGTTTCGCCTCCGTTTACCGGCGCTTTGAAGACGTCTCTGAATTTGAAGACGTGATCGAAGAGTTCCGCCACGCTTCCTCTCCTCCCAAGCCGTCGCGCAAGCGCTGAGCGCCCACGCCCCTCGCGTCGCGTCCGACTATTCGTGTTGTGCCGCGTCGCTTCGAGTCTCTGCATTTCCCGCTCCCTCATCGTTCGTCGCGTGAATTTTTGCGCGCAATAGCGTCTGAATGCCAGCTGGCCATTCGGCCGATTGTTGAGCCGTCCTTGAACCGCTAGATTGGCCGCATTCTTTGAAATATTCAGGGATGCAAATGAAACAGCATGCAATCGCTCCGCCGCCGTGCGGCGGATTTACGCTTGTCGAAACGCTGGTCGTGGTCGCGCTGCTGGCGGTGGTCGTGTTGATGGCGACTCCGTCGTTCGTAGCGTGGCAGGTGCGGGATCAGGTCGATGCCCGCGCAAAGGCGCTCGTGTCGACGCTCGGCTATGCGCGCAGCGAGGCTTTGCGTCGCGGCGCTCGCGTGACCGTATGCCGGGCAGATGCGGCGCGGCACTGCCTGGCCGCCGGGCAACCGTGCGGCACGGGCCCGACCGACTGGTCTTGCGGCTGGGCGGTACTGGCGGATCGAGGCGGCACTCTTACGTTGCTGCGCGCCCATTCCTCGCTTTCGTCGGTGAGCATTGTGGGTACGCAGACGAATCTGACGTTCACGCCGCCCGCGGGTCAGTTGATCGGCACTTTCCGCAGTTTCGACATTGCGCCGCGTGCGCCATCGAAAGCGACACAGGGCGATAAGTGGCGGCGCTGCATTCGCATTGCTGCGGGTGGTCGGACCCGGATTGCAGAAGGTGCGTGCGGGGCGGCGTCATGAGGCGGCTCATCGAACTATGGTTGGCGCAAGTGCCATCGGAACGTTGCCGTAGCAAGTGCGGCGGTAGCTCGTTGATCGAAGTGATGCTGGCCGTCGCAGTGCTCGCGGTCACGGCACTCGGTTTGATCGCCGGGCAGTTGTGGACAGCGCGCGAGGCCCGGGCAATGTCGATGCGGGAACAGGCCGCGTGGATAGCCGATTCGGTGGCTGAGGCGATGTCTGCGCCGTCAAGCAACGAGGCCGCGCTCGCGTGGTGGAACTCGCGAGCGGCAACAGTGTTGCCGCGCGGCGACGCGTCGGTCGTCGCGACAGGTGGCGTGTCGGCGGCTCGCGTGACATGGTCGGCTTCGCAGAACTTGCCGCGCGCAAACGACGTGATCGACAAGCCCGAGCCGTGTGGCGGAGTGAGCGCGCCCGTGGGCTTCTCGTGCATCGCACTGGCGTTCGTCAAATGATGTCGCGCTTGCATCGTGCGTGCGGTCATACGCTGATCGAGTTTGTTATCGCCGTCGCGCTGGGGCTCGTGGTGACCGCAGGGACGGTGTCGCTCTATACGACGCAGCACGCAGCCTTTGAGCACGCGAGCAACGGGCTGCGAATCCGCGAGGCCGGTTGGACGGCGCTGACCGTTGTCGGGCAGCAGTTGCAAATGGCAGGGTTCGTGCCGGCAGACGCTTCGCAATACCGCGCACCGGCGCCATTGTTCGGCTGTTCCGGAGGTCACCCCGCCGGCACGGATGACAGCCGTCTGACCTGCGAGACATTGCCTGGTAAATCAGACGGCGTCGCGGTGCGATATGTCGGCGATAGCGTGTCGACGTGGACGTCGTCCACGGGACAAACAACGGACTGTCTCGGACAAGCCGTGACCAGTAGCAGTGCTGCGCTTGGCGAGCGCGGCGTGCCGGTGGTCAATCGCTTCTACGCCAAGGCGAGCGGCTCGACCGGCGAGCCGGAGCTCTATTGCGAAGGCAATGGCAAGACAGGCTCTGCGCAACCGCTGGTCGAAGGCGTCGAGAGGCTGCGTATCAGGTACTGGCTGGCCGGCGCGGTGAGTGCAATCGACGCGTCGGCGGTGATGCCCGACCAGTGGGCAAGCGTTGTCGCGGTCGATCTGTGTGTGCTCGTGCGGGGCGCGCCCCAAGGGCAGCGCTCGCGCTATGCGGATTGCGATGGCGTCAGCAGCATTGCGAGCGACCTGCGTCCGCGGCAAGCGTTCTGGCGACGGATCGCGCTGCGTAACTACGTGGAGGCTGTTTCGTGACTGACACACCCGGCAGAACGGCGTGCCGCTGCGTCGCTCATGCGTTGTGCGGCTGCTCGCAGCAATTGGCGACGCCGCAGGTGGCGCGTGCTAGCCCGAGGCGTCGTGCTTCGCGTCCACACCGCCACGCGCATCGCACGCGTTGCCGCGGCGCCGTGCTGCCCATCGTTTTGCTGATTTCGGCGATGCTGCTGGCGACATCGGCGGCCTGGTTCGAAGCATCGGTCGCGGCCGCGCGTAGCGCCGTCAATGTGCGCGACTACTTGCAGGCATTCCATGCAGCTGACTCGGCATTGACCTTGTGTGCCCGCAGCGTCGTCGCAGGCACGGGCATCGGCGCATTGGCATCGCCGTCAGTCGCCCGCGAGCCGACCCAGTGGAAAGTCGAAGCTACGTTCGAGGCCGCAGCCGCGACACCCGTCGCTCAGTGGCCCGGGGCACCGCGCGCGCCGCAATGCATGGTCGAAGGATGGAGTCTGCCGGCTCGCCCCGACGCGCGCGCGTACCTGCTGACATCGCGCGGGTTCGGCATGAACAACGACTCGCAGGTATGGCTGCAAATGCAACTTGTTATCGACGGCGACAGGATCGAACGCCATTGGCGGCGCGTCGCCGCGCGGCCATTTTAATGAGGCATAGATGAGAAGGACGCACGTATCCGCATTTACCTTGCTCGAGCTGATTATCACTCTCGCGATAGTCGCGGTGCTGGCCGTCTTTGCCGTGCCGTCGTATCGCAACCACGTCGTGCGAACGCATCGGGTCGACGCGGCATCGGCGCTGTTTCGGGCGGCGCAGTTCGTCGAAGGTGCAGCAAGTGACAGCATTGCCGCGCTGCCGCCGGGCCTCGATCAGGCTCCGCAATTCGGCACGGCTGTCTATCGGTTGCATGTACTGCCGGCGGACGATGCTAACGGCGGCTATTCAATTGAAGCGGCCCCGGACGAATCGGGGCCGATGCGCGATGACCCGTGTGGCGTCTTCACGCTCGACGCAACAGGGATGCGAAGTAACAAGAATGTCGCGAACGGGTCGGCACCGCCCACCGGGCAGTGTTGGGGCACTGGCTAGCAAGCGCCTCGAAGTTGGCACACGCCGCAGTGCGTTCGTTGAAGGACAGGAGTGCAGGCAACCACTGGGCGCTCAAGTAATCAGCCAACAACCCGGCACGTCACCTTTCGTCGCCCGAACCGCCCGGACCATACGATGCACGCGACTCCCCCTTGATCTGCTGCCACACGCGGTACGCTTCCCACGCGGCAAGCGCAAGGCCACCCCATTTCAGCGCGGGTTTTGCGCCAGCAGCAACGGTCGCACGCAGCGGCTTCGCGAGGACGAGCGAGGCGATCGAGCTGACTAGCGGATATTGTTTGAGGAGCGCGCCAATGGTCCCGGCGTTCAGGAAATTCGCCTTAGAGCCGGTGCCCATGCGCAATCCGCCGAAGCCCGGCACGATGAACTTGAGCCAACTGAAGTGTGTGACGGCTTCGCGCAATTCGATCGTCGCCTGGGCCAATTCCATGCGCTCGACGTCCGCGCGCACGAGCAGCAATTCCTTGCGTAGCGCTCGCAAGTGCGGCGCGCTAAGGTCTCTCGCCGGCTGGCGCTTGTTGCGGAATGCGGAACTTGAATGGCTCTGGCTCATGGCGTATCGGCATTATGGAGGACTAGGAACAGCGCACGGAACGGCACAACGAGCGGCGCAAGAACGGCATGAAAAGAGTCGGTGCAACCGGTGCGCTTCACATACGCTGAACAACCGGTTCACGAACTTGCCAATCGACAAAAAACGTCTCGCGCTCCGTGCGCTCGCGGTGCTACGGTCTACGAAATACGTCGCGGTCTTTCTCGAATTCGGCGATGGTGGACTCGAAGACCATCGGCGCATTACGCAGACCACTGCGCGCTTTTAGCGCGCAGATCAGTCCGGCAATCGCATAAACCAGTGTGATGCCGGCAAGCGCCTGCCACCGGTATGTGTCCCAGAACGCGATGGCGACCAGCGCGGTAAGAGCGATCAGGGCCATGGTGGTCAGCATCATCGCCGCAAGGCCAAGAAAGAGCACGCCCAGAAGGCGGTCTTTTTCCTCAGCCAGTTCAATGCCGACCAGTTCAAGGCGTGTTTGCAGAATGGCAGACACCGACCTGATGATGCGGCGTAACGGGCTATGTAGTTCGCGCTGCGAATGTGTGTCGGTCGTCATGGCTGTGGGCGTTGCGCGTGGTGGCCTAAGCGGCGCGTGCAAACGTGCGCGCCAAGATAAGCGGACCGGCCGGACATGCGCCGGTCCGCTTGATTCGCTGGCAAGCCGGACTTAGTTCGTCCGGCAACGTGCAATGGTGTTACTTGCGGTTGATCAGCAGACCCAGCAACACGCCGGCGCCCGCAGCAATGCCGATGGATGCCCACGGATGCTCGTGAACGTAGTCGTCGGTTGCGCGAGCAGCCTTCTTGCCTTTCTCGACCACGACGACTTGCACGTCGGCAGCTTTTTCCCGGGCTTGCTTCAGACGGGACAGCGCCGTTTCGCGCAGTTCCGAAGCGCGCTCGCCCGTTGCGCTTGCGGCCTGTTTCAGCAGGTCTTCCGCGTCCGCGAGGACGGTTTTGATATCCGACATCAATCTCTCCTTGTTGACTTCCGACATTGACAGCTCCCCTTTTCGTTCTCACGCCACGCGTGAATCCTAACCAAAGAAACGGCGGCTGGCGAGCGCACTGCCCGGTCTGCGGAGCCGAACGCACGAACCGTTCCCGGCGAGGCTAAACACTTCCGGACAACATCTGCACGACCCTCACAGATGATGTTAGTGCATGATTGAGTTGATCTGTCCCGCAAAGTTTCCACCAAATCGGCGAAAATTACAAAAAGGCATAAAGTAGTGAGCCGATGTTCGTTCGTCATGTACGGTCGCTGCCGTATGCTTTATCTTTGCCAAGCGCTGCGGGCAAATGCTCGCGCTGGTGTCCGAATACTTAAGGAGATGCACATGAGTCTACGTCTTGGCGATACCGCACCGGATTTCGAGCAGGAATCCAGTATCGGCCGCATCAAGTTTCATGAATGGCTCGGCGACAGCTGGGGCGTGCTGTTCTCGCACCCGGCCGACTTTACGCCGGTCTGCACCACGGAACTCGGCCTGACTGCCAAGCTCGCCGAGGAATTCGAGAAGCGCAACGTGAAGACCATTGCGTTGTCGGTCGACAGCGCCGAGTCGCACAAGGAGTGGATCAAGGACATCAACGAGACGCAGGCCGCCAACGTCGGGTTTCCGATTCTGGCCGATGGTGACCGCAAAGTGTCCGAGTTGTACGACATGATTCACCCGAACGCCAATGAAACGCTCACGGTTCGCTCGCTGTTCATCATCGATCCGAAGAAGAAGGTGCGTCTGATCATTACGTACCCGGCAAGCACGGGGCGCAACTTCGACGAAGTGCTGCGCGTAATCGATTCGCTTCAGCTCACCGACAGCCACTCGGTTGCTACGCCGGGCAACTGGAAGCAGGGCGACGACGTCGTGATCGTGCCGTCGCTGAAGGACGAAGAGGTGATCAAACAGAAATTCCCGAAAGGCTACAAGGCGCTGCGTCCGTATCTGCGCATGACGCCGCAGCCGAACAAGTAAGCGCGGGCTCGGCGCAAGGCCAGAGGCGTTCGGAGCAGAAAGCCCCGAGCAGAACGCCGGAAGCCTAAAGTCGCGCCATACACGGACAAAAGGCCGGTTCATCGCGAACCGGCCTTTTTTTCGACGCAGGAGCAAACCGCGCTGCGACAAACCTCGGTTTGCCGTCAGAAAGGCTTTAGAAAAACGCCTGGATGCCCGTTTGCGCGCGTCCGAGAATCAGCGCGTGAATGTCGTGCGTGCCTTCGTACGTGTTGACCACTTCGAGATTCACCAGATGCCGCGCGATGCCGAACTCGTCGGAGATCCCGTTCCCGCCCAGCATGTCCCGCGCGAGCCGCGCAATGTCGAGCGCCTTGCCGCATGAATTGCGTTTCATGATCGACGTGATCTCGACGGCCGCCGTGCCTTCATCCTTCATACGACCGAGGCGCAGCACGCCTTGCAGCCCGAGCGTGATCTCCGTCTGCATATCTGCAAGTTTTTTCTGGATCAACTGGTTTGCCGCGAGCGGCCGGCCGAACTGCTTACGGTCGAGCACGTACTGACGCGCGGTGTGCCAGCAGGATTCCGCGGCGCCCAGCGCGCCCCACGCAATGCCGTAGCGGGCTGAGTTCAGGCACGTGAACGGGCCTCGAAGGCCGCTCACTTCCGGGAAGCGGTTTTCTTCCGGTACGAACACTTCGTCGAGCACGATCTCGCCGGTGATCGACGCGCGCAGGCCCACCTTGCTATGGATGGTCGGCGCGGACAGTCCCTTCCAACCCTTCTCGAGGATGAAGCCGCGAATCGCGTCCTTGCCGTTTTCCTCGAGCTTGGCCCACACCACGAAAACGTCGGCGATCGGCGAATTGGTGATCCACATTTTCGAGCCCGACAGCGAATAGCCGCCGTCGACCTTCTTTGCGCGCGTCACCATGCTGCCCGGGTCGGAGCCGTGATTAGGCTCGGTCAGTCCGAAGCAGCCGATCCATTCGCCGGTGGCGAGCTTCGGCAGGTATTTCTGCTTCTGTGCCTCGGAGCCGAACTCGTAGATCGGCACCATGACCAGTGAAGACTGGACCGACATCATCGACCGGTAGCCGGAGTCGACGCGCTCCACTTCCCGCGCGATCAAGCCATACGCCACGTAGTTCAGCCCGGGACCGCCGTATTGCTCGGGAATGGTCGGACCGAGCAGGCCCAGTTCGCCCATTTCGCGGAAGATTTCGATGTCGGTTTTCTCGTGACGGAACGCTTCCAGCACGCGCGGCTGCAGCTTGTCCTGCGCATACGCCGCGGCGGCGTCGCGCACCATGCGTTCGTCTTCGGTGAGCTGCTGATCCAGCAACAGCGGGTCTTCCCAGTGAAACTGCGCGGCCTCGGCCATGACGTATCTCCTGATTCTTTGCTTGATTCAAGCTTGACTAGAGTTCCGCTATGCAGAACAATGTTTTGCAAACCACGACTGAGTGTATCACCCGATGACGCCCGCATCCACTTTGTCCGATCCGCTCGACGAGCGCAAATTCGTTGTCGCCCTCGCCCGCGGGCTCGATTTGCTGCGGGCATTCAAGCCGGGCGAGACGATGCTCGGCAATCGCGACTTCGTCGAACGTACCGGCTTGCCCAAGGCGACTGTGAACCGTCTCGCCTATACGCTGACCGTGCTCGGCTATCTTCGGCTCGATGAGGCGTTGGGAAAGTACGCGCTCGATGCCGGCGTGCTGTCGCTCGGGTTTGCGCTGCTCTCGGGCACCGACACGCTCGAACTCGCCCGCCCGCACATGCGCGGGTTTGCGCGCGAGGTGGGCGCTGCTGTTTCGCTTGGCTGCCGTGACGGTCTCGACATGATCTACCTCGACACCATACGCAGCGAAACCGCGCTCACGCTCGGCCTCGCGCCCGGCTCGAAACTGTCGATGCTGACGAGTTCCATGGGTCGCGCATATCTCGCTGTGCAACCTGTCGACGTGCGCGCCGCGTTGCTTGCGGAACTCAGGAAATCTGCGGGAAAGGGCGGTGCGGCGTTGGTGGCCGACGCTGTGAAGGAAATCGCCGCGTTCGAAAAGGAGCGTTGCTGCTATTCGTTCCGCGCCTGGCACGACGACGTCAACGCGGTTGCCGTGCCGTTTCGCGAGCCGCGCGAAGGGCGCTGGCTCGTGCTCAGTTGCAGCGGGCCGGCTTCGTCGATGGGAGAAGACGTGTTTCGGGAGAAGGTTGCGCCGCGGCTCAAAGCGCTTGCGCGGCGCCTCGGAGACGCTGGTTGAGGATTCGCGTTCGAGCCGAGTGGCTTGCATCAAGCGCATCAAGCGCATCAAGCGCATCAAGCGCATCAACCGGATCAAGCCAGGCGAATCGCCCCGAGCGGATCAAGCCAACCCGTAATCAAGCCGCGCGGTCGTGGTAATGCGCATTGAACAGCGGCCCTTGCACGAAGCGAACATCGTATTGCTGCAACGCTTCGAATTGCGGTTCGTCCATCACGCGATTGAAGATCAGCGGAATCCGCAGCCGGCTCGCGTATCCCACTAACGGCTTGACCGTCGCGTCGCGCAACGCGGTCGCCGCATCCATCTTGATGAAGTCCAGCCGAGCGGTGTCCGACACCGACAGAATCTGCCCCGCGTTGGACAGGTTGCCTGCCACCTTGAAGCCGTAGTGCTGATAGCTCTTGGTCAAATAGCCGAGAAACGTCTTATGCGCGACCGCGGCTGCCGGCAGTTCGATCACTATCCTCGACGGGTTCAACCCGAACGACGTGAGCACGCTCGAAAAGTGCCGCCCATGATCGTATTTCACGCTCTTCAGAAGCCGCTCGTGTACGCGTAGAAATAGCAGCCCGTGCCGCTGTGCGCCGAAGAAATTGACTGAGTGCAGCGCGCGCGACATGCGGTCAAGCGCGACGACTTCCTGGTCGTCGGCGATGCGGTCGAACGCGTCGAACATATCGAACGGCGCGGCGTCGAGCCGTTGCGTGACAGCCTGGAAGCCCAACTCATCGCCGAAACGGTCGACGTTTTCCACGTCCGACGACATCGACTGCGCCAGCGCATGCACGCTGATGTCGAAAATCGGTTCGTAGGCGCTCGTGAGTTCGAGGTCGTGGAACCGGGCGAGCGCAATCTCGCCGTGCGCGCCATGTCCCATCGCCAGATGTGTACCGAGGAACGGATGCTCAGAGGCGCGGGCAACGAGGCTGGGAATGGTCGGCGGAATCATTTAGGCGAATGGGTCAGGTGAGTGGTGCGTTCGCTCGACACTCCAGACAGAGCTCATGCGCCGCATGCTTCGATGGTAGCAGTCCGCATCGCGCGCACATGAACAAAATGCTGCTAACGATATCCGCGAGCCCTTGCCTGGCGGCGGCGCCGCGCGTTTGTTGTCCCGCTTCCAGGGTATACGTTAATTTCACTTAACGTAATTAGTTTTACCATGCGTAAATTGTCGTGCGGCTGACGAGAGCCGACTCGCGCCGTTTCGTGCGATTCGCACCGGCCCGCAGCCGCCGACATTCCAACCATTACACGCGGAGACAATTCCCATGAGCGCCAAGCCGGCATCAGCCGCCACTAACGTGATCGAAGTCGAGCGGGTGCTCGGCGAGACGCATCACCCGGCATTCCAGTTCATGCTGCTCGCGCTGTGCGGACTCTGCCTCGTGATCGACGGCTTCGACGCGCAGGCCATGGGTTACGTCGCGCCTAGCGTGATCGGCGAATGGCATGTGTCGAAGGCGGCGCTCGGCCCGGTATTCAGCGCAAGCCTGTTCGGCATGCTGCTCGGGGCATTGGGGCTGTCGGTGCTGGCGGACCGCATCGGTCGTCGTCCGGTGCTGATCGGTGCAACGTTTTTCTTTGCGCTGTCGATGCTGGCCACGCCGTTTGTCTCGACGATTCCCGCATTGATCGCGCTGCGCTTCATCACGGGCCTCGGCCTCGGTTGCATCATGCCGAACGCAATGGCGCTGGTAGGCGAATTTTCGACGCCCGCTCATCGCGTCAAGCGCATGATGCTGGTGTCGTGCGGCTTCACGTTGGGCGCGGCGCTGGGCGGTTTCATCAGCGCTGCGCTGATTCCGGCCTACGGCTGGCGCGCCGTGTTCTGGGTCGGCGGCGCGGTGCCGCTGGTGCTGGCGGTCGCCATGCTCGTCGCGCTGCCCGAGTCGTTGCAATTTCTCGTGCTGAAGGGCCGCAGCGACCGCGCGTTGCGCTGGCTCGCGAAGTTCAATCCCAGCCTGCCGATCGATGCGAACACACGCGTCGTCGTGCGCGAGAAGGGCAATGCCGGTGCGCCGGTCGCTGAGTTGTTCCGCGCGGGGCGTGCTCCGGTCACCTTGATTCTGTGGGCGATCAGCTTCATGAACCTGATCGATCTGTACTTTCTGTCGAACTGGCTGCCGACCGTCATGCGCGATGCAGGCTATTCGCCGGGCACGGCGGTGATCGTCGGCACGGTGTTGCAGACGGGCGGCGTGGTCGGCACGTTGCTGCTCGGCTGGTTCATCGAACGCTTTGGTTTCGTGCGCGTGCTGTTCGTGTGCTTCGCGGGCGCGGCACTCGCTGTCGGCACCATCGGCAGCGTGGCGCATGCTTTGCCGTGGCTGCTAATCGTTGTGTTCGCGGGCGGCTTCTGTGTAGTCGGCGGGCAGCCGGCCGTGAACGCGCTCGCAGGCCACTTTTATCCGACCACACTGCGATCGACGGGCATCGGCTGGAGCCTCGGAATCGGGCGTATCGGCTCGGTGATCGGGCCGCTGGTCGGCGGTCAACTGATCGCGCTGAACTGGTCGAACGAATCGCTGTTCCATGCGGCCGCGGTGCCGGTGCTGTGTTCCGCGTTGCTGGTGATCGCGCTCGCCGCGGCGACGCGGCAACGCAGCCGCCCGTCCGAACCGCAAACCGCGTGAAGTGATGTCTAGGGTCAACGGAGAATCTTGCATGGATACCTCAACACGTCAGCCGAATACCGTCAGGTCGCGGCTCGAGATCGAACCCGGCTATCAGTCGGGCTTCGGCAACGAATTTGCGACTGAGGCTTTACCGGGCGCGCTGCCTGAAGGGCGCAATTCGCCGCAGCGCGCGGCCTATGGTTTGTATGCCGAGCAGTTGTCCGGCACCGCGTTCACCGCACCGCGCGGGCACAATCGGCGCACCTGGCTGTACCGCATTCGTCCCGCGGCAGTGCATAAGCCGTTCACGCCGCTGCCTTCGGAGCGGCTCGTCGCGAATTTCTCCGAAGTGCCGCCGACGCCGCCGAATCAGTTGCGCTGGGACGCATTGCCGATGCCAACCGAACCGACGGATTTCGTCGACGGCTGGGTGACGATGGCGGGCAACGGCGCCGCCGAATCGATGAGCGGCTGCGCGATTCACCTGTACGCGGCGAACCGTTCAATGACGGACCGTTTCTTCTACAGTGCCGACGGCGAGTTGCTGATCGTGCCGCAGGAAGGGCGCCTCGATATCGCGACGGAACTGGGCCGGCTCGAAGTGGGGCCGTTCGAGATCGCGGTGATTCCGCGCGGCGTGCGCTTCGCGGTGAGCTTGCCGGACGGCACGGCGCGCGGCTACATCTGCGAAAACTTCGGCGCGTTGCTTCGCTTGCCGGACCTCGGGCCAATCGGCTCGAACGGCCTTGCCAATCCGCGCGACTTCCTCACGCCGCATGCGGCTTACGAGGACCGCGAAGGCGACTTCGAACTCGTCGCGAAGATGAACGGCAACCTGTGGCGCGCGGACATCGGACATTCGCCGCTCGACGTGGTCGCGTGGCACGGCAATTACGCGCCGTATAAATACGACTTGCGGCGCTTCAACACCATCGGCTCGATTAGCTTCGACCATCCGGACCCGTCGATCTTTCTGGTGTTGCAATCGCAAACCGACACGCCGGGCGTGGATTCACTCGACTTCGTGATCTTCCCGCCGCGCTGGCTCGCCGCCGAAGACACGTTCCGCCCCCCATGGTTTCATCGCAATGTCGCGAGCGAATTCATGGGACTCGTGCACGGCGTCTACGACGCGAAGGCCGAGGGCTTCGTGCCGGGTGGCGCGAGCCTGCATAACTGCATGTCCGGCCACGGCCCGGACGCGGATACATTCGAGAAAGCTTCGCACAGCGATACGTCGAAGCCGGTCAAGGTCGGCGACACCATGGCGTTCATGTTCGAAACCAGGACGCTGATCAAGCCGACCCGTTTTGCGCTCGAAACTGCGCAACTTCAGGCGCATTACTACGAGTGCTGGCAAGGTCTTAAGAAACACTTCAACCCGGAGCAACGATGAGCGCATTGAGCGATCTTCAGGCGACGCTCGGTCCGTCGCGCAAAAGTTGGGTGCAGTCGGCCAACGAACCGAGCAACGATTTTTCGATTCAGAACTTGCCGTTCGGCATTTTCAGCGATAGCAAAGACGACGCGCCGCGCGTGGGCGTTGCGATTGGCGATAAGATTGTCGATCTGGCCGCGCTGGAAGCGGCGGGATTGCTCACGGTGCCCTCGAAGGGCGGCGTTTTCGCGCGCGATACCTTGAACGACTTCA
>Ga0209795_10001208_pt1 | contig 16521 bp, 28 predicted proteins | sample AgamicOrMarz_FD_187166 | JGI IMG/M metagenome (GOLD analysis project Ga0209795, IMG submission 187166) | Agave microbial communities from Guanajuato, Mexico - Or.Ma.rz (SPAdes) (version 2) | ecosystem: Host-associated > Plants > Phyllosphere > Phylloplane/Leaf | place: Guanajuato, Mexico...
AAATATTTGAACGATTGCGAATCTTTTTTCGCTTTCGTTCGTACATAGTATTATAATTAGAAAATAACGGAAACTAAACGGAGGAGATTTCGATGAGTTGGAAGTCAATGTTTCGTCAGCGCATTACGTTAGATATTTTAAGCGGAGGTCACGTATTAACGGATAAAATGATACCGGTACCGATTCGCCATGCAAGCCTCGTCAAAGGCGACAAGCCAGGCGAAGTTATTACGGAGTTACCTTTCGCGGATAAAAAGCGCTGGACGCTCGTTAATATCGAATGGTCGCAGTCAGGGAAACGAAGCGCAGGCAAGGCGGCTGGCGGAGCAATCGCAGGTACACTCGTCGCGGGTCCGTTAGCCGGAATCGCTGGCGCTGCGGTAGGCGGACGACGTAAAGACACATCGAAAGCTTACGTTTACCTGGTCGGCGAAGATGGCGTAGAACATGCGCTTCACATACACTGCGATCAAAAACAATACGTAATGATTTCGGCAATGCTCGGAAACTAACGCTTAGAAGCAAAACGGCGCTCACCTTTTCGTAGGGTGGGCGCTTATTTTTTGTTTCGCTTCATTTCGTTTATTTGTTCATGATCCCAGGCGTACACAGATCCGATTCTGTATTTAGGTGACACGAACCATTTTGATTTCTTTTTGCCGTTGACAAGCATTTGGATATATTGCTGAGAAACATTCAATTTTTCAGCTGTCATCGTTGTATTAAGTAACTCAATCATACCTTGCTCCTTTTTCATGATATATGCGTCCAAGTTCTGAAATTAACTATGTCAGCAATAGTAGAACGTGAAACATTGTATCTATCTGCTAAAGCTTGTTGACTCCACTTTTTTGTTTTGTAAAGTCTTCTTATAGACAACACCTGAATTTCTGTTAATTTAGCTTGGGTATTTAAAGAACCTGTTTGTTTTTCTGAAAGTTTTCGTGCGTATGATTCTGTGTAACGTTTTTCTTTTATACCTTCTTTGATATTATTTTTGGCTTCCTCTGACATCTTGTAGTTCTTCTTTCCCCAAAAAGGATGACCTTTTAGTCGAGCACTCATTTTTAATATGTGATCTTCTGATAATTTTCTTCCTGTAAGAGAGTTACTTATTTTTAATTTAGTTTCTTCCGAATGTTTTAAACCTTTAGGTCTAACCATAACTCACCTCTTAATAGTTATTCAATAGAGATTTAATTTCAAAATCGCGCTTACTAAAAGAATTTGACTTTTCGCTATTTATAAAAAAAGCAGCAAATGCTTCTGCGAAATCTTCAAGGTAGTTTAATTTAGCTCTTTCGCTTTTACCTTCTGTAGAAAAAGTTAATTTTTCAAAATTGAAAAGTTGGTGATGTACAGCGTGCCCTATTTCGTGTAAAGCTGTTTTTAAAGTAGATCTATCACATAAACAAACATGTTTCTTTTCATAGCAATAGAATCCGGCTATCTGGTGATACTCTACACCTTGTTCGTGACCCGTTTTAACAGCTTCATAAGGAATATTATCTTTTATTTCGTATTTGATATTTTCTAAAAGAGAAGGCGTTATCTTATTGATTAACTCAACAGCTTTATTATGGGTATATCCTACGTGGGTTAAATTAAATAAATTCATCTAAACATCTCCTTTTATTTATCTTAACCTTAGTATACACATATAGTTGTAATTTTACAACCTATAATTCAAAAAAATAAGCGCCTATTATTAGCACTTATAAATCGAAAAAGTCCTCCGCCTTCACATTCGGATCTAACTTGCGCAACGCCTTCATAATTTTACTCAGCGTCTTGACCGTCGGCGAATAGTTCGGATCACTGCACGCTCGGCTTATCGTCTCCTTATTTACGCCTGCAGCTTTCGCCAGTTCATTCTGCGTACGACCTTTTTTATCTAAAAATCGCCCAAGCTTCGTTCGTTTCTTACCCAAGCCCCACATTCGAATTACCTCCGTTTGATTTCGTTAGCAACAGCCTCGCCAACCTTTACGGAAATTATTCACGAAATTACAAAAAAACCGTAAACATAACCAACCCTACGCCCATATAGTATTTTAAAGCTACCGTCGCTTCTCTCCACTCCGTTCCTTTTCGCTCCTAACAAGACTGCGGTAGCCTACTCTCGCTTAGTCTCAACGTATTAAAACCGCGGTAGCACATTCCGCGGTAAAAACTGCGGTAGCAACCGCGGATTATCGGAGGTATGTACGATGAAAGTACAAACGATTAAATTCAACGATTTTATGTCAAAGAGCTACCGTTATGAGCCAAGAAAAATTAGCCCGCCGATCTACTCTTTCGGCTTCACTTGGGCGGGATTCTTCAACATGTCTCCCGAAATTGCAGGCGCTTATTGGCTCGTATCAGCCGTCGGCTTGACCTCGATAATATCCAACCTTCTCGAAAATCACTTCGCCAGCAAAGGCGCGTCCCGAGTTTCGGAAATGATCGCTGGCGCTGCTAACGTATTAATGCCTGTCACATTCTTCGGCTTTCTAATGGCGTTTCTATGGAGGTTAGTCGGATGAGTATACGTAACTATCTAGCGCAAAAGAAAACGCTGAGAATGGCGCGTAGAGCGTTAAAACGAGCGTTCAATGCAGGCGGCATTTATATCGCTCACAAGAACAGCGGCGGCAAGCAAATCCGCCAGTACCCTCGCTTGCTTGATATGCGACCGAATACAGAATCGGAAACATTTACGTATGTGTTTTCACTTCCGTTGGGATTTTCGCCCGATGAACTCCGTAAGCGCGAATATGTATTTCGGCAGGCATTCGGCGGTAATATCGAGTTAGGCGGCGAAGACAAAGTGTTTACCTTGACGCTGTTCAACCGTAGTAACGACGAAACAATCGATTATAACTACGGTGACTTCATGCGCAAGATCCACGGCAAGAAAATGCCAATCGTCTGCGGCAAGGATAAGCGCGGCCAATGGTTCACCTACGATATGGTTACGAATCCTTATGCGGTCATCGGCGGCGTGCCTGGCTCCGGTAAATCTTCCATTCTACGTATCATACTAACTACGTTAATCCTTACGAAAAAGCCGTCAGAGCTTTCGTTATACCTTATCGACTGTAAACGATCCGAATTCCACCTCTTCCGCAATATCCAACATACGCAAGCACTCGAAAGCGATAAGCGCGGCGCCAACCGAATCTTAGACGAATTACACACCGAAATGTTAGACCGCACTAAACTACTCGAAGTCTTCGGAATTGACCACATCGACAAACTGCCGAAAGAACACCGCAAACCTTACATTCTATTATGTATCGACGAATACGTAATGCTGCGCGACGACAAACAACTCAACGCCAAACTAATCGAACTTGTAGCGATGGGTCGTGCGCTTGGAATTTACGCCATTTTATCGATGCAGCGCCCTTCGCATAAAGTTATCGATACTACCCTGCGCGACTGTCTCGACGTAAGTATGGGCTTTAAAGTCCGCAATCAAACGAGCGCCGAGATACTCGAAACGCCTGGCGCAGAGAAGCTGACGAAAAGTGGCCAATTTATCATCGACTTCCGCGGTGAGAATACCGAACTCAAAGCGCCCTACCTCGATTTAGACGTGGCGAAGGATCTTTTAAACGTATACTGGCGAGCGCCTAAGTCTGCGACGAATGTAACACCTGCTCAACCTACGGCCGCCGAGCCGAACCTCAAAAAACTCACCGATAATATCTTCGGGCAAGACGAAAACTGGGAGGATGAATCCGAATGAGAAAACGTGACCTCGAAATAATCTCTACGCTTCAACAATTCCGCGCAATGACACGCGACCAAGTAGCCGAGTTATTCTTCGGCCATACGAAAAAGAAAGCCCTCAACGCTAACGACGTTTTGAAACGGCTGCGCGACCGCGGCTATATAGAGGCTGATACTAACCGTCAGCCTTACGTTTACTTTCCGAAACCTGCCCGCATCAAAACCAACGGACAAAAAGTCGACCACTTCCTTAAAATCACCGATTTCTACCTTCAATTACGCACTCACGGCGAAAAGGATCTGAAGCATTTCGCTGTTGAGTCGCAATTCCCTAACGTAGATGTTCGTCCAGACGTGTGTATGTTCTGGCGTGGTTCCGCCTTCTTCGTCGAAGTTCAGAATACGCAATACACGGCGAAAGTCATGGCGCAGAAGATTGCGCGGTATGAAGCGTTCGCACGGTCGGAGTTATGGCGTGAGTGCCTGCCGTTTAAAGTCAAACGATTCCCCGCCGTCTGGATTATCGCCGACCATAACTATAACGTGAGCAGCGAGTATGTGCGGATTATACAGACGAAAGACGTGGCGGAGTTACTGGCGGCCACGAAGCCGAAACCTAAGAATGACGGAATATCTATACGTATTGGATAGGCGCCCTAAATGGCGTCTTTTCTTTTTGCGCAAATAAAAAAGCGACCGTGGTGGCCGCCGTGTCATTCGTTATTCTGCTCTGCTCTCTTTCGACGATAATACGCATACTTAACTTCTTTTAATCGTTCTCTATTTTTATCGTAGTATTCTCGATCACGCTCCGACACGCAGGGTTTGCAATACGGACCGAGGCCGCCTAAGCCGCCTGCTTTATTGTGGTATTCTTTCGCTAGCTTTAATTCGCCACACTTACGGCAGGTCTTAGCGACTACTCGGCCGTCGGCGTCTACGAAGTAAACGAACCCTCTCGGCTTAGTCTTTTCGATAAATCCTTGCGCTAATAATTCTTCTCGTATACTCAAAAGTCATCACCACTAAAATTCGGACGTTTCTTCTTTTTCTTCTCTAGCTTCGGCTGCTCAACCGGCATGGCCGTCGGCGCCTGCCCGAAGTTCACCTGCGGAAAATATAACCGCGGCGACTCTCCGATATAATCCGCATACATACGTAACGCAGATCTTACCGCCTCTGACTTGCGATCTTTCGGCAGCTTATCGAGTTTCTCAAACAACGCAACGATATCGTGGTCCAGTTCGTCGTCATACGAAAGTTGATAAATTTTACGCGCCATTACTCATCGTCTCCTACTAGCGATTTACCGTAACGATAAAAACCTTCTACGTTGGCCGTCTGCGGGCTCTTAACGATTTCAGCGTCAGGGATTAACGATTGAAGTCGCTTTCCTAATTGCGTTGCACCGCCGCCTGTTAATAAGATGCGATCGAATCGTTCCCACGTTTTCCAACGTCCAATGATTTCCGTTTTTAACTCGGCCGCCACTTCGTCCAGCGCGCGCTTCTTAATTTCGTCAATTTCGATTACTGAGCGTTTAGAAATTACGTAGCTGTCGTTCGCGAATTGACTTTCGACTTTGCCGACCGTTGCGCGAGCCGATGTATTTTTCGAGTTAATCCAGTCGGCCACACGGCGGTATACGTCGTTCATGCCAAGCAGAATCGAATCTGAGTCGCCTTTCTGACGTTTGAGCGATTTAACGTGGTCGATGTCCGTTGTGCCTGTACCGATGTCTATGACGGCCACGCTATCCGTTTCAAACGATTCGTCCTCTACGAATCCGTCTGCGTCAAGGTATTCCGACATTACAACGCCTACTGGCTGCGGTAGAACCTTAACGTCTGATACGCGTAAGATGATTCCTTTATCGTTGATATTTACGAGGTGGTCGCCGCGAACTACGTTGATTAAGTCGCTTTCGGCGTCGGTACCCTTTTCAATAGAAGGAACGCCCGTAACAACCGTTATGTCCGAGATTGCGTCGCCTTCTTTGGCGGCCACGTCTGCGAGTGCGAATTCCGTTAAAAGTTTATACGGCATTTGTTTGTAGCGATCCTGCGCTCCGTAAGTTGGAATTACGTGGTCGACGCGATTGATTTCGCTGCCCCATACGAATTTCTCACCTTTCGAAATGTTACTTTCGTACTCTTTTACTTCTATTTTATTGTTTCCGTACCCTTCGTTAACTGTTTCTAATTTCGCATAATACGATGGAAGCGTTAATTCGTTCGATGCAGTTTTCGCTTTTACCCAGCCGTTTCCGTGATCCAATCCGATTACATAACTCATAGTTAAATTCCTCATTTCATTAATAAAATAATATCTTATTATTATAATAGCATGAAATGGATCAAAAGGAAAGTATTTATTGACAAACTAATAATAAAATATTATCCTGTTAATATAATAGGACAAAAGAAGACGACGACCCTTAATTTGGCCGCCGTGGAAAATATCGCTTGTAAAATTATCAGACTAGATGTACAATGAAAACAACTTAATGAGAACGGAAAAAGGTCCCCAGCGGGACGAGGAGTGTTGGCGCACCCTCGACCGTGTAAATCGTGTCACTAGCACGATAAACACCTCGACTGAAGACCTTGTGATAACTATTAAGTAGTATACGCGTTTATTATATCGTATATTCTTATAGTACGCAAGGATTTTTACGCATTTTCAGGCGCTTGTTTATCGTCATTATACGATATCAAGTGCCTTTTTACGTTCCGAATAAAATCGGAGGGTATATAATCATGGCGAAAAATGCGATTTCAGTAGTATTAGATAAAGTAAATAAAGCGGACTATGCAACGTTTGACTCAATGGCGGAAATGCGTGAGGCGGTTAATGCGCACGTTAAAACGATTGAAGAAAGCGACCTGCGTCCGAACATGAAAACGAAGTTGGTACGTCTACTTGACTTCTTACGTGATAATAGCCGTGTTCACTACGGTCTATCGTTTAAGAAGCAACGTGTGATTGCCGACTTCTTTGGCGTTAAAAAAGCGGACACGATCGGAATTTGGCTGAAGAAGCTTGCGGAATTAGGCTGCGTTAAAGTGATCGCAACTAAGCGTAGTTCTACGATGCATCAGACGGCTAATTTCGTTCAGATTATGCCAGTTGAGAAAGTAGCGGCGGAAGAGGTCGTACAGGAAAAACGAGTACAAGATACGGCTGAAATGGCGGTTATCGAGGACAAAAACGGTGAGCAAGAAGACAAACAATACTCTAATACAAAAACAAAAAATAATAATATACGTAAAGCGGACGTGCCCGTACCGTCTTATATTCCGAGTGAATTTGCTGATTTAGTAAAACGATACTACCCAGCTACTAAGGACATTTTCGAATTATACGGTAAATTCCGTTTAGCTTTCTTACATACTACGAAAAAACATAACATAGAGGATTTCGCACATATCGCAGTATCAGCGTTTAAAGAGGCAGTTAGCGCAATTAAACTACGTGACCTACGTAAAGGTAAATCGTTTGATAACCTACGCGGCTACTTATACGGAACAGCTCGCAAAATGGTATTTACAGAAATCGCTCAAATGAACAAACAGAACGTTGTTAATCCGTTTGAATCTTTCGGTGGATTATTAAATGCAGAGGTTGCGGAAGAAATTTTCGGTAACTAATTTCGTATAAACTGCGCGACCTTTATACCCTTCGGCATATTATCCGGTGTACAGCGAAAAAACTTTGTACCAAAACGGGTTTGACATCGTCTGATACAGTAACAGCGAAAAAGTTTACGAAAAGTTGTGCGACTGACATTTTCGCTTCGTAATGTTAGGTGTAAGCGAAAATAAACCGGAGGTGATTCGTTTGAGTAATAGCGCAATACTAATCCGCACATATGCCGACATGCTTAACGAAGGTTGGTATTTTGACGGAAAGCTTGGCGAAGATGATAAGCGCGATAATGCGTTAGTTTTCGCCGGAAAGTTATCGCAGCATTTACCGTTTAAGTCGCTGTCAACGGCTAGACTATACGAAACTATCTGTCGTAGCCTAAACGTCGAACCATACGAAGGTGATACCGATGAGTAATATCGACCGTAGAAAACCGATTATTCACGAAGGCGGATTCGTTCGAATGGATAACCGTATCTCGCTTTATAACTTACTCGGCTATCATTCGGATAAAGCGCTGCAGGTACAGCCGGCTACACTCGATATTTACCGCAAGCTCCGCGAACATAAACACAACTGCGAAGGATCTTACAATCATAATAAAACGTGGATGTCATACGAAAGGCTATCGGTTGAGCTTTCGATTAGTTCCAAGACCGTATCTAAACACGTTGGCATACTCGAAAGGGTCGGGTTAGTTTCTATCGAGAGGAAATATCGAAATAACCGCCGTAACTACATGATTACGATTAACGAGCCGATGAGTGAGCCGGAGTTTCGCGCTGCTTACCCAGAGGTTATCGACAAGTATTACGAAGAGTTAGGCAAGATACTCGACGATAGAGAGGGCTGGAACCCTTGATATGAGCGTAAAGGAAAAAAGTTCTCTTAGCTAACGGAAGTTTTTTACCTTAGCTAACGGAAAAAAGTTACTTGTATAAAGAATAATTATATAAAGAATGATTCTATAAAGAATAAAAAGAGATACCGCCACTAACAAAGAATGTTAGTAACGGAGTCATTAAGAGATATCTTATATTCGTAAACTCATATAAGACTCTGCGTAACAAGTTACTTGAGTATATTTATAGTCGACAAAGTAATTAAATATAAAAGACCAACGAAAGGGGAAATGGTAGTGAGCGAAAAGATGAAAATATCAAAACAGCTTGCGAAATCAATTGAAGATATCGAATATAATTCCAGCAACGATCAACTGTACGATTTATCCTTCATCTCCAGCCAAGCTAATAGCGGTTGGGAATCATGTAAAAACGTTATGACATTCGTACAAAGCGTCGGCAGGGCTAAATATTTCGAATTGTTAGTCAACGGTTACGAAGTAGAACTAACGCCAGAGGAGAAAGTGCGTAATTACTTTAACGAAACCCACAGCGAGTATCTTGACGCAATTACTGAGACTTTAGGCGAGCAACGCTTGTGCGGAAGAATAGACGGCATATTAGAAACGTTGCGTTTACTCGGAATTACAATCGAAGGAGTGAACGTCAATGGATAGTCTCAAAAAAGGCGACAAACTGCGCCGAATCAGCGACGGCAAGCTATTCACGTATTTATGCAGCGATGACTCAGACGACGAAAATTACGTACACGTCGAAGAAATGCTAGTGCCGGTGTATCTGCCCGATTTCGAAAAGGAGGAAAGCGAATGACTAAAACGAAAGCAACCGATTGGAACACGCTTCCTATCGCTGAATGGGTCCCGAAAACTTTCCAAACGTATCTTGCCGACAAATATAAAGAGAAATACGGAACGAAATACGTAACTAACAGCTTCGGATTCGAAGGTAAAAAGCTAAAAGAAATGTTAGCGGAACATGATAACGAAACTATCAAGCGGTTTATTGATACTTGTTATCGTGAATATAGACCGTCGTCAAACTGGCCGACAGTCAACTTCGCAGGAATGTATACGTTTATGAGGGCGCAAGTGCTTCCGAAAGTGTTACTAGCACAGAGAGCTGAAAAGTTACTAGGCTCAGAGTCACTGAAAGAAAAGACGGAAGATTCTGAATCATTAAAAAGTATCGAATGGTAAAGGAGTGATCGAATGACAAACGAGAAACGCTGCATACTCGCAGGCATTTGCAAAGAAGCCGGCAAGTCAGACGTATGCAACAATCGATGCGCCAGCTATGTCGCAATGTCCGGCAGTAGCGGAAAGGGAGGACGTTTAGCGAGCGCAAATATACCGTCAGACTACGCGCTCACAACGCTTAAATCAAGCCCTACGCGTGTCTCACAGCCGGAGGAATATAAAGCGTTGGAAGCGTACAAAAAGACGTTTATGCGAGCGTTTGAAGCCGACAGCGAGCCGATTAAAAACGTCTACATTTATTCGAATACGCCAGGAAACGGAAAAACTACGACCGCCTGCGCTATACTCAGCGAGTGGATCATTGCGCAATATGTTGGCGCCTTACAACACGAACTACAGCCGGCACAGCAACCGGGCTATTTCGTCGAAGTAAATACGCTGCAGCAGTTACACAAGCGAATGTACTCGCCGGGCTCACAAGCGAAGAAAGACGAAGCAGGCGACACATTTAATCGTATGATGGACCGAGCTAAGTCGGCGCCATTCCTAGTCTGCGATGATATAGGCGTGAGAGCCGCGTCACCTTCGTTTATGTCGGAATTATACGACTTGGTTAACTATCGTATATCGAATGGGCTACCGACGGTGTACACGTCAAATAAGACGCTAGAAGAACTCGGTCAATTGTTTATCGCAGAGGATCCGGAAATGAAAGTAATTAATCGGATTTCACATCGCTGCGTTAAGCTACATTTCGATGGGGCAACGAAGAGAGGATTGCGGTAAGTTACGAAATAAATAATACCCATACCGGTATTTACTAAACGGAGGCGATGGCGGATGAAGCGCATAGATAAAATCGAAGAAATCTACGACAGATGGCGCGGTAATTTTATCACAGATTGGCGTGCGATGTACGAAAGCAGCCGCGTAATGGAATGCGAAGAGGTATACGCAGAGAACGTTAAGATATTCGTCGGTGGTAAGGAAGTTTGTACAGCGAAGAGTATGGAACTTTTAATCGAAAGGGAGCGATGACGAATGAGTAACGAAGGGCGAAACGAGGAGCATAACGAACGTGACGAAGTGGAAATTGATTTCGAATTTACAGCGCTACCTGGCGAAATCGTCGAGGTGGACGGCTATGACGGATTTTACAAAGTCGACTGTCAGCACGTAGATGTTGAGCGCTATGCAAACGAAAAATTCACAGAAGTCTATTACGACGTTATCAACATTCATACGGACGAATGGGTAGTCGCTTGTGACGAAGACTTGACGCTAGTAGCAGACGCGGCCCAGGCAGACGACTTCATAGCGAATATGGGACCGAAGATGCGAAAGCCAATAGATCCAGGCGAACCATTGGAAATCGATATCTTTTCAAGCGGAGAAAATCCGTTACTAAATCTATTTAAAGGGGCGATTAATATGGCGAAGGATAACGAGCGTAAGTTAACTGCGCGTGAACAGTCGAACAAAGAGGCAGCGGAAAAGAAGGCGGAGCGCAAACGTAAAGCGGAAATGACGGATCGTGCGTTGGATGGACGATTGACTGCGAAGGATTTAATCGAGGTGTTTCCGGGAGATAAGGCGAAGTACGAGCGACGCATTGCGAGATACGACCGATTCTTGGCGAAGGTGAGTGATGGCGAGTGAGTAAGTTCGTACCGAAAACAAAAGACGATTACACACCGGAAGAGAAAATCGCTATATTCGATATGTTGATCGCAGAAGCACGCGATTACTACGATGGAATTATGAGCGGAGAGATTCATGACGATAATGATTATCCGCAATACTTTTTCGAAGATGATATTAAGTTACTAGGAAACGGTGTGTGGGACGTTATAAACGAAAGGGAGGAGTGATTTGATGAAAGTAACAGGAACAGAAATTGAATTTATTAGACAGCGGTCAGAATCCGGTATACCTTACTACGCAATGGAGGATAGAACCGCATTGCTAACTCGTATTGATGAATTAGAAACAGCAACGCAAGACACGTTGTCTGTCGGCGTTTCTATACAAGATACGGAACTGTTTCAAACGATGATATCTTATACACAAGCGTTAATTGAGATACTTTCCGAATATGACCTTTCAGATACAGATACGCGTAAATTAAACGATATATCTAAAGATTACTTCGAATTGATCGAAAAGGAGTGATAACGATGGCATTTGACTTTACTACTCTTCCGTGGAATTTAGGTACAGTCGGTTTTAATGGCGAAAGGTACGAGATTCTTCGTATGCTTGACTACGGGTACGGAAAGATAGAATACGACTTGCGATCGTTAAAAACAGGCGAGTTACACCAGATGACGTATTATAAACCCGAATATAACTACGGTAAAGGAGTGATCGAATGAGCAACTACACCGAAATGTTCTTATCGAAGGTCATCGACCAGAACGAAGTCACAGCGCTAACTCGCTACGGCATCGAGGAGTCGCACCTAGAAACGAAAGGTGAAAAGGCAGCGTTGTCCTTCATTCGCAAGTACGCGGCAGAGAACGGAGGTCAGACGCCTTCTCCGGAGGTGCTGGCCGCCAATGTTGCGGAGTTTACTTACTTGCCGCAGATTAGCGACGACTATATGTATCTAGCGAAGAAAATCAAAGGAGACGCAGCTAAACGTCACTTTGCCGAACTACTAAACGGTAAAGAAAACGAAAAAACTGGAAAATACGAAGAAGGCGTAGTCGGAAAGATGTACGCAGAATTAGAAGGAGAAAAGTTTTACGAATGGTTGATTTCGGAGCTCGAAAGTAGTAAGATAAGAACAAGCGTTCGAGAATCCGTAGGCAAGACGCTGGAAGATTTAGGTGTCGAAATGCTCACGGAATATGAAAATCGCAAACAAGGAAAATCGGCGAAACTATGGAAAACGCCATTCAAACGACTTAACGAAGAAATCGGCGGATTCTATAGTGGCGATATTTACGGAGTAATGGCAGAGTCAGGGCGTGGTAAGTCTTATTTAATTATCAGATTCATTCACGACCTATTAAAACAAGGCGCCAATATTCTTGTAAAATCGTACGAATTAAAAGCGTATCTATGGTTATCACGTCTAGTATCAGTACTAACGGCAGAAGAAGGCGACATACTCGACGAAAATGACAGAAAAGTCGGACTTCCGAATAAGAAAATTCTTAGTGGGCGCCTCGAAGGTGAAACAGAAGAATATTTCGTGCAAGTCGTTAGGAAGTTAAATGCGTTCTATCCAGGCAATCTATATTTGCAGGCGAAGGGTGACAAAGACCTTACGCGCTCGTTAAAAGAACTCGACAGCGAACTTTATCAACGTCCAGACATCGATGTAGTAGTCGTGGATCCTTTCTACGGACTTGATGACGTTTACGGACGTAACACAAACCGTACATCTGGCGGAGCAGCAGAACAGGCGGCAAGGTATTTCGAACAAGTTATCGGAAAACATGACGTTGTAGGTATTTACGCGGTCCAGGCAACCGTAGAAAAAAAGCAGCGAGACGAAGATGGCGGAGGACGCGAACTAAAACTTCCGACGCGTGACCAAGTGAAAACTACGATGGCATTATTAGAAATCGCAACTCTGCTCATAACGTTCGATAACGATGGCGATGGGCAAGCGATGTTAGGTGTCGATAAAGGACGTAACGGTGGAGAAGATACTATAGTTGATTTAATCGCACTTTTAGATTACGGCGTACTTCGCGAGCTCAGCACCGGACAGGCAGCGGCTGCTCAGTTTACGGGGGTGTTCTAATGGCAGAGATAATTCTGTTTGATGGAACAATCGCTCTAGTAGATGACGAAGACTTTGAGTTAGTTAATTCTTATCGATGGAGTGTCACAAAACCAGGACACAGGCGAACAGTATACGCTAGAACTAATGTTAAAAAAGAGGAAGGGGGATATAGGACAGAACGAATGCATCGTCTAGTGCTAGGTTTAAAGTTCAATGATGGGCTAGTAGTAGACCATATCAACGGAGACGGTTTAGATAACCGAAAAAGTAACTTAAGGGTTTGTACGATTTCTCAAAATGCAGCTAATGTTAAGTTATCGCGTGGAAACTCGTCAGGATATAAAGGTGTATCACATACGAAAAGTAACAATACGTGGGTTGCGGAAGTTAGAAAAAACAACAGAAACGTCTATCGTTATTATTCGAAATGTAAGCATTTAGCTGCCACCAAGTACAATGAAGCCGCAAAAGAGATACACGGGGAGTTTTGTTGGCTGAACGATATTAAAAAATGTTCTTGTGCGGAATGCGTCGAATATAGAAGGGAAATAGCGTCACAATCTTTACAATAGCGTAATAATTTAGACATAAAGATGGAAACCAGCTCCGAAATGACCTAAAAATTGTCCGAAATGTTAGGTAACTTACGAGACAAGGAGGAAAAAAATGAGTATAATCAAAATACGTAGTCAACCGATCAAGGTCGATATACAAACCGAACTCGAAAATTTCAATTGGACTCGCGCACGTTGGACCAGCGACAAACTAATAGCGTGCTCGCCTTTTAGATATGACGGCAACCCATCGTTCTTCGTTAACTTGACCGGTGATTATGCTGGCTGTTTCGGAGATAGCGGATCTTACGACTCCGAATGGGCTTCCGGCAACTTCGTCAAGCTACTTTCGTTCTTACGTAACGAAACCTACGAAGAAACCGAAGAGTACCTCGAATACACATACGGCAAGACAACCGGCTGCTCGCTGACGTTGGACATTCCGAAGTTAGCACTTGCGCCGAAAAAGATGTATCTGCCGGATATGTTTATGTCGAGATACTATACGGAAAAGGCAAACGATTACCTAACGCGACGGGGCATAACGGAAAAGGTGCAGCGATACCTACAAACGGGATACGATCCGAGTAATAGAACGGTCGTAATACCGTGGTATGATACGAACGGAAAGCTGGCAAACGTGAAATATCGGAAGACATTCGGCAAAGTGTTCTTCTACGAAAAAGGCGCCGTGCCGATTCGAAATTTAGTGTTCGGGTTGAATAACGTTTATGCATCGAGAGCTACGACAGCAGTTTTAACGGAAGCAGAGATCGACGCAATGTCGGTCATGAGTAGTGGCGCCAGGCTGCACGGATTAGCGCTTGGCGGAGCAAACTTTACGGATTATCAGCGTGATTTGATCGTCAGGTCGCCGATTAAGCGATTGGTGATACTGGCGGACAACGATAAAGCGGGAGGCAAACTGCGGGATCAAGTTGTCGAGAAATTACGTGGTAGATGCGAACTGGCGGTCGCGGATATCAATACGTATAAGGATGCGAATGAAGTTTTGACGAAAGAAGGATCGGAGCGTTTACGAGAAATTATTCAAGGAGCTAAAGCGGTGAAGGCTTTGCGTATTTTTTAGCGAGTAAGTACGTTCTTGGACGTACCATGAGGCGGAAGTGCAGGGGCGATTGTGGGAATCGCCTTTTACTTCGTTTTTGAACGTTTCCATTCGTACAATTCTTCGATGGAGCAGCCGAGTACATGCGCTATGTTTTTCGCAGTCTTTAGCGACATCGTTGCGGTATGACCCGATATGTAATCGTTTATCTGCTGCTTCGACATGCCCATCATTGTAGCGAATTCATTTTGCGTAATTTTACGTTCTTTAAGAAGTATCCTGAGTCTGCACTTTCCTACCTCATACATCTAGCACCTCCATCTACAAGGTGACACGACTAATTCTACACCAAAACAGGAAAATGTGTCCAATTATTACTTAACAAATTTAATAACTTTCTCTACTGGAATGTCTAAATTAAGACATATCTTATCAATTGTACTAGTCTCTACATTCTCATTCTTATTAATCTTCGTAACAGCGTCAGTACTCAAGAAACCGCCTTTGTCATTTCTTAGGTGGCTTATTTTCATGTTCTTCTCTTTAAGAGTTTCTTTTAATGGTTCAAAGCTTATCATAATAAATTTCTCCTTTTTCTGAAAATTATGTTTGCGTTCGCAGACATTTGGTGTATAATAAACATAACATCTAAGATTTACATAGTCAATAAAAATATAATGCTGGCAGGCAAATTCGAAAGGACGATGTAGATGATTGGAAGAGATATTGAAGAAGCAATGGATTGTTCAGCGGTAAGAATTACAGTAGGCGTTCTGGCAGACGCTACAGGTATCACAGAGAAAACAATTAGGAGGATTATAAACGATAAGGGAGAGAGTAACTTCTGTAACTTTCTTTCTATATCAGACTTCCTCTTTGATAATGACGATACTCTTGTAAGCTGGTTTTACTTATTTGAAAAACCTGAGAATCTATGTGCTGCTATGGAGTATCTTGCACTAAAGAAAAACATAACTGAGCTTCAAAAATTCATTAAAGCTAAAGTTATTTGTGAAGATACAAAAGGAAAAGCGGTTCTACGACGTTGGGGCAACGTATATCAATTGATTGCTGACTATGAAATGAATCCAGTAGATCATGAAGATATGTTGGAAAGAATCACAAGAAAAATTCCGGCAGATACAGAAATGCACCTATTAATAAAGTTAGTAGAAGCTAGTGTTTGTTACCGAATTCTTTCCGATGAGGAAGCATATCTCAAAAAGATGCGTAATATTTGTGTGTTAATCAAAAACGATGTAGAGAATCTAAAGCCTAGTTTCTTCAAAAAATCCTTTCAATTACGTTTAAACGATTTATTAGGAAAGAGCGAGTTATTCGTAAACGTTAATATAGAAGAAGCAAGAAAATACGCGAAAGAAAATATTAATCAAAATATTTGTGCGACCCTTAAAGCTAATTCGTACTATCTATTAGGAAGGTCGTTTACTTTCGAAAGCTGCGAAGAACGTATTAAATACACCAAGCTAGCCATAAAGTATTATAGACTGGCCGGTGACCACGGATTTGCAGATTCGTTAGAGCGACAATCCATTCCGTTTATCAAAGCGCATTACAATATCAGTGTTCCAAAAGAGGACGAAGAAGGCAGAGCGTACTATGAGGCGAAATGGGGGGATAAAGAAAAAGCGAAATCCCTACTAAAAGACATAATCGCTGAACAAGGCGAAAATATGTATCGTATATTCTACTTAGGACTCGCTAACAATGA
>Ga0209795_10001209_pt1 | contig 16520 bp, 20 predicted proteins | sample AgamicOrMarz_FD_187166 | JGI IMG/M metagenome (GOLD analysis project Ga0209795, IMG submission 187166) | Agave microbial communities from Guanajuato, Mexico - Or.Ma.rz (SPAdes) (version 2) | ecosystem: Host-associated > Plants > Phyllosphere > Phylloplane/Leaf | place: Guanajuato, Mexico...
CAGCGACGGCGGCGCTCAGGGCCGGACAGCACTTCTATCTTAGGGATATGACTGGTCATGATTGGCACACTACTCCTAACACTTAACAAGTGGGAGATCGTGTCCGGGGATTTAGGGGGCCACTACACGGAACTTCAGGCTGCCACCCTCCACTTTCACATGGCGACTGCGTAGCGTTACATGGAACCGACAGACGCACTACTTGAGCAACTACGCTTGCTGAATGCCAAGCCAGACACGCCCATTAGCATGTTCGACATCGGCATCCCGCTGATTGGGTTTAGGCTACACCCAAGAAGAAATCTTGAATGCGCTGTTATATCTCGAAAGCAAAAAGCGAATAACGCTGCTGCCGGAAAATAGATTGAAGCTAATCTAGCTAATAGCCAATCATGTTTCTTGACAAAACCGAAATCGCGTCCAAATATTCGGCATCTGCTTAAAATTTAAGATTTAAGCGGCATTATGGGGAGTAGGTTATGGCGGTCGATATTATGGCGAGCGCACCATTTCGTGCGCCTGTTCTTGTGCGTATTGGTCACGGATCATCCGAACCGGTTGAGAGCGCATCTGACGCAATCCATTATCTTCAGAACAGGTGGCCTCATGAGCGCGGACATCATTATCAACGAGCAATGCGACATTGTAAGCAAGCGGCTCAAGGTTTGCTTCCGACTGAAGTCGCGAGGGAAGCTTTCATCGCGGCGGCGATAGAAGCGTACGTTCTAGCCTGACAAACAGAGGGGGAAACCGTGGAGGAGATGAGAGCGCTTGCGCGCTTGCTCGATCAAGTGCGCCGCCTGAAACCAAAGACGGATGAGCAGACGCACAAATCCACAGCCACATCGATCTTAAACAAGCTGATGCTGATCAGCGCGCCACCCGGTCTTTCGTCATGAGCCGTTAGCTCCGCCATAATCCGCCATAGTTGAGGATGCGTAATCGACTGTAGGTCACGCTGCTGTGACGGACAGGACGCAGACGCTCATCACACCAATCGCGAACACAACTGACATGACTGCCAAAATCAGCCTTCGGTAGCTTGTCACGGGCTTTGGTGGCTGTTCGGGTTCGGGTGATTGTCGGCTCGCGAGATAGGGCATGTGGTCTCCTTTGTATCAGGGAAACCGATCGCGGCTCAGCTTTGTTCCCAAGGGTCTAATGTCCCTGCCGCTGTTGTGAGAGAGGTCACGGCAGGGACACCGTTACGACCTGCCCAAGGGCAAGCGACAGGCTTGGAACTAACAAGAGCCAGTTCTCGGAGTTCCAGGGCGGGAAAAAGAAAACCCCGCTGCGGTATCGGGAAGAAGGGCGCAGCGGGGGTGAGGATAGACGATCTGAGAGGGGACAAAACAGATCAATAGCCAAAGAACGGCGGTTGTATCGATTGGTTCCACACAAGCAAAATGGCTTCGGAAGCCGAAGCCGCCGAACCCATGAACGCGCAGGAGAAACGCGTCTTTTATTTATGGATACAGTAATCGCAGCCACCATCTCGCTTGGCGGATACATTCCCAAGCGAGAAAAGCCAGGCACTTGGGGCGAAACGCGGGTGGTTCTCCCAGCAAGGGCGACACAGGGACAGTTCCTACCAACGCGGGGCTTTACCGGCCTTATCGGCTTCGTCATGATCGGCGTCGGCCTGGCTGGAGTCCTCATCTTGCACCGTCGGTCTCGAAAGAACTGTCGTCGGCAACCTCTTCATGACCATCCTATTTCTCGTGGTGATCGCGACCCTGCTCTTCAGGCTCATCACGAATCCTCTGATCACGCATTTCGGGGATGCGGCCAACGACACCCACGGCTCGGCACGCTTCGCCATAGACAAGGAAGTTGCTCCCCTCACCCGCCCCGGTTCCGGCCTTCTGATTGGCCGCGACCCGAAATCAAAAGCCCTCATGCGCTATGACGGGCCGGCCCACCTTCTGACGATGGCGCCGACGCGAACCGGCAAAGGTGTCGGCACCATCATCCCCAATCTTCTGACCGCCGATCGCTCGGTGATCTGCATCGACCCCAGGGGCGAGAATGCGAAAATCGCCGGCCGCGCTCGCCAGACATTCGGCCCTGTTTATGTCCTCGATCCGTTCGGAATCACCGGCAGACCCTCGGCCGCCTTCAATCCTCTCGACACGCTCGACGTGGACGGCCTCGATGTCGCGGAAGACGCCAGCACCCTGGCTGACGCCCTCGTCTTCGACGAGCCTGGCATGTCGGGAGAAGCCCATTGGAATGAGGAAGCCAAGGCGCTGATCTCGGGTCTGCTGCTGACGATCACAGCCGTCGAGCCGGGCGACCGCCGGCATCTCGGCACGCTGCGCGAATATCTGACGCTCGCCCCCGGAAACTTTACCGCTCTGCTGCGACGGATGCAGGAGACCGATGCTGCTGCGGGCCTGATCGCCCGCGCCGCAAACCGCCACCTCGGCAAATCCGATCGGGAGGCGACCGGCGTGCTGTCGGCGGCTCAACGGCACACGCATTTTCTCGATAGCCCTTGCATGACGGCGGTGCTCGCAGATCGGATTTCCGCTTTACCGATCTCAAGCGCCACAACATTTCTGTCTTCCTCGTCCTGCCGCCCGATCGACTCTCGACCTACTCGCGCTGGCGCGCCTCCTTGTCACGCAAAGCCTGCTCGACATGGCCCGCGATCCGGCCAAACCCGAAACCCCGGTGCTCTTCTGCTGGATGAGTTTGCCGCCCTCCGCCACCTGGCGCCGGTCGAACGCGCCATGGGCCTGATGGCCGGCTACGGCGTCCAGCTCTGGCCGATCCTGCAGGATGTCCACCAGCTGCGGGCGACATATGGACAGAAGGCCGGAACCTTCCTCTCCAATGCCGGCGTGCTGCAGGTCTTCGGCGTCAACGATCACGACAGCGCCAGGGTCGTCTCCGATCTCCTCGGACAGGAAACCGTTGTCTTCCAGACGATGGCTCGCGCGCTGGAGTCCGAAAAATCCGGGATCTCTTTCAGCCAGCACCATACGGCGCGGCACCTGCTCACCCCCGACGAGATACGTAACCTGCCGCAACAGGCGGAATTGCTGTTCTTGGCAGGGCAACGGCCGATCGTCGCGGCAAAGCTCGCCTATTACGGCGATGCGGAGTTCCGGTGGTTATTTGATCCAGGCTAAGAGCGGTGTCATTCAGTCGATGATGATGAACTCGGCTTCTCGGCGCCACGCTCTGCTTCCAGCCGCGTTAGCTCACGCTCGATCGCACCACGAATGAAAGCGGAGATCTGGTAGTTGCCAACCAGCGCTTCGATTCTATCCCTGGTTTCCGACGAGACGCGGATCTTTATATCTTTGAAATTAAGCGGCGGTCGTCCCATGAAACGATCGAATAAATGCCTTCTGGGGTTTTGTCAAAGCTACTACAGCTAAAGTAAATGACGCCATTTATTGACGAAATAAATGGCGTCGTTTACTGTCTTCGTGTCAGACGGCTGGGTCGCGTGTTTCCACCACGCTCCCCAGCCTGACCACAATCTAGCTTATGGGAGCTTGAATCATGGCTGATTTCGAGAATAGCAGAATTTTGCCTATAATAACCCGCCGAACGCTGCTTGCAGGGACAACGACGACGATGGTGGCGGGAACCGGCACCCAAACCTTTGCCAAGACGAGCGTTGCCCCCATTATGCAGGCGGAAGATGACCCCGCTGTGTCGAGCTGGCGAGAGTGGAAACATCCACACGACCTCTACATCGTAACGCACCGGACGTTTCTCGATCTCGAAAACGAATTATACCGGACCACGCCTTTGCCCCTCGTCGAGATCGAACGTGCGGCCCTGCAGACAGGCCATTTTTCCGTCCGAAGCAATCAGGATATCGATCATTACGCCTCCAGCTGGATAGCCCCTGAAGATCGGCCCTCGATCCAGGGCCAGCTGGCCTCAATGCAGTCGATATGGAATCGATTCGCCGAGCATGCCGGGTACCGTCGCGCCGAGCGGGCAGAGAATCAGGCTTGGGCCAGGCGGCACAAGCTGGCTGTTAGCCTCGCGCATACACCCGCGCTGACGCTTCTGGGTGCGACCGCAAAACTGCGCTCGATCCTGGAAACGAAAATGCCCGTCAATCGACGACACCCAAAATGGGAGCCCGGCGATCCAGAGTTCCGGAAATCCTTTGTGGCTCCGGAAATGGACCTGCTCCTGGCTGACTTGGAACGCATCGGGAGGATGAGCCATGATTGACACTTCGATGGCCTCGATCAGCCGGCGCGACCTGCTCTCCGTCGCGCTGGCGTTAATCACAGCAACAAATGCACGACAAGCAGGCGGCGCATCTCCTGCGCTGCAGGAAGCCGGCCACAGCGAGCCGATCCTTGAGCTCTGGCAGAAATGGTTCGCCGCGCACAAACGCTGCGGGGAATTATGCCTGCGGCAGCAACGTCTGGAAACGAAGCTTTTTGAAATCGAGCGCAATTTGCATGAAGGCGAGCAGGACAAGGCTTCCGACGTCGCTGATCTGGAGATTGCATACAGCCGGGCCCTTAAAGCCGAATTGAACGCCGCTGACGAAGAGGAGGTTTTGGTAAAGGCGCTCTGGGGAACTCCCGCCCAATCGGTTCCCGGCATCATAGCGAAGCTGCATTCGGTCGTCGAATATGGAGACATTGGTGATTTCTTGGACGAAACACCGTGGCCAGAGCTGCGTTCGATCCTCCACGATCTCGTGCGGATTAATGAGGCTGGCCTTGAAATCTGAAAAGCGGTCCCGGCGCTGAGCGCCGAGGCATCATCTCTTACCCCTCCTCCGGCTCTCTACGGCGCAAGTGGGGAGCGCGTTCGCCTCAGGAGCGGATCGGCTTCCGCCGCCCTCCCCTGGCCGAGCTGTCGGCATCCTGTGTCGGCAGCTCTCGGCTGGTCCGCTCTACCGAAAGGACAGTAGGGCGTCGCGACACGAAAGTGGCGAATTCGAACTGTGCCAGCGCGCCGAACAGGTGGAAGACCCGGCGACCGCCGGATGTCGTGGTGTCGATGTTTTCGGTGATGGATCGGAAGCCGACGCCTTTGGCCTCCAGTTCGGTGATGATCTCGATGAGGTGCTTCATCGACCGGCCGAGGCGGTCGAGCTTCCAGACTGTGAGCGTATCGCGGTCCCGAACGTAGCGGATCGCCTCAGACAATCCGGGCCGGTCAGTCTTCACGCCGGATGCCTTATCCTCGAACAGCCTTTCGCAACCTGCTTTGCGCAAAGCGTCGAGTTGCAGGGCGGTGTCCTGCTCGCCGGTGGAGACTCTTGCATAGCCGATAGAGGTCATGAGACGTGGTTTGTCCGACTTGCCGTTTTATGACAAGGTTTGCGGACAGAAATTGTGAATGCCGCGAAACGTTCGTTTGTCGGACACGCATTTTCCGGTTCGCTGCGCTTTCCGCAACGAAACGGGAAGATCAGCGAATGGCGCGAAGAGCACTACTGAGCGAGGCATGGTGGCAACAGGCGACGTCATCCCGGATGACGAAAGGGAGATCGCCAAACATTACACACTGGATCGATCGGATCTCGACCTGATCATGCGACAGAACAAGGCCTCGAACAGGCTGGGCCTCGCCTGTGTTCTGGCCACGCTACGATATCCGGGCCGACCGCTTGCGGATGGCGAGGTTCTGCCGGCTGGCGTCTTACGATTTCTGGCGCGGCAGATCGGCGTCGACCACCGCGAGATCGATCGTTATTTCGAGCGCCCGCAGACGCGGCGCGAGCATCTGGCCCTGCTTTTCGACAGAATGAAGATGCGTCCGTTTGTGCCTTCGGACGTGCGGGCACTCACAGGCTGGCTGACACCTGCCGCGCAAACCCTGCGCCAGGCCGATGTATTGGCGGATATGGTGGTGGAAGAACTACGACGCAGGAGAATTCTCTTGCCAGCGCGGCCGGCGCTCGAAGCCATCATTCATGTGGCGATCAGGCGCGGCATTCGTATTGCTCATCGGGCCTTGGCCAGCGGGATCTCAGAAGGCCAAAAGCTCGATCTGGAAAAGCTTCTCGATCTGCGTGAGGGGACAAGCGTGACCATCCTTGCCTGGGCGAGAACACCGGCATTGTCGCCAGCCGCCTTCAACCTCGACAGAATTGCCGAGCGCATTCGCTTTCTCCGGTCTTTGAACCTGCCGACGACGTTGATGGATCGCATTCCGGCCATGGTCTTTGACGAATTCGCCGCCGAGGGCATGCGGATGGCTACGACTACGACACCTTCGCCGATGACCTGGCGCAACTGGTCGAAGCGCTCGATCTGCGCGAGGCGACCCTCGTCGGTCATTCGATGGGCGGTGGCGAGGTCGCAGGCTATATCGCCCGCCACGGCCAGAGCCGCGTCGCCAGGGTCGCTTTCGTTTCCTCGGTGACGCCCTTCCTGCTCAAGACCGCGACCAATCCGAACGGCGCTCCCAAGGAGCTGTTCGATACGTTCCGCGCCGCTGTGCAGGCAAACCGCTCGCAGTGGAACCTCGACGTCACCACGCCGTACTACAGCTTCAATCGTCCGGGGGCACACGCCTCGGAAGGCCTGCGGGAGAGCTACTGGCGGCAGGGACAGGCAACCGGGTTTCTTGCCGCCTATCATGCGCTTGGCGCCTTCTCGGAAACCGATTTCCGTGACGACCTCAGGAAGATCACCGTTCCCGCGCTGGTGGTCCACGGCAGTGACGACCAGATCGTGCCCCTGGAAATTTCCGCGAAGTTGACCGCCGGGCTCCTTCCACATGCCAAGCTCATTGTCTACGAAGGCGGCTCCCATGGGCTGCTGCATGTCGACAAGGACGGCTTGAACGCTGACCTGCTGGCGTTCCTTCGCGGTTATGGCGTGCAACGGCCGGGTGCTGGCCGCAGATCGGCCCCCGGCGCCTTTGCGTGTGATCGGATGTAAGACAGTCAGGACGACACGATCTTGTTGATCGACGCGTCGTAAAAGAGATCACCGCCCAATTCCTGCCCGACGATGCCGCCCAGTCCTGCCGACAGCGACAGCGCAGCGTCCAATGGCGCAAACGTCATCGTCACCCGCCGCACGAGCCCGGACTCGTCGCGCTCGATGACCCCCACCGCTTCCAGATTGAGGCCGGAGCGAAGGGTTGCCTGATATTGCAGGAAATGGCGCTGCCCGATCCTGCCGTAGAAGGTGGGCGTCTGCGAGGCGTAGAGCGTGCCGACAGCCTCGACCAGGCGCTTGATGTTGTCACGACCCGAAACCGGGCGGCGCAGGACCGTCCCTCTCAGTTCGGCGTCATCGGCAAGATCATCGAGGAATGGGTGCTTTTCTCCGTTGCTGCTCGACATGTGGTTTTCTCCGGACGGCGTGATTTGTGGGGTGGCCGCGTAAGCGCGATCCATACTCAACTGCGAAGTTCTTGAACGTAGTGTGTAAGCAATGAGACTTGGAACAGACTTATATCTGATCGGTGGAGGGTCGAGGTTCGGGGTTGACACTGTGCAAATACACAGTTAGATACGTCCCATGCCAACACCCACTGGTCCCCATCTCTGTTACGCCCTCGCCGCTCGCCAGAACGCGCGGCATCTGAGCCGACTTTACGACAGTCATCTGGCGGCTGCCGGACTGTCGGTCTCGCAGTTCTCGATTCTGTCACTGCTGGAAGCCTACGAGAGCCTCAAGATTACCCGCCTGGCGGAAATGCTGAGCATGGAACGCACCACTCTGGTCCGTGCGCTGAAGCCTTTGCAGGCGGCCGGCTGGGTTGTCGCCGGGAGAGCCAATAGCGGCCGCGCCTTCGATGTCACGCTCTCTCCTTCGGGCGTTGCAAAGGTGGCGGAAGCCGTACCTCTCTGGGAAGACGCACAGGCCGCGTTTGAGCAGGAGGTCGGACAGGACCGCGCCGTGCGCATGCGGGACGAAATCCTGGAGCTGAACCTTGGGGGCTAGCTCCCTTTTTTTTATCTGAAACTGTGTAATTACACACTTTCCAACGCAACCAAACTCAAGGAGATGAAAATGACTGACAAGTTCCTCGTTACCGGCGCGACCGGTGAGACCGGCCACTGCACCGTCCAACGCCTGCTCGAGAAGGGCCACGCCGTCAGGGCTATGGTCCATAAGGAAGACGAGCGCGCCGAGGCGCTTCGCAGCGACGGCGCTGAGGTCGTGGTCGGCGACCTCTTCGAGCATGACGACGTGATCCGCGCCGCCGCCGGCACCACCGCCGCCTACTTCTGCTACCCCGTCCGCCCCGGCATCATCCAGACAACGGCATACTTCGCCGATGCGGCCAGGCGCGCCGGGCTGAAGGCCGTGATCAACATGTCGCAGATCTCCGCGCGCGAAGATTCCAAGAGCCATGCGGCGCGCGATCACTGGATCGCCGAGCGGATCTTCGACTGGTCGGGCGTTCCCACTATCCACCTGCGGCCGACCTTCTTCTCGCAGTGGCTGCTCTACCCGTTCGCGCGCAAGACGATCGTCGAACAAAGCATCATCGACCTGCCTTATGGTGCTGGCCGTCATGCTCCCATCGCTGCCGAGGACCAGGCCCGGCTGATCGCAGCACTGCTGGCCAATCCGGCCGCCCATATCGGCAAGACCTACACGCTTCATGGGCCGGTCGAGCTTGACCAGCCGGGCATCGCCGCAGCCATCGGCGAGGTGCTCGGCCGCAAGATCAGCTACCAGCCGCTGACCATACCCGCCTATCGCGAGCGCCTGGAAAAGTTCGGCCTGCCGGAATTTTTGATCCAGCATTTCTGCGCCATCGCCCTCGATTACCAGAACGGCGTCTTCTCGGGCGCCGACAAGATCATCACTGAGGTGACGGGCGTGCCACCAATGACCGTTCAGGACTTCGTCACGTCGCACCGGGCCGCCTTCAATACGCTGGAAGAGGCGGCGTAAGCAGCTCCGGCGTCCGCCGTCGGAACATCGCAATCACTGGGCCGGAAGCACCGGCTCCGTCCCAGGCACTGATGCCAGCGCGATGAACGCGCCGCCCGGCCAACCTTCCAGGAGAAGCAAGTTGAACATCGATCTATCAGGTAAAGTCGCTCTCGTTACAGGATCAACCGAAGGCATCGGATTTGCCATTGCCCGCGGCCTCCATGAGGCCGGTGCGGAAGTAATTATTAACGGCCGCACCCAGCAAAAGATCGATGCGGCGGTGGCGCGCCTCGGCGGCGGTGCGCGCGGTCATGCGCTCGACCTTGCCAGCGCCGAGGGATGTGACGCCATGATCCGGGCCGAACCCGAGCCTGACATCGTCGTCAGCAACCTCGGCATCTTCCAGCCTCTGGATTTCTTCGAGACCGACGATGCGATCTGGGACCGCCACTGGCAAGTCAACGTCATGGCCGGCGTGCGCCTGGCCCGCGCCTACCTTCCAAAAATGGCCGCCAGGTCGTGGGGGCGCTTCATCTTCCTCGGTTCGGAATCTGCCTTCAATATTCCTGTCGAGATGATCCACTACGGCGTCAGCAAGACCGCCGACGTCGCTGTCGCGCGCGGTCTGGCCAAGCGCATGGCCGGCACGGGCGTGACGGTGAACTCCGTACTGCCTGGCCCGACCATGTCCGAAGGCGCCGCCGAAATGCTCAAGGGACACGTCACGGCCGAGCGATCCTTCGAGCAAGTCGGCATCGACTTCGTCAAGACACATCGTCCGACCTCGATTCTCCAGCGGCCGGCAACCGTCGAGGAAGTCGCGCACATGGTGGTCTATGTCGCCTCCCCCCTCGCCTCCGCCACGACCGGAGCGGCGCTGAGAGTCGACGGCGGCATCGTGGACTCGCTTGTCTAGCGCCCCAAAGGCGCCGCCTTTGATCCAGGTCCTCAGACCCTTGCTTCTCCGGGCCGCGGCGACGTGATGCCCCCACCCTCTGCAAAAGGAATCTTCCATGAGCACTAGCGCCATGCCGCTTACCCAATCGAAGCGGCGCATCGACGCCGATACCCGGTTCGAGGCCATTGATTTCGTGAACCGGGTCAATTTCCTGTTCGACCGTTGGGAACCCGAGGAACTGCTTGCCGCATTCTCAGACGATGTGATCGTCGATCATCCGCTTGGCCGAAGTGCTGGCAAAGAGGAGTTGGCGGCATTCCTGAAGGCCTACGAGCCCATTACCCATGGCGTCCGGCGGCACAACTGCAACCATGTGATCGGCGCCGGACCGGGCGACGACATCATCGTCACTTACTACATCCTGCTTATCCGCATCGCGCCATCGAGCGAGGCGAGCAAACTCAAGTCCGCGCCGATGAAGATCATGGAATATGACGAGCATCTGCCGAAGTTGATCTCCTACGCCATGGTCACGGATCGCCTCACCAGAACGGAAGCTGGCGACTGGCGTGTGTGCCACAAGCGGGTCGAGAATGTTGCCGAAGACAAAGCGTTTCATTTCTAGAAGTGTGATGGATCTCAGACCTACCGATCCTCAGGCGCGCGGGACGAGGCTCGACGATGGGCATCGTCACGAGACAAGCAAGGGTTCTAAAAAAGGCTCGGACCTCAAAGGGGATTCGGAACCCGCCGCTTTGAAAGGATTGGAACCCACGACCCGGTAGTCCAATAGCTATCGAGGCATTGTTTTTCTTCACACTGGGACAACAAGTGCCGCTCCGCATAGGGCGGCTCTTGGCTTAATGCGGCCATTGAACATGGGGGTCAGCTCACGTATCAGGCGTTCTTGTCCCTTCAGGAGCCACGCTTCAATGCAGCCACCGCCAGATGACGCTTGGGAACCATGGTCCCCGGATGAGTTGTTCGCTCGTCTCGGCGGGCTCAACACCGACTGGTACATCGTAGGCGGCTGGGCCCTTGACCTTTGGCACGGCGAGTTGACGCGTGCACATGAAGACTTGGAGTTCTCGGTTCTTGCATGCCAGGCTCAACGCTATCGCGACGCCCTGTCCGATCTTGAGTTCTTCACAGCGAAGGATGGCAAACTCGACCATCTCTCCCTGGGAGAACCACTGCCCACGAATGTTTGGCAGCACTGGGGTGCGGATATCGGTGCCGGGCGCTGGCGCGTCGACATGATGGTCGATCGGGGATCGCCGGATTTGTGGGTCTACAAGCGCGATCCATCTTTCACCTTGCCGAGAACCAAAGCCATACGCGCAACAGCCGGCGGCATCCGATATTTGGCACCGCACATCGTGCTGCTCTTCAAAGCTAAGCACGCTCGCGAGAAAGATCACGGGGACTTCCGCAATGCGTTACCTCGTTTGGGATCCAGTGAGAAATCCAACCTTCGTCGATGGTTGGAGGTGCTGCATCCAGGACATGCCTGGATTCAAGAGCTTCAATCCGGCTGACCGTTGGCTTAGCTACCAATCTGTCGCAAAATTCCCCCAAAGCGTCCAAAACGCGTGGATGCATGGTGGCACGCGTTTTGGACGCTCTGTCTGACATTCTCTATAAGGGCGGCAAACGTTGATTGACTGACGTTCCCTTGATGACGGCGGTTCTGGTGACGGCGTGCTCCGAGAGGACTTTAAGAACAGTCCATCTGTTCGATAGTATGGACGGCGAAGGCGGGCAAAGAACGCACCGTCGCCCGTGATCTCGTCGCGTTCAACGAACTCTGGCCGTTTCGCCGAAACCAAAAAGTAAAACGCCCCCCACAGACCTGCGCCCTCCATCGCCTCCGAAACAGGAAACGGTCGGGCTGGCTGATCTCTACGAAACGAGCAACCAGTTGCTGCAGCGCGGGAGCGGCCGCTGGAACGCGCATATGCGACACGAAATTTCGGGACCTTTGCTGGGAAACTGGTAGAGGTCCAGGCTAGCCCTCTTTCGTATTACACGGCCCATACCTCATGAGATCTTCCATCAGTTTTCGCGAACGCATTGTCCTCTACGCCCTTCTGACCTCGCTGACCTCGCTCAGCATCGACGCGCCACTACCGGGGCTACGTCAGATCGGAGAGGAGGTCGGTGTCGCACCGCCGCTATCCACGCAACACGTCATATCGTTCTTCATTTTCGGCATGGCGTTCGGAGAACTGCTCCTGGGGCCGTTGTCCGATGCGATGGGGCGCAAGAAAGCGCTCGTCCTCGGCCTTGGCGTCTATGTCGCTGGTACCATCACTGCCATGCTGGCCGGCTCTCTCGAAATGGTGATCCTTGGCCGGTTCCTTCAGGGCGTAGGTGTCTCCGGGCCGAAGATTGCAACGCGTGCCATGATCCGCGATCAGTTCGAGGGCGATGCGATGGCTCGCATTATGTCCTTCATGTTCACGCTCTTCATTCTCGTGCCGATGCTGGCCCCCGCCCTGACACAGGGCCTGATCTCTTTTGCCGGGTGGCGCAGCGTCTTTGGCATCTACCTGGTGATAGCTGGGCTGCTCGGCCTCTGGCTGGTGATGCGACATCCAGAAACCCTGCCAGATGACAAACGAATACCCTTCCGGCCTAAACTCCTGCTCCAAAACGGCAGGCGCGTCCTGTCGAACCGACGGGTATCCTTGCTGATCATCGCAACAGGGATCGTCTTCGGCGCTCAGCTCCTCTATCTGAGCACGGCGGCCGATCTGTTCTTCGACGCCTATCAGATCGATGAAACCTTCCCCGCATATTTTGCCATCCTGGCTGCGGGAATAGGGTTGGCCTCGTTTCTCAATGCGACGTTCGTGCAGCGGTTCGGCATGGACGCCATGGCGCGGGCCGCGTTCATTGGTTTGACATCTGTTGGTCTGGTAATGCTGCTCCTATCGCTAGCTTGGGGCGGTCGATTGCCTCTTGTCGCCCTGATGGTGTGCGGGTTCTCAGCTTTCTTTTGCATCGGCATACTGTTCGGTAATCTCAACGCCATGGCGATGCGCTCTCTCGGCCAGGTCGCTGGCCTGGGGGCGTCGCTGATCGCGTCGGGGTCAAGCTTGGTCGCCACCCTGTACGCCATTGGCATCGGGAGGTTCTATGACGGGTCAGTTGTGAATCTGGCGGTCGGTTTTTTTGTCGCCGGCGCCAGCTCCCTCATATTGGCGGAACTGGCAAGACGGGGTGACGCTTCGCCAGTCGAAGCAGCTCAATAAGTAAAAGCAAAAGTCAGGTTGATCTGCACCACACATTGGCGGCAGGCCCGACCTGCTGGATCAGCCCTTCATGCAAAGTGCCGCTCCCGCAGCGCCCGCCAGCAGTGCGATACCTGTCCACGGTAATCCATCCGCCCCCACGCCGTCGAGAATGGCACCGCCCATGACGGCTCCGCCAAAAATGGCGATGTTCCATGCCGTGACGATCATCGCCTGGGCCACGTCGGCCGCAGGACCGGCAGCACGCGCTGATGCGGTCCGAAAGAGCGTCGCCGACCCGCCGAAAGCCAGTCCCCAGATAAGTGCGGCCCCGTAGACTGCCAACGGTGCTCAGGTCGTCACCGCAAGTATCAAGACGGCCACAAGAAACAGGCCGATGCCGGTGAAGGTCAATGGTCGCAGCTATTTGTCGATCAACACGCCCGTCAGACCGATACTGACAAGTGCGGAACACCCGAAAACAAGAAGGACACTGTCGATCTAGCCCGTCATGCGATGGCTGGCCAGAAGTGGCGCGATGTAGGTGTAGAGGAGGTTATGGGCCAGGACGAAGCAGAGCGTCACCGCCAGCACCGGGCGCACGCCCGGAACCATAAAGACCTGGGCCAAGGAAGGGCGTTGCGTTTCAGGCTCGCCGGCGAAATCCGGCACCTTCGCGATGATCCAGCCCACGAGCAGCAGCGCGATGACGCTGAGCAAACCGAAGGTCAGTCGCCAACCAGCGAGGTTGCCGATAAATGTCGCGGCCGGGATGCCGATGGAGAGCGCCAACAGCGTCCCCGCCATCGCAATGGCCATGGCCCGGCCAGCGAGGCCGGGCGGCGCCATGCGAACAGCATAGCCGGCCAACAACGCCCACAGCAGGCCGGCCGATACACCGCCGACGAAACGTGCCGCCATCGCGACGATGTAACTCGCCGTAAGGGCCGTAGTCAGATCGGCGGTAGCGAAACCGATGATGGCGCCGAGCAGGAGCGGTCGCCTGCGCCAGCTTCGCGTTGCTGCCGTCAGCGGGATCGCTGCGAGTAGCGATCCCAGCGCATATATACTGATCCACTGTCCCGCCATGGCCTCGCTCACATCAAGCGATGCCCCGATCTGCGGGAGCAGACCGGCAGGCAGGGCCTCCGTCAGGATGGTGACGAAACCGGCAACCGCCAGTGCGCATAGCCCGGCTACCGGCAGCCGCTCTACCTGCGTCACGCTGAGGCCTTCGGCAGCACCAGGTCGCCAACGGTGTAGGTGTGAAACTCGCTCGACGAGACGGTGTCGAGCTTGCGGAACTTTTCGAGGAATACCGGATCGGAAAAGAAGATTTCGACGTCGCCGGGGTCTGAGATTGCCTCGATATTCACGACCGTCAGCCCATCCGTGCTCTTGGCGAGGTTGCTCCAAAGAAAGCCCGGCTTCCGCTCGGCGACATAGTGGACGACATCCTGAATCAGCCGAAACGCCTCCTCCTGTTTGCCGGGGTGAACCTGGATCACGTTGACGATGAAAGTCGTTGGGGCGGGCTGGATCGTGAAGGCGGGGATCATGTGCGTCTCCTTGGGTTTTGGAAGGCCAAGGGATAGCGGACGGCTTGCTACGGAAAAACAGGCCGTCGTTCCGGTGACTACGGAATAAAATTCCTGTAAAGATCAAGGCATGGACAAACTCACGGCGTTCGACGCCTTTGTGCAATCGGCTGAAACCGGCAGCTTTGTGGCCGCAGGCCGCAAGCTCGGCCTTTCCGCTTCCGCAGTGGGCAAGGCGGTGGTGCGACTTGAGCAACAGCTGGACGTGCGCCTGTTCCATCGCAACACGCGCAACATGACTCTGACCGAGGAGGGGCGGCTGTTCCTTGAGCGCTGTCGCCGTATCTTCGAAGAAGTCGAGGCGGCGGAAGCCGAGCTTGCCCGATCCAATCGGACGCCAAGAGGACGGCTGCGCGTGAGCCTGCCACTGGTCGGCATGTTACTGACGCCGGTAATGGCAGCCTTTATGCGCGCCTGGCCCGAGGTGCAGCTTGACCTGGATTTCAGCGATCGGCTGGTGGACGTCGTGGAGGAAGGGTTCGATGCCGTCATTCGCACCGGGCAACCATCGGACAGCCGGTTGATGAGCCGCAATGTCGGACGGTTCAAACTCAAAATCGTCGCCTCGCCCGACTATCTGGCAAGGTGTGGCGTGCCGGAAACCCCTGAAGAACTGGCGCAGCATCAGTGTCTTCACCAACGGTCGCCCAGCACCGGCAAGATCCGACCCTGGCCGTTTGCTCGCGGGGAACGGCAGGGGAAGATTGTCCTGCCCGAACGGATGAGCGCGACGGCGGTCGATCCTCTGATCGCGTTGGCGATCCAGGAGGCTGCGAATGTGTCCGGAGAGCGGGATAGGTCGCCAAACGTTGTCCTTGTCGAGGTGCAAGCACGGCCGGGGATCGAAGTCGCCGGATCAGTACTGTGCCTATTACGTGCAAACCCCGGCTTTCGAGGTGGAAAATCGGAAGCACGGTTGCTGCCAGCTTGCTCGCCGGCATTTTCTGGTTCCAGTTCCCGACGATCATGGTTCAATGGCGTGCCGATTACATGTCAGAAGCCGGTCAGCGGCAGACAGTCACTCTTCCGGATGGCTCGACCGTACTTCTCAATACGTTGTCGGCGATTGCGATCGATTTCGCGGATGGCAGGCGTCGCGTCAGCCTGCTCGACGGCGAGGCTTTCTTCGACGTGAAGCACGACCCGGCCCATCCGTTTGTAGTTACCGCTCACTTTTCCGCCTTGGAGGTGAAGGGGACAGCGTTTGGTGTTGCTGTCTCCAAACAGCAGGACACAGTCGTGTTAGAGCGTGGCCAAGTCGGAGTGACCGGCACGAAAGCTAGGACAGGCGAGAGTTCGCCAGCAGGCGTGCCGCAATAATGCCGTAGCCCAGTTTCCCCCAGCGTTTCTTTGCCTCCTGGGTAAGGGACGCTGCGAGGTCGGCGCTGAAACCAATGCTGGCAACATTGAAGAAAGGAAGCCCGTTCGCCTTTCCTAGATCGACAGCGACACTTCTACCCTTGGCGATGACGTCGACCGCATCCGCCAGATCTAGCGGAATCCCCATCGTCCGTGCGAAGTCGTTGGCGGTGCCAAGGGGCAGCACGCCGAGCGGCAGACCGGTTTGAAGCAGGCCTTCGGCCGCGCCATTGAGGCTTCCGTCTCCTCCTCCGACGATCACTAGATCGACATTCGACCGGTGGCTAACAATAGATTCGGTCACAGTCCCATCCGCTACGGCCGGCTCAATCAGGTCGAGACCAGTGCGCCTCAAAACATCGCGTGCCTGGGAAAGGGTGTCGCGTCCTCGGCGGGAATTGGGATTGATAAGGAGAAGCGCTTTCTTGTTCGTCATGCTGTTCCAGCACGTCTGCACCTCAGACAATCGGTCGACTACGACGCTAACGGTGTCGCCGGCGTAATCGACAAACAGCTTGTCGCCGGCTGCATGATCCTGCCGCATCGTCACCGGTAGCTTCAACGCCCAGCCGCGATAAAGGTCGCA
>Ga0209795_10001210_pt1 | contig 16519 bp, 16 predicted proteins | sample AgamicOrMarz_FD_187166 | JGI IMG/M metagenome (GOLD analysis project Ga0209795, IMG submission 187166) | Agave microbial communities from Guanajuato, Mexico - Or.Ma.rz (SPAdes) (version 2) | ecosystem: Host-associated > Plants > Phyllosphere > Phylloplane/Leaf | place: Guanajuato, Mexico...
TTTAAGGTCTAAAAAAAGAGGAGGCGCCCCGCCTCCTTTTTTCTATAGAGAGTTGATATTTAAATAAAAGCTCTATAAAGATTAGATACCCTACAAAAAAAATCGGGTTTTAAAACAATTATTTCAGACTACTTTATGTATAGCTTAGTTTGTCGATATGAGGCATAATGCCCTACAACGTAGCGGTGTCATATAATTGAGAAGTCTAAATTTAAGGATTAGCGTTCTCAATCATGCGACACTTTAATCGCTATCCCATATTTAATTAGGGAATGGGACTCTTCACCGAGGTTGTAAAATGAGACAAACGATTTTAGCTGTATTGTCTTTATCAACGCTTGCCGCACTTTTGACTGGGTGTGGTGGTGATATGGTACTTCTAAACTCTAAAGGTCCAGTTGGTCAAGGTCAAAGTGACCTTATGATGACTGCGATCTATTTAATGTTACTTGTGGTGATTCCTTCAATCATCATGGCATTATGGTTTGGTTGGAAATATCGCGCGTCAAATAAAGATGCAGACTATAAACCTACATGGGCACACTCAACTACAATTGAAGTTGTAGTATGGGGTATCCCTGTCATTATTATTGGTATTTTAGCTTGGTTAACTTGGTGGGGTTCCCACAAGTATGACCCATACCGTCCTTTAGAATCAGATAAAGCTCCTTTAACTATTCAAGTTGTTGCAGAACAGTTTAAGTGGATCTTCATTTATCCTGAACAAAACATTGCAACTGTTAACGAAGTACGTTTCCCTGAAAAAACTCCGTTAAGCTTTAAAATCACCTCTAACTTTACAATGAACTCATTCTTCATTCCACAGTTAGGCGGCCAGATTTATGCAATGGCAGGTATGCAAACTCACCTTCATTTGTTAGCAAATGAAACTGGCGTATATCGTGGTTTCTCTTCTAACTACTCAGGTTACGGTTTCTCTCAAATGCGTTTCAAGGCGCATAGTGTTACAGAGCAACAGTTCAACGAATGGGTAGCAGCTGTAAAAGCGGGTAATGGTTCTACTATTAATCCAGAAGCAGTTCAAAAAACTACGCTTGACCAAGCTGAATTAGCAACCTTACGTGATGGTGACCGTTCTAAGCACCAGATTGAGCATTTAGTAAATCGTGCTAAAGCTGCTGGTGATCAAGAAGCGCTTGCTAAAGCTGAAGCTATGAAACCGTTCCCGACTAAGCCACACCCTGTGACTTATTACTCTTCAGTTGAACCAAAATTGTTTGAAACAATTATCAACCACTATATGAGTAACTATCATGGTGTTGACCACTCTGCTGCGCATGCAACAGCTGACACTCATGCTGCAGCTGAACACGCTGCTCAAGGGGAATAAGACATGGATATGATTTTTGGTAAACTGGGTTGGGACTCTATCCCGACAGAGCCAATTGTGCTTGTCACCATGGTCCTTATGGCACTTGGTGCAATTGCTGTGCTTGGCGGTATCACCTATTTCAAAAAATGGGGATATTTGTGGAATGAGTGGTTTATTACGGTAGACCATAAAAAGATTGGTATCATGTACATTCTCGTATCTGTAGTCATGCTTTTGCGTGGTTTCGCCGATGCGATCATGATGCGTTTACAACTTTTCCTCGCTAAAGGCGGCGGCGAAGGTTATCTACATCCAGACCATTACGACCAGATCTTCACCGCACACGGTGTAATTATGATCTTCTTCGTAGCAATGGGTCTCGTTGTAGGTATGATGAACATCTCTGTACCTTTACAGATTGGTGCTCGCGACGTTGCTTTCCCATTATTGAACTCTTTAAGCTTCTGGTTATTCGCTGGTGCTGCTGGTTTGATGATGCTTTCACTTGTATTAGGTGAATTTGCTGCGACTGGTTGGATGGCTTACCCTCCTCTATCTGGCATTCAATATTCTCCTGGTGTAGGTGTTGACTACTATATCTGGGCACTTCAGGTTTCTGGTCTAGGTACGCTTTTATCTGGTGTTAACTTCTTCGTTACCATCATCAAAATGCGTGCACCTGGCATGAAATTAATGGATATGCCTATTTTCACGTGGACTTCACTTTGTACGGCTGTATTAATCATTGCATCGTTCCCTGTATTAACAGGTACTCTTGCAATGCTTACTCTTGACCGTTACTTCGGCTTCCATTTCTTCACAAATGAGCTTGGCGGTAGCCCAATGCTTTATGTGAACTTGATCTGGACATGGGGTCACCCTGAAGTATATATCTTGGTATTACCAGCATTTGGTCTATACTCAGAAATCGTTGCAACCTTCTCTCGTAAAGCGTTGTTCGGTTACAAGTCTATGGTGTATGCAACTATCGCGATTACTGTTCTTGCGTTCGTTGTATGGCTTCACCACTTCTTCACCATGGGTGCTGGTGCGAACGTTAACGCGTTCTTCGGTATCATGACCATGGTTATTGCGATTCCTACTGGTGTGAAAATCTTCTCTTGGTTATTCACCATGTATAAAGGTCGCATCACCTTTACTACTCCAATGTTATGGACGCTTGGCTTCCTTGTAACATTCGGTATCGGTGGTTTAACTGGTGTACTTATGGCTGTTCCACCTGCGGACTTCTTGGTACACAACTCATTATTCTTGATCGCTCACTTCCATAACGTAATTATCGGTGGTGTGGTGTTTGGTATGTTTGCCGGCATCATTTACTACTGGCCAAAAATGTTTGGTTGGAAGCTCAATGAAGCATGGGGTAAAGCTGCGTTCTGGTTCTGGTTCTTCGGTTTCTATTTTGCATTCATGCCACTTTATATCCTTGGTTTCATGGGTATGACTCGTCGTTTGAATACATATGACAACCCTGAATGGGATCCGTACCTTGCGATTGCATTATTTGGTGCTGTTCTCGTTGCGATTGGTATTGCATGTTTCTTAATGCAAATCATTGTTGGTTTCTTACAACGCAAAGACAACATGGACCTTACAGGCGATCCATGGGATGCACGTACGCTTGAATGGGCAACCTCTTCCCCTGCTCCATTCTATAACTTTGCGCATGAACCAGATGCAAGCGGTATTGACCGTTTCTGGACTGACAAAGAAAATGGTGTAGCATACGCACGTAATACTAAATATGAAGACATCCACATGCCGACTGATCGTGCAGCTGGTTTTGTCATTGCAATGTTCATTACAATTCTTGGCTTTGCACTCATCTGGCATATTTGGTGGCTCGTTGTTGTTTCATTCGTTTCAGCTGTTGTTAGCTTGATCGTAAGCTCATTCACTAAGAATGTTGATTACTATGTTCCGGCTGCTGAAGTTGAGCGTATTGAAAACGAACGCTATGCTTTACTTGAAAAACACTTGAAGAAGGACTAAGGAAATGGCTGAAGTACTTCATCACGACAACCACGGCCACGATGGTCATCATGAACATGATGATACTGACTTAACGGTCTTTGGTTTCTGGACATACTTGATGAGTGACTTGATTCTTTTCGGATCACTCTTCATTGCGTTCGCTGTATTAAGCAGTCATATTCCACCAGGAACTCCAAGTGCATATGACCTGTTCCATGACTCATTGGGCTACGTGTTAACTGAAACATTTGCCTTATTGATTTCATCGGTAACTTTCGGTTTTGCTGTACTTGCATCTTATAAAAAGAATGTAAATCAAGTTATCACTTGGTTATTTATTACATTCCTTTTCGGTGCAACGTTCATTGGAATGGAACTTTATGAGTTCCATCACCTTGTAGAAGAAGGTCATGGTCCAACTCACAGTGCATTCTTATCATCGTTCTTTACTTTGGTTGGTACACACGGTATCCACGTAACTTCTGGTTTAGTGTGGATGTTAGTATTGATGTATCAAATCAAGACTAAAGGTTTGACATTACCGAATACACGTCGTCTAGCTTGCTTAAGCTTGTTCTGGCACTTCCTTGACATCGTTTGGATCTGTGTATTCAGCGTCGTTTACTTACTGGGAGTTCTCTAATGAGTAGTCATGACCATAATGCTGCAGGCGCGTCACACGGTAACTTTAAGCAATATACTGTTGGGTTTATCCTTTCTGTTATTCTCACCATCATCCCATTTGGGATGGTGATGGCGGGTGGTTTCAGTCGTGGCATCTTAGTTACAGTAATTGCAATCGCTGCTGTTGCTCAGGTTCTTGTACAACTTGTGTACTTCCTACACATGAATACATCATCTGAACAACGCTGGAATATGATTGCTTTTATCTACACAATCTTATGTATCGCGGTACTTTTAATCGGTTCTGTGTGGATTATGAATTACCTTCACTACAATATGATGATCTAAACTGATTGTCATGTTGAAAAAATATCTATTCCTGACTAAACCAGGAATTCTCTTCGGTAATTTCATTACCACCTTGGGCGGCTTTTTCTTAGCCGCCCAAGGCTCTATAGACATCTTATTATTACTACTCACCTTACTTGGAACAACGTTAGTTGTTGCTTCTGGTTGTGTTGTAAATAATGTGATAGACCAAGACATCGATACCAAAATGCAGCGCACGCAAAACCGCGCACTGGTCAAAAAAACCATCTCTCCTACTGTTGCACTTATATATGCATTTGTTCTTGGACTTATCGGTTTTAGTATTTTGTGGTTCGGTGTAAATGCTTACGCTTTCTTGTTTGCAATGATTGGTTTTATTGTCTACGTCGGTTTTTATAGTTTGTGGACAAAACGCACCTCAATCCATCAAACCGTCATTGGTAGTATTTCCGGAGCGAGCCCTCCTGTTATTGGTTATACAGCAGTAACTCATCATTTTGATGTAGCCGCTTTACTTTTGTTTTTAGCTTACGCGCTATGGCAAATGCCACATTCATGGGCAATTGCTATTTATCGTTTTGACGATTACAAAAATGCGGGAATCCCCATTCTGCCTGTTGCACGTTCTATTTATCGCACGAAAGTAGAGTGTGTCATTTATATTGTGTTGTTTGCAGCCGTATTGAATGGTTTATATTGTTTTGGCTATACCAATATATTTTTTCTAGTCACCTTTAATGCATTAACAGCATATTGGTTCTATTTATCAATTATTGGATTTAAAGCTGACAATGACCAACTTTGGGCTAAACGTTTTTTCCTCTACTCGGTCATATTAATTACCCTGTTAAGTTTGAGCTTTAGCTTTACCTATCAATCCCCTGCTCCAAATCTTCCTCTCTTTTAAATAAGGGAGGATTTCCTCCTTATAGTAAAGAAGTTTTACTTTTCTCATCAAAAGATTTGTTTTTAGTCGAACTTTTACCTATAATTCAGCCTTCGCAATTTTTGCGACATAACTTATTAAGTTATGACTCCTTGCTTCTAATTTTTTATTTATTAGGGGCTGTTTAAACCGTAAGGAGCTGACAATGCGTCATTACGAAATCGTACTTTTAGTACACCCAGATCAAAGCGATCAAGTTGTAGGTATGGTTGAACGCTATATCTCTCAGATCAAAGAAGCTGAAGGTCAAATTCACCGTTTAGAAGATTGGGGCCGTCGCCAATTGGCTTACCCAATTAACAAAATTCACAAAGCACACTACATTCTTATGAATGTTGAATGTGGTCAAACTACGCTTGATGAGCTAGAAGAATTATTCCGTTATAATGACGCGATCATTCGTAACCTTATCATTCGTCGTGAACACGCAATCACTGAAGAGTCATTGCTTGCTAAAAGTGCTGAAGAAAAGCGTGCGCGTAAAGCTCAACGCGAAGAAGCACAGCAAGTTGCTCAAGACGCTGAATAAGGAGAACATCAATGGCACGTTTTTACCGTCGTCGCAAGTTCTGCCGCTTTACAGCTGAGAATGTTGTGTACATCGACTACAAAGATATCGATACTTTAAAACAGTACATCACTGAAAACGGCAAGATTGTTCCTAGCCGTATCACTGGTACTAAAGCTCGTTATCAACGTCAATTAGCACTTGCTATCAAGCAAGCTCGCTACTTGTCTTTGATTCCGTACACTGACAACCATAAGTGAGGTGATCTGTGGACGTTATCTTATTACAACGCATTAAGAACCTTGGTAAATTAGGCGATAAAGTATCAGTTAAAGCTGGTTACGGCCGTAACTTCCTTATCCCTCAAGGTAAAGCAGTTGCAGCTACTGAAGCTAACACTGCTGCTTTTGAAGCTCGTCGCGCTGAACTTGAAAAGCAAGAAGCTGAAATTTTAGCTGCTGCTCAAGCACGTGCTGAACAATTGAATGAAGTTAACATCGTTATCACTGCTAAAGCTGGTGACGAAGGTAAACTCTTCGGTTCTATCGGTACTCGTGACATCGCTGACGCTTTAACGAATGCTGGTCTTACAGTTGACCGTGCAGAAGTTCGTTTACCGAATGGCGCGCTTCGTCACACTGGTGAATTCAACATCGCAATCCAATTGCATCATGATGTTGTTGCAGAAGTTCTCGTTACTATCGTATCTGAGTAATTTCTCATCAAAAAAAGAGCATGCTTTTGCATGCTCTTTTTTTATGTGCCCTATTTTTAAAATAAGATATATTAATTCCTGATCAGTTCTTTAGTTTAATTGGTTTTTTAATTAGGTAGTTTATTTAGTTTTGTTTTAAGATAGTTCTCGGCCTTATAGGCTATTTGCGTACACCTTTCTTTATCATCAGGTCTAATTATGTCTCAGGCGAATGCCACTTCTTTAACTCTTTCATCTCCAACAGAAAATAAGACGAGTGAATCAGGCCAACTTAAAGAGTTTCGCACTCCCCCACACAATTTAGCCATTGAGCAAGCTGTTCTTGCGGCCTTAATGACAGTTGCCGAATCTTTTGAGCAAGTCAGCGACTTATTAAAAGAAAATGATTTTTATGCAACACGCCACAAATATATCTATCGTGCCATTGAGAAACTTGCACAAGAAAACTCTCCTTATGATGCTGTGTTAGTAAGTGACTGGCTCTTAAAACAAAATTTACTCGATGCAATTGGTGGCGAAGAATATTTAATGCAGCTTATGGCTGATTCACCCTCAAGTTTCTATAACTTAGAAACGTATGCCAGTAAAATTAAAGAATTCTCTACGCTTCGCAGCATGATTAAAGTCAGTACTGAAATTTTACAAAATGCTTATGACACAAAAGGTCGAGGTGTTAGTGAAATTCTAGACCTAGCAGAAACAAGTATTTTCTCTTTAGCAGAACAGCACAATAACAATAAAAAGGATGCAGGTCCCAAATCTATTAGCTCTGTTACCGCCGATGTAATTAGTAAACTTGATGAACTCTCAAAACTCGATGGCAATATTACAGGTTTAACCACAGGCTTCTTAGAACTTGATAATAAAACATCTGGTATGCAGCCTGGTGACTTAATTATTGTTGCTGCGCGTCCATCGATGGGTAAAACTACTTTTGCTATGAATTTGGTTGAAAGTGTTTTGCAATATAACAAACTACCCGCTCTAGTATTTTCAATGGAGATGCCAGCAGACTCGATTGCAATGCGTCTTATTTCTGCAATGGGTAAAGTCCACCAAGGACATTTACGTTCGGGTAACTTAGATGCAGATGAATGGACCAAAGTGACTGGCACCATTTTGCAGCTTCAACAAATGCATTTGTATATTGATGACTCATCTGCCCTCCCTCCAACCGAACTTCGTGCCCGTGCTCGACGCGTTGCCAAAATGCATGATGGCAAAATCGGTTGTATTATGGTCGATTACTTGCAGCTTATGAAAGTTCCAGGTATGGGTGATAACCGTGTAGGTGAGATTTCAGAAATTTCACGTAGTTTGAAAGCATTAGCAAAAGAAATGCAATGCCCTGTTATCGCACTTTCCCAGCTCAACCGAAGTCTGGAAAACCGACCAAATAAACGCCCAGTAATGTCCGACTTACGTGAATCTGGTGCGATCGAGCAGGATGCCGACTTAATTATGTTTATTTACCGTGATGAGGTTTATAACAAAGAGTCGAAAGAAGCCGGTACTGCAGAAATTATTATTGGTAAGCAGCGTAACGGTCCAATTGGTTCAGTTCGTCTTGCTTTTGAAGGTCAATATACTCGATTTAGTAATCTCTCTCCTGAGTATTACAGCCAATATGATGATGAAGAATAAACTCTATCTCTAGCCCAAAGGAGTAAATGAGGGTGCGCCAAGCAACAGTTTATATTGATCGCAATGCGCTTCAATATAATTTAAACCGTGTCAAACAACTCGCAGCAAATTCAAAAATTGTAAGTATGGTGAAAGCCAATGCTTATGGACATGGAATCAAAGACTGTTTAGCAGCCTTAAATGCATCAGATGCCTTTGGTGTCGCCTGCCTACAAGAAGGTTTAGAAATTCGTGAACTTGGGTTTCAACAACCGGTTACTTTAATTGAAGGGGCATTTTCTGAAGAAGAAATGCCAATTGCAATTGAGCAAAATTTTGAATGTGTGATTCACCATCAACAACAATTTGAATGGTTAATTAAACACAAACAAGCCTACATTTCTCAAGGTTTAAAAGTCTGGGTTAAGCTTAATAGTGGCATGAACCGTTTAGGTTTTAAAGCTCCTGAAATTATTGAAGTCATTAAAACTTTAAAAGCTGAAGGATTTATCTGCGTGCTGGCGATGCATTTCGCAAATGCAGATGTAGACCATCCACTTAACGAACAACAAAAACAACAATTTTTACAGGTTAAACAAGCTTGTGATCCAGTTTTAGCATCTTGCTGTAACTCTGCTGCGATTTATAAATGGCCAGAATTACATTTTGATTATGTTCGTCCGGGTATTATGCTTTACGGCGCCTCTCCTTTTGCCGATAAAACAGTTCATGATCTTGACTTAAAACCAGTCATGACGTTTTCAGCAGAAGTGATTGCGCTAAACCATATTCAAACTGATGAACATGTCGGTTATGGCTCTACTTTTTGTGCAAAACAAGCTATGGATATCGCGATTGTTTCTATAGGTTATGGGGATGGTTATCCACGAGCCTATGTTAAACCCAACTATGTCGCTATTGATAAAAAGCTCTGCGCAGTTGTAGGTCGAGTGAGCATGGACATGCTTGCAATTGACGTGACAGGCATGCAAGTAAAATTAGGTACACCAGTCGAACTTTGGGGTCCGCATCGTCTAGTCGATGATGTTGCGGAGGCAAACGGAACGATAGGATATGAATTACTTTGTCGCTTAAGCAATCGCCCTATTCGTAAAAGTAGTTAAATAATAAAGTATAAAAAAAATCCAAGCATGCTTGGATTTTTTTATTTAAATATTCAAAATTTTATCGCCAATAATCATCTGTTGGTTTTGGCATTTCTTGTAGGCCACGCCGTAGAGTATCTGACCATTGCCGACTAATTTGTGAAAAATAAGGATCATCTTCTGTAATTCGTTTTCCCATCGGAATAACAAAACTATCTTTCGTGTAAATCAATGCATCAAGTGGTAAGCCAACAGAAACATTTGAACGTAAAGTCGAATCAAAAGAAATCAGACTACAACGCAATGCATCATCTAATGGCATTGCATAATATAAAGCTCGATCCAGAATCGGTTTGCCATATTTACTTTCACCAATTTGAAAATAAGGCGTATCTGTCGTTGCACAAATAAAATTGCCTTGTGGATAGACATTATAAAGCTGCATATCACCACCTTTAATCTGTCCACCCACTAAAATACTACAGGCATAATTCATTTGCTCCTGGGTATCTGAACTAATATCCTCTAAAACAGCTTTCAAAGTTTTACCTATCAGTTCAGCTGCCTCAAACATCGTATTAACACTATATAAATTAGGCTCTTGCTGCAAAGTAAGCGCATTTTGCAAATGACCTATAACAGCTTGCGTTGTGGCTAAATTACCTGCTGTTTGCAACGCCATAAAGCGCTCTCCGGTAACGCCGAAAGTATGCAATTTTCGGAACACAGAAATATGGTCAACTCCTGCATTGGTTCTTGTGTCACTGATAAACACTAAACCCTGTTCCAATCTTAGCGCACAACAATAGGTCATTTCATTCTCTTTACATTCAACATGCCAACACTTGAACCACAGACATCATGTTCTCAATTCCACCTTGCTCTCTTACACCACGAATAGGTGCCACATCGAGATAGTCACGTCCCACCGCAAGATAAATATGATGTTTGGGTGTAAACAACTGATTGCTTACATCAAAACAATACCACTGATTTTCTAAAAATACTTCCGCCCAAGCGTGACTGGCAAGGTGCGGATAGTTTTGATCAAATAGATAACCAGAGACATAACGTGCAGGTAATTGTAACGCACGACACATCGCAATTAAAATGTGAGCATGATCTTGGCATACGCCCTGACCAGCATGAAATGCTTCAATCGCAGTTGTCTGAACCGATGTACTTTCAGGCTGATAAAGTATTTTTTGCAAAATGTATTCACTTAATAACGCAATATGCTGTCGATCTTTGACTGCTACAATATTTTTGGCAAAGTCTAACATTTCCGAATCACATCGGGTTGCACTGGTCATCTGCAAAAACAAATTTGTAGGTGTAGATAGATTTACACAACCCAGCTCTATATTTTGGAGTTCAACAATTCCTTGAGCCATAAATGTAAGATGTTGGTATTGATAGCGCTGACTAGCCGTCATCCATACATTGTTAAATATGTCTCTTTTAATCGTTTTGTCACCAGGCACACTAATTGCCCAATTCATAACATGTTGATGCGGCGATGTTTGAGGCATCATTTTAATATACTGAATACTGTTTTGAGCAGTTTCAGTATAACTATAATGCGTTTGATGATTAACCATCAATTTCATAATCAGACCTCAAACATATTTTCCAACTGCTGCGTAAAAGTATAATAAGCGTCCCACGTGAACTGATGCTTTAGTACTTGCCAATTTTGATCTATGTTCTCCCAATCTAAGCCACCAAGCCGTTGCACTAAGACATCTAGCTCCGACACTAAGGCTGATAAATCCTGTCCGAAACGTAGCTCTATATCAAATTGCTCTATTTTTTGGCCTAAATACAGAAACAAACCAACGTCTTCATTCTCCGCTTCTAATATTTGAGTACATTTTTCAACAGCTCTTCTCAAAATTTCGGGCTGGCCTTGAAGCGTGTTAATAACATTATTTAATTCTGCATAAGCACTTGATGACAATATACCTCTTAGTTCTTGAATATTATCTTTAGCAATAACCAACTGGTTCAGTAATGAAAATGTTTGCTTCTTGTCTAACATATAGTGATTTAGTAATTCAGCATTTTCTATTACCAGACCAAATGCTGCTGCAAAGTTTGTTGCTTCCTCATCTTGCGTAAAGGGTAAATGAGAGGCTGCAAATTGAACTCTCATTAAATATCGACCCAACCAATATATTTGATGCGCACTCGAATTGAGTAAAACCATAAAGTTCCTCTTAAACCCACAATTAGGAATGTAATGTTTCGACAACCCATGTATCTTTTATACCGCCACCTTGAGAAGAATTTACAACTAAAGAGCCAGCCTGCATGGCCACTCGTGTTAAACCACCCGGTACGATCTCTGTACGATAAGGCGAACTCAATACAAATGGACGTAAGTCAATGTGACGTTCCGCCACCCCTGCTGTAGTTAAAGTTGGAGCAACAGATAAGGCCAAAGTAGGTTGTGCAATGTACATATGAGGTGTGGCAATCAATTTTTTTCTAAATTCCTCAATTTCACACGCGCTTGCTTGAGGGCCAATTAGCATGCCATAACCACCTGAACCCTGCGCTTCTTTAACAACTAATTGGTCCAGATTAGAAAGTACATAATCTAGGTGTTCATCTTTACGGCACTGATAAGTCGGTACATTTTTTAGAATTGGTGTTTCACCTAAATAATATTGAATCATTTGATCCACATAAGGATAAATAGATTTATCATCAGCCACCCCTGTGCCTGGCGCATTTGCAATCACAACATTTTTTTGCAAATAAGCAGACATCAGGCCTGCTACGCCTAAAGCACTGTCTGGTCGAAATGCTAAAGGATCTAGAAAATCATCATCTAAACGGCGGTAAATTACGTCTACTTTTTGACGCCCACGAATAGTTTTGACAAAAACTTGATCATTTTCTACAAATAAGTCCCGATTAGTAACTAGAGGTACATCCATTTCCCGTGCTAGAAAAGCATGCTCATAAAAAGCACTGTTAAAACGTCCCGGTGTTAGCACCACAATAAAAGGAAGGTCGGCAGGTGAATTCTCTTGCAATATTTCTTTTAACAGTTTGGGATAATGCTCAATTCCCTGTAAATTATTGGCTGCACATAACTCAGGCATCAATTGTTGGCTAATCTTTCGGCTTTCAATCATATAAGACACACCAGAAGGTGTTCTTAAATTATCTTCTAATACAAAAAACTCTCCTTCACCATCACGGATAATATCAATTCCGCTAATTTGTGAATAAATTTTACCTTTCAGAGAATGTTTAAGCATATGGGGCTGAAAAGCCTCGTTCCCCATGATTTGCTCTTCAGGAATCAGTTGTTCTTTTAAAATATGTTGTCCATGATAAATATCATCGAGGAAATAATTTAATGCTTTAACGCGTTGAGCACAGCCCGAAGCTATTTTCTCCCACTGTTTTTTTTCAATTACCCGTGGAATTAAATCAAAAGGAATTGTTCGCTCTGTACCTTCTTTATCACCGTATACATTAAAAGTAATTCCATGATAAAGAAAATGCTGCTTCGCTTGAGCATTTAATTCTTTTAGCTCATCTAAAGTACGGATACTCAACCATTGTTCAATTTTTTTAGAAGCCGCACCATTTGATGTTACATCATCAAGCATCTCATTAAAAAACTGTGATTTTAGTTGCTCAAATAGATTAGTTTGTACGGAAATATGTTCTAAAAAAGAGGTTGGGTTAATGAGTGCCTTAGTCGTCTGCTCTTGTATAAAAAAATCATTTTCGGTATGTAATTCATGCTCTTGTTCTGACATAACCACCTCGTTTTATCATTTATCTATATTTCATTTTTAAATAAGCAATTTCAGTGCCATTTATATATCTTTAATATTTTTACGGTGTTTAGTTATAACTTTCTTCTTCTAAATCTTAACATCTATTGTAAAAGGACCCATAAACCGAATCTGACAAACTTGCTAAATGTGTAAAGTTTTTTTATTGTGTTGACACCAAAGCAGTTGGATATAGATGTATTACGCTTATGTCTGTAATAGAAAAAGAAACTTCAAATAGTTTATATCGCCAATGGCAGATTTTATCTCGCCTCCCTACCGGTAAATGGATCGGGACTCGAGAATTACAAGAAATGCTTGAACGTGAAGGTATTGATATCAGTTTAAGGACTATTCAGCGTGATTTAAACCAAATTGCTCAGCGCTTTCCAATTGAAAGTAATAAAGCCGTACCTCAAGGCTGGCGGTGGCAATCAGATGCGCCTATTCAAAGCTTACCTCACATGACTAGCTCTCAAGCAGTAACGTTTATGATGGTTGAGGAGCATCTTAAACATTTACTTCCCCCGAGTCTGCTTGATGAGATGGGACCATGGTTTGATTTAGCCAAACGTAGTCTCTCTACTCAAAATAATGTGAGACAATGGATTAACCGAGTACGTATTGTTCCTGCAAGCCAACCCCTGATCCCGCCTGTAGTCGATCGAAATGCTCAACAAGCAATTTATGAAGGCCTACTTCAAGACAAGCAAATAGAATGTATTTATCAAGCACGAGTCAATCAGGGCGAAGATAAAACATATATTTTAAATCCCTTGGCTTTGGTACAAAAAGGTGCAGTCATTTATTTGATTTGCACTCGGCATGACAAAACTGAAGTTCAAACATTTGCCTTGCACCGTTTTAAAACAGCAAAGGTATTAGATAGTCGAGCCTTACATCCGGTCAATTTTGATATTGATGATTATATTGATTCAGGTGCTTTAGGCTTTAGAGTGGACTACAAACAGCCAACTGAATCAATTCAACTCACATTAACCATGACCGAGCAAACTGCCAGAACGTTCTATGAAAGTCAGTTAAGCAAGGATCAAACTATAATTCCACTTGAAGAAAATATCGTAGAAGTTACAGCGACCGTACCTTTTACATCTCAACTGGTATGGTGGCTACGTAGTTTTGGCAAGAAATTACTGCATATTGAACCAGTTCAAGTACACAATGCTGTACGAGAAGTTGAATCTGAGAGTAAGTAAATAGATATAAAAAAGAGAACCATAAGGTTCTCTTGAGATTTTGAATTATAATTTTCTTAATTTTATATTAGCTCTTATATTTATACTTGTTTTCAGATCAATGTGTTCTCCCCCTACAAAACTGATCCGCTCTTTCTTTTGCGCTATTTTGAACACGAGCATTGGCATGCCATTTCATATCCATTGTAGCGAATTGATTTCATTGTCATGGTTAAAGCCCTCTTTGTTTGAACGTGAATTTAATATAACTGGCTACTCGAAATATGTGAAATAAGAAAAAAAGGAAGTGAAATCTGTTTTCTTCCTTAGGAAGTTTCCATATATTTTTTGAACAGAACATAAAAAAGCCCAGTCTTAACTGGGCTTTTTTACATTAAAAAGACTAAGCTGTTTTCTTAATCATATTATTTTTACGAATTGTGATCATTACAAGCTGAACAGCTGCCGGTGTAACACCCGGAATACGGCTTGCTTGAGCTAATGTTTCCGGAAGAACCGTTTTTAATTTCTGGGTAATCTCACGTGATAAACCAGACACTACATCATAATTAAAATCGGCAGGAATTTTAGTTTCTTCAAGACGCTTTAACTGTGCCACATCTTCATGCTGACGGTTAATATAACCTTCGTATTTCACAGCAATCTCGATTTGCTCACCCACTTGCTCAGAAACTTCAGAGCCAGTAAGTTCTGCAATTTGACCAAAGCTAATATTAGGGCGTTTAAGTAAATCAATCGCGCTACATTCTTTACTTAAGTCAGCACCCGTCATTTCAACGAACTTTTTACCCATAGGGTTATTTGGGGCAGCCCACAAATGTTGTAAACGGGAGGTTTCACGCTCAACCGCTTCCATTTTTTCACAATAAGCAGCCCAACGTACATCATCAACTAAACCAAGTTCACGACCAATAGTCGTTAAACGTTGATCCGCATTGTCTTCACGTAGCATCAAACGATATTCAGCACGTGAAGTAAACATACGGTATGGTTCTTTAGTACCCAAAGTAATAAGGTCGTCAACCAACACGCCCATGTATGCTTGGTCACGCTTAGGTGTCCACTCTTCTTGCTCCCACGCACGGCGTGCAGCATTTAAGCCAGCAAGTAAACCTTGAGCACCTGCTTCTTCGTAACCAGTCGTACCATTAATTTGGCCTGCAAAATACAGCCCTTTAATCGCTTTAGTTTCGAGGGTAAATTTCAAAGCTTGTGGATTGAAATAGTCATATTCAATCGCATAGCCTGGACGCAAAATATGAGCATTTTCCATACCACGAATAGAACGAACTAGCTCAAACTGCACATCAAATGGAAGCGAAGTAGAAATACCATTTGGATAAAGCTCGTGCGTATCTAAACCTTCTGGTTCCAAAAATACTTGATGTGAGTCTTTATCAGCGAAACGGTGAATTTTATCTTCAATTGATGGGCAGTAACGTGGTCCTACACCTTCAATAACACCGGTATACATTGGTGAACGGTCTAATCCACCACGAATAATGTCATGGGTTTTTTCATTTGTATGCGTGATATAGCAATTTACTTGTTCAGGGTGCATAGAAACATCACCCATGAATGACATAACTGGAGATGGAAAATCGCCCGGCTGCGGAATCATGACTGAAAAATCAACTGAACGTGCATCAATACGTGGAGGTGTGCCTGTTTTTAAGCGCCCCACAGGTAGTTTTAATTCACGTAAACGCTGAGCAAGCGCAATAGAAGGCGGATCACCCGCACGACCACCGCTCGATTTTTCTAAACCAACGTGAATTACGCCACCCAAGAATGTACCTGTAGTCAACACGACAGTTTTAGCGTCAAAGCGAATACCCATTTGGGTAACGACACCTTTAACCGTATCACCTTCAACAATCAGGTCATCAGCAGCTTGCTGGAAAATATCAAGATTTGCTTGATTTTCCAAAGTATCGCGGATAGCAGCTTTATAACGAACGCGGTCCGCTTGAGCACGTGTTGCACGTACTGCTGCACCTTTACGCGAATTTAGAATACGGAACTGAATACCACCTTTATCGGCAGCTAAAGCCATGGCACCGCCAAGTGCATCAATTTCACGTACTAAATGTGACTTACCGATACCACCGATTGCAGGGTTACAACTCATTTGGCCCAAAGTCTCAATGTTATGGGTCAAAAGCAAAGTCTGTCGTCCCATACGCGCAGCAGCGAGGGCCGCTTCCGTACCTGCGTGACCGCCACCGATAACGATAACATCATAAACTTTAGGATAGTGCATGAGTACAAAAACACCAGAAAAAAAAGACGGAACATTATAGCAAAATTATCTGCTTATTG
>Ga0209795_10001226_pt1 | contig 16392 bp, 14 predicted proteins | sample AgamicOrMarz_FD_187166 | JGI IMG/M metagenome (GOLD analysis project Ga0209795, IMG submission 187166) | Agave microbial communities from Guanajuato, Mexico - Or.Ma.rz (SPAdes) (version 2) | ecosystem: Host-associated > Plants > Phyllosphere > Phylloplane/Leaf | place: Guanajuato, Mexico...
GAATCATGACCAATCGCTTTGTATGGATCCGCAGCTATTTTACGGTGAGAGAAGCAGTAGATAAGTTTAAGGTCTTCGCTGAATTTGCCGAATCTATTAACTACTTATACGTTATAGATGAAGACCGAAAGCTGGTCGGCGTGGTTTCATATCGTGATTTACTATTAGCAGAGCCCGACGAAAAAATAAGTACGATTATGTATGAACGGATCATTTCAGTTACTGTAACGACAGACCAAGAGGTTGTCGCACAAATCGTGGAACGCTATGATTTCTTAGCCATCCCAGTCGTTGATGAAAGTAATATCCTAGTCGGGATTGTCACAGTTGATGATATTATTGACATCGTCATTAAGGAAGCCAATGAAGATATCGAGAAATTGTCAGCAACAGGGAAATCTATTGACTTTGAAACAAAAACTTTAGTTGCGGCAGCCAGAAGGCTCCCTTGGCTGATCTTGCTCTTATTTATCGGCGTGATTTCTGGGAGAATTATCAGCAGTTTTGAAGATACTCTTCAGCAGGTTGTGGCGCTTGCCTTTTTTATGCCCATGATTGCCGGGATGACCGGAAACACCGGAACTCAATCTCTTGCGGTCGTAGTAAGAGGGCTGATTTCCTACGATATTGATAAAGGTGTGATTACTCGCTTAATCATCCGGGAACTTGGGGTTGGAATAACTATTGGCCTAATTTGCTCCGTTCTCATTGCAGTGATTGCTTTCATTTGGCAAGGAAGTATCATTTTAGGGGCGGTGGTCGGCAGCTCGTTATTTTTCACGCTCATCATCGGAACACTTGCAGGGACAATTATTCCACTCATCCTTTTTCGCTTAAACATTGATCCTGCCGTTGCCTCAGGACCACTAATTACCACATTGAATGATATTTTTTCCTTGCTTACCTACTTTGGGATTGCCACCATGTTTTTAAAATATCTTATGTAGTCTTCCACCTATAGTTAAAAAGTAAAGCAGCGGTTTTCCGTTGCTTTTTTGATTTTTTAGGTATGTCCCAAAGAAAAGTACCATAATTATTTCTTAAATAGACAAACTGGTTTAAACTAGGAAAAGAGAAAATAAACATTTATATAAGCGAAGGTGAATTATGTCAGACTTTATTCAATCGATTTTAGAGTTCTTGTCTCAATTAGGATATCTCGGGATTGCTTTAGGATTAATGATAGAGATCATCCCAAGTGAAATTGTCTTAGGCTATGGTGGATACATGATTTCACAAGGGCATCTCAATTTTTTCGGTGCAGTGATTGCGGGAACAGTTGGCGGAACAATCGCTCAATTGTTTTTATATTGGGCCGGCTATTTTGGGGGCAGACCTTTTTTAGAAAAATACGGAAAATATGTCCTGATTAAAAAGAGTCATATTGATATTGCTGAAGCATGGTTTCAAAAATATGGAGCCGGCGTGATCTTCTCCGCACGGTTCATTCCTGTTGTAAGACACGCGATTTCCATTCCTGCTGGTATTGCCAAAATGTCAGCAACTAAATTTACTCTTTACACCGTGGCAGCAGTTGTCCCATGGACGATCTTGTTCCTATACTTAGGAAAGGTCTTAGGCAGTAAGTGGGCTCATATCAAAGAATACGCACAACCGTATGTATTACCAACCATCATTGCCGCCGTTGTTTTAGGAGCAATCTACTTCCTCATCAAAAAAACAAAGAAAACCACCGATTAATCCCGGTGGTTTTCTTTTGTTGAAAATTTTCTTTGTGCCCACGCATCGAGCTTTTTCACATGTTTTTTTCCAAATGTGAATCCATATAAAATCAGTAAAACAATGATTAACGTAAAGACATCCACTTTCTTTGTCGCGATAAAGTTAACGATTCCCATCAACACTTGTGGAATAACCCCTGTTAACGCAAAGAGAACCGTGGCTATTTTAAACCAAAAACTCGATTTCAAACCATACCTGGCATACAACATAAAGAATGTGGACGACCAGGCTAATACTTCTAAACTCACTAAGATAGCCCACTTATTCTCAACCAAAAAATCCACTGTCCACCCCACCCTTTACTTTTTAAAATGAAATGGCAGTGTTGACACAATAACTCTCTTTTTAAAAATTAGATAGGTCCGAATCAATAAACTCGATTGGTTGTGTAAAATATTGTGCCAGCTCTTCTTTGTAATAAATTGTGGAATCAACACCGTCACACGGTAATTGTTCTCACTTGCTTTGTGCTCAACCGTATCAATAAATTTCGATAAAGGGATGAGTACACTTCGATAATGTGATTGTAAGGTTACGAGCCTCACATCAGGCTGCCATTGCTGCCATTTTTCTTCGAACCGTTTTTCATCTTCACGGTCAAACGACACATACACGGCAAATATTTGATCGGTTAATGATTTTGCATAATTAATTGAGTTCTCGACAACCTTTGTAATTCCTGCAACAGGCACAATGATAACATTTCCCTCAATCGGAAGAGCAGGATTGTCAGGATGAATCCTTAATTGTTCGCCAACGGCTTCGTAGTGACTATTAATTCGTTTGAAGGCAAACACGATGATCGGTAAAAAGATGATCACAAACCAAACTTGGCTGAATTTTGTCAAAAAGAAAATAATTAATACGGCTAAGGTGATAAGGGCCCCGATTAGATTGGAACTAAGTTTTGCCACCCATCCAGCCGGTTTTTCCCGCAGCCACTTAATAATCATACCCGATTGTGACAAGGTGAATGGGATAAATACACCTACCGCATAAAGTGGGATTAAGTACTCCGTTTTACCCCGAGAAACAATAATTAGGATGATGGAGGCTACGCCTAAAGAAACAATTCCGTTTGAATATCCAAGTCTGTCTCCTCTAATAGTAAACATCCTTGGCATATACTTATCCTTGGCAAGTGCATAGGCTAATAAAGGAAACGCTGAATAACCAGTATTAGCAGCTAGAACTAAGATAAGGGCAGTCGTACCTTGGACAAAAAAGTAGAGGTAATTGCGTCCAAAGGTTTCTTGGGCAATTTGCGAGACAACCGTTTCGTCATGCTTTGGTGAAATGCCGTAATAATAGGCTAGAAAAGTAATCCCTGTAAATAACAAGGCTAGCAATGTCCCCATTAAAATTAATGTTTTGGCCGCATTCTTTGGTGCCGGATCTTTAAAACTTGGAATCGCATTCGAAATGGCTTCCACCCCAGTTAACGCCGAGCATCCTGACGCAAACGCGCGGAGCAACAAGAAAAGCGTAATACCTTGTACGGGTGTCCCAATTGCTGCATGCTGGGCAGTTGGTGAAACATTACCGGTCATGATTTTAAATAGACCCACACCAATGAGTATGAACAGCGCGACCACAAACAAATAGACGGGATAAGCTAAGATGGACGCTGACTCCGTTATACCGCGAAGATTGAGAATCGTAATAAAGATAACAAGGACACAAGCAATTCCAACAGTATGCTCATGCAGGGTTGGAAATGCTGACGTTATCGCATCTGTACCAGCAGTGACACTTACTGCCACCGTCAATATGTAATCGACTAAAAGAGATCCTCCGGCAATTAATCCCGCTTTCTCGCCGATATTTTCTTTCGAAACAATATAGGCCCCACCGCCATGAGGATAGGAATAGATAATTTGTCGATACGATAAAATTAGGGCGGCTAATAGAAATAATACTCCTACTGCAATTGGAATGGAGTACCAGTAAGCAATAACACTTATCGTTGCCAATACAATCAAAATTTGTTCAGTACCGTAAGCCACAGATGATAAGGCATCGGAAGATAGAATCGCTAAAGCCTTTAAAATATTTAATTTTTGTTCGCCTAATGCCGTGGATTTTAACGGCCGGCCGATTAAGAATCTCTTAAAAGAAGAGAGCACTTGATTCACCCACCAATTTGAAGTAGAATTACCGATTGATTTTAACACAACACCTTAGATAATATGAAGTGTTTTCTGTTGACGAAGTACCAAATTTTTCATGCACTTACCATTTCATTTTAGTATTACTACTTAGTATTATCCTAAATTGCACGATTAATGAAGAAAAATTATCCGGCGATGGTCGAATAAAAACTGCCTGGCTTGTTACAAGCCAGGCAGTTTTTATATCTATTAAAGCATCACACCCGTAATTGCCGCTGTTAATAAACTTACAAGTGAAGCGCCAAAAAGCAGTTTAAGTCCAAACTTAGCCACGAGGTTTCCTTTCTTTTCGTTCAGTCCTTTCACTGCTCCGGTAATAATTCCGATCGAAGAGAAGTTGGCAAACGAAACAAGGAAGACAGAAACGATTCCAATTGTTCGCGGTGAAAGCGTATCAGTTATTTTTGCTAAATCCATCATCGCGACAAATTCATTAGATAATAATTTTGTCGCCATAATTGTCCCAGCCTTTACCACTTCTGATGCTGGTACACCAATGATAAAAGCAAATGGTGCAAACACATACCCTAGAGCCACCTGGAAGCTAATACCGAATATAGCCGCAAACACATGATTGATTAGACTAATTAAGGCCACAAATCCGATCAGCATCGCACCAACGATGATCGCTACTTTGAATCCATCTAAAATATACTCCCCAAGCATTTCAAAAAAGGTTTGTTTTTCTTCTTCCTGAATATCAATAATATCTTCCTTTTCTGAAACCTCATAAGGATTAATGATATTCGCAATGATAAAGCCGCCAAAAAGGTTTAATACTAGGGCGGTAACAACATACTTTGGTTCAATCATGGTCATATAGGCCCCTAGGATTGAGGCAGAAACCGTTGACATTGCAGAGGTACACAATGTATAAAGACGATGTTCAGGCAGATAAGCAAGCTGTTTTTTTACCGAAATAAATACTTCCGATTGACCAAATACAGCTGATGCTACGGCATTATAGGACTCTAATTTACCAAGTCCATTAATTTTACTTAACACTAAACCAAGGAACCGGATGATGACAGGCAGGATTTTGATATGCTGAGCAATCCCAATTAGAACAGAAATAAAAACAATCGGCATCAGGACGTTAAGGAAAAATGGTCCTTCCCCTTTGTTAGCGATTCCACCAAACACAAAATTAATTCCATCGGCACTGTATTGCAAAATATGCTCAAACAGGCTTGATATGCCTTTGATTAACACAAGGCCGACTTCTGTATTTAAAAGTAAAAAGGCTAAGACCAATTGCAAAACAAGCATGGTGATAATTGGCCTGATTTTAATTCCTTTTTTATTAGAGCTGGCAATAAACGCAAGTAAAAAAATAACGACCACTGCTGCTAGAAATAATACGTATTTCAAAACAATTCTCTCCCTTTTCTAGGTGTCTATCTTGATGTGTAAGCGTTGTAGAAAGTTATCCGACAAAAACCGACAATTTTTCAGACATGTTTTTGATTATAAAAGCGCTAACATTATGTGTCAATTCATTTAAAGAAAGTAATACTATTCAGTTTTTCCCCACTTTTCTAATTTATTTAAAAAATATTGATAAAGGATTTCCCGTTTAAACAAAAAAAGCATGAAGACAGTATTTAGTCTCCATGCTTTGACAGTCATTTTAATATAATTATTTAACAGCAGTTTTAATGACACGTTTCATTGCTTGCATCTGTCCCAGATGTATGCTCTCATGGAAAATTGCAAAATTCGCTAATTCCCCAAAGGTTTCTTGACCAAGGAATGGGGTTTTTAGTCTTTGGTTAAAACTTTCGGCTGGAATTTCGTTAATTCTTGTTAATTGCTCTTGCAACTGGCCAATTAATTCCTGTACAGAAGGAACATCCCCTTCCCAATCAGCAGGACTGGTACCCGACGCAAACAACGCCATATAGTTGGCGGGCAGCTGGGTTGATTTTTTTGGAAAACCAAACATCATTTGCTCGGCTACCGTGAGGACATGGCCCACATGCCAGTGGATCGTATTATTAAACCCTTCTGGCTGTATACCGACGATTCCTTCTTCTAGATCCACCACATAGTTAACAAATCTTCCCCTTGTAAACTTAAAATTCTTCAATAATAATTCACTCATCCCTCTTTGCCTCCCTTTTGCTTGCATAAGTTTTGTTTAATTGATTGTTTCCTTTTATGGAAACTACATTTCGACCGGAGCTTCCAAACCTAATAATCGTAATCCTTCTTTTAAAACTTCCGTGACCGAATAGACCAGTGCCAACCGTGCCTGCTGTTCGGCACTTTCCTCAAGGATCTTTACCTCGGCATAATATTTATTGAAGGCCTGCGCGAGATCAATAATATATTTTGCCACTTGAGACGGGTCAAAGTTGACACAGGCTCTTTTAATTGCAGGCGAGAATTCCATAAGCAGACTGGTGACCTTCCACTCTTTCTCCCATGAATTGGTGTAGGTTGTAGCAGCTAACTCAGTGTTCCCCGTTGCTTTTCGTAAAATGGAACATGCCCTTGCATAGGTATATTGTACATAAGGACCGGTTTCTCCTTCAAAGCGAAGCATTTCTTCTAACGAAAATTCAATATCATTCATTCGATTGTTCTTTAAATCATGGAAAATGACTGCACCAACGCCTACTTGTTTAGCAACTTCATCTTTGTTAGAAAGATTAGGATTTTTCTCTTCAATATTATGCCGAGCCATTGCAATTGATTCGTTTAAAACTTCTTCTAGTAAAACAACCTTCCCTTTCCGCGTTGACATTTTCTTTCCGTCTTTTAGCATCATTCCAAAGGGAATATGGTGCATTTGCTTTGACCAATCGTAGCCCATCTTTGCCAGCACAGCAATTAACTGTTTAAAATGAAGACTTTGTTCATGGCCAACCACATATAAGGATTGGACAAATTGATATTCCTCCTGTCGATAAAGTGCTGCGGCTAAATCACGGGTCGCATACAGCGTGGCCCCATCAGACTTTTTAATCAGGCACGGCGGGAGTTGATCCTCGTTTAGTTCAACCACCTGCGCCTGTTCGGATTCAACTAGTAAGTGTTGTTCTTCTAGAAGCTGAACAACACGATTCATTTTATCATTATAGAAGGCCTCGCCAGCATAGGAATCAAATTGAACGTTCATTAACTCATAAATTCTTGAAAACTCTTTTAAGGACTCATCTCGAAACCATTTCCAAAGCTCTAATGCTTGTTCGTCCCCATCTTCAAGCTTCTTAAACCAACTGCGCCCTTGATCTTCAAGGGTTGGATTGCTCTCCGCTTCCTCATGAAATTTTATATAAAGGGTTAATAACTCCTTAATCGGGTTTTTCTTGACCAGTTCGGCATCTCCCCATAATTGATAGGCCGTGATAAGCTTCCCGAACTGTGTCCCCCAGTCCCCGAGATGATTAATCTTAATCGGCTTATAGCCACATTTCTCAACAATTAATGCGAGTGAATTGCCGATTACCGTTGAACGCAAATGACCCATCGAAAAGGGTTTAGCAATATTCGGAGAGGACATGTCAATCGTGACCGCCCCATCGTTCCCAAATGAGAGCGCACCATAGTTTCCTTTTTGTGCGATGATATCTCCCACTACTTTTTCGGAAGCCGTCTTTTTGTTTAAAAAGAGATTCAAATACGCCCCCACCACTGTCACTTCTTCAAAAATCGGAGAAGTAATCTTTTCCCTTAACTCTTCTGCAATCAAATTGGGCGATTTTCTTTTTAGTTTCGCTAACGTAAAGCAAGGAAAAGCTAAATCGCCATGGTCCTGGTTCTTAGGTTTTTCGATCATCAGTTCCAGGTCTGTCCGTGAAATCGCTTGATCAAGCAAGTCATATAAAATTGAAGCAAGCTCCTGTTTAAAATTCATCTTTTTGACCTCCTATTTATTTTTAAAAAGCAAAAAACTCCCGTCTCTAATAAAAGAGACGAGAGTTCATAATCCCGCGGTACCACTCTAATTGTTCAAAAAGAACCAACTTTCCTTTGTAACGGAGGATCTCCGGCATACCCTACTGTTTTCATTCAGGTACGCATCTCAAAAGTGCGCTTCATTATCTATTCTGTTTCAGGCTCTCACCACCCCTGAATCGCTGCACCATCTTAGATAACTACTCTCTTTATCATTGATTTTTTCCGAATTTATTATCAGTTATTATACTGGATTATTATGGATTTTTCCAGTGATTGCTGATTATTTTTTTCATTCAGGTAATCCTACTACTAAAGGAGGGATTTTGCATGGCGAGAAGAAGAAATAAAATCCTTGTCCCAGAGGCGCGATCTGGCTTAGATGCGTTGAAGGCAAAAGTCGCAAATACCGGGAACCCAGAGGAAGCAAAATATGAAGCAGCTGAAGAGGTTGGGGTTCCATTAAAGAAAGGGTATAATGGCCAACTCACGTCAGAGCAGGCTGGAAAAGTAGGCGGCCGGTTAGGCGGCAGTATGGTCCGCGAGCTGGTGAAAATGGCGCAAGAAAACTTAGCAAAGAAATAGTAATGCCCGGGGCCTAACATGTGAGGCCCCGTTTTTAACGCGAGCGCCTGAAGCGAAAGTCAATAGATAAGTTCAACAAGCAAATTTTTTTAAAAAAAGTTTGACAAATTTGTGACAATTGATAGAATATTCTTACAAGGGAGTTGATAATGATGCAGGAAAAACACTTAAAGAGTATTTTTACATTTAAGAAAACAGCTATCTTCGGAAGCGGTTTAGGAATTATTCTTATTTTGTTAGGTCAATTTGCAAGCGGTTACAATACTGCTTATTTCTTAACAGCACTAGGATTTGGAATTCTCGCCGGTTCGGTGGTCAATTACCTTTTTGGAACATTTTTAAGTTTAATGGAAGAATTAACTGGCAGCCGTAAGAATGGGTCTAAAATTGCGACTTCTTCAAAAAATTATTATCTTTTAAAATAAAGAAAAGCGGAGCGGCACTTACTGACGCTCCATTACAGTAAAAGACTTGGATACAAGTCTTTTTTTAAGTGGACAAACCATTTACTAAAAGCACTTTCATGATTTCCGCAATTTGTTCAGTGCTCAGCGGATGATGATGCTTTTCCCAGTCTGAAACTAAGGCAATATACATTTTTAAAAGGAGAAAACTAGTAATTTCGGTATCAGCCGGTGGGATCGCTCCTTTGGCAATGGCCGCATCCATTTTCTGCTTGATATAAGCAATAATTTCATCTTCCACGTGCTGCAGCATTTCCGAAACCGCTAAAGTCCCCATTTCTGTCTCCTCTTGCACCAGTTTAATCATCAGTTGGTGCTGAGAACGAAACTCTAATAAGCGATAAAGAGCGCGATGCACGTTTTCTGTAAAGGGTAACTCTGGTTTGATGACCGATTCTGCTTCAGCAATCATTTCCTTGACCAGGGCTGATATAATCTCTTCGAATAACTCTTCTTTATTTTTAAAAAAGGTGTAAATCGTCCCTTTGCCCACATTGGCCAGCTTTGCGACTTGATCCATTGTTGTTGCTTTATAGCCAAATAATGAAAAAGACTTGGTTGCTGCCTCTACAATCATCTTTCTACGATCGGTTGCCATGTCAACCTCCACTGACCATTTTAGTTTTTCGGTCACTTTTCTTCAAATATACCATATGTTATTTTCCTCTGCAATTTCACCAATAAAAAAAGCCAGGCTCCTAATCAGGAACCCGTGGAGCGATAATGCTTTACACCAAATTGCCAGACAAGGAGGCAAGGAAGAATAAACAAGCTGCCTGCAAGAGGAATTAGCATGTAATAGATCTCGTTCCCACTGTTCTTTCCTAAAATATAGAATAGCGGCAGGTAGTTTACTGTTCCAAAAGGAATTACAAAGGTAAAAAAACGGGTCACCCATTTTTGATAAATATTTAATGGGTATTGCGCCATTTCCCTTCCGCCATCGGTAAAGATGTTGACCACCTCAAGACCTTCAATCGTCCAAAAACACAAGGTAGCAGCAAGGATGTAGATGCCTGTAAAAATAAAAATTCCACTAACCATCATCAGAAGCAAGGTGACGGCTTTTACCACACTCCATTCGATGTCGAGATTGGTCAGGGCCCAGACCAAAACTACCGCACTTTGAAGAAGTCGGCCAAATCTCGTAAACTCGAACTTCGATCCGAGTACTTGGATAAACGTAGTACGCGGGCGGACTAGTAAGCGGTCAAATTCACCATTCCGTACTAAACTAGAAAAAGCATCAAATCCGCGGGCAAAGCATTCGCTTAAGGCAAAGGCCATGTGGATAATCCCAAAACAAAGCGCCACTTCAAAGAATTTCCATCCTCTAATTTGTCCAAACTGTTCGAACAAAAAGTAGAGTCCCGCAAAAACCGTAAAAGGGATAAAAAATTGTCCCATCGATAATAGCCAAAAGGACGTCCGGTATTCCATTTGTGATTTAAAGTGAATCCATAGGTACTTAAAGTATATTCCCATCGTTAAATTAACCTCCTTGGACGACAACTTTCCTTAACACTTTATTTAATGCCGCTCTCCCTAACCAAATCAGACCCAACAAATAAATAAGCTGGATGATAATACCGATGATGGCGTCATGCTGAGAGATATGGCCTGAGTACACCCTGAACGGGAAATCTGCCGTCCAGCGAAATGGAAGCACATTGGCGGCAATTTGGAGCCACTCTGGCATGAGAGGTACAGGGATGATTAATCCGGCAAAAAATTCACCGAGGACGCTAAATACTAGAAGAGATCCCATTGGAGATAAGGTCACAAATACGGATATATATAAGAACATTGAGATGGAAACGAGAAGAAGTAATCCTAGGATTAAAGCGCATAAGAATAATAGAAAGGCTAAGAAACTTGGCGGCATAGTCATGTTGTATGGTTTTGGTAAAAAGAAAGAAATAATCAAGATGGGGAAGCAGCGCAAAAAGGCACTGGATAACCGTTGTGCCAAGAGCTTGGCATACCAAAAACCATAAAGTTCACAGGGACGGCAAAGTTCGTAGGCGATATTGCCACTTGTGATCAAATCAAATAGTTCGTTATCGCGAAACCACATCGTTATAAAAACAAGAAAGGCTTGTTGCAGCCAGATGTATGTAATTAATTCTTTTAAGGAAATGGGTGGTGTAGTGGAGGCATGTTCGTAAAAGGCTTCAAAAACCATGATTGTGATAAACCCCCAGAAAAACTGAGTAGCTACCCCTGCCAAAGCCGCTGTTCGGTACTGCATCCCGATATTCATCCGCAGTTTCAAAACGGATAGATGCACCCTCATATTTGGTACTCCTTATAAAGCTTAAGAATGGTTTCCTCAATTGGTTGGGCTTCAATCGAGACATCAATCAACTCAAGGTTATTGGATAATTGGGTAATGATTTCAGAAGTGTTTACCTGCTCTGTATCAATACTTAGGACTACTTGTTCCGGTGACCGCGAGAGCACGGTTGCCCCTTGGATATCGATAGGTTTAGCATTTTTGCGGAAATCTGCGGTGATCGTTTTCTGGGAGCCAAATTGCTTTCTTAATTCCTCTAACTGGCCGTCGTATAATAAACTACCTTTTCCAATTAAGATTACCCTGTCAGCCAATGCCTCAATATCATTCATATCGTGGGTAGTGAGGATCACCGTGACTCCCTTTTCTTTATTAATCGTTTTGATGAATTGGCGGACAGCAATTTTAGAGGCAGCATCAAGACCAATAGTCGGTTCATCTAGAAATAAGATTTTTGGATTATGTAGAAGAGAAGCCGCTATTTCACAGCGCATCCGCTGCCCTAAGCTTAGTTGACGGACAGGTGAATAAAGGATGTTTTGCAACTCTAGCGTTTCAATGAGTAGTTCGATCGAAGTTTGATATTCTTGCTGTGGTACCTTGTAGATGTCTTTTAGCAGTTCAAACGAATCAATGACTGGGACATCCCACCATAACTGTGAACGCTGGCCGAAGACAACCCCAATATTCTGTACATATTGAACCCGGTCCTTCCACGGTGTAAAGCCCATGATAGAGCAACTCCCGGTGTCAGGCACCAGTATCCCGCTCATAATTTTGATCGTGGTCGATTTTCCTGCCCCATTTGGACCAATGTAGCCAACGATTTCCCCTGGATTAATAGAAAAAGAGATTTCCTTTAGTGCGTCCACAATCGTATGCTCTCGATAAAAAAGAGATTTGGCTGCTTGCCGAAAGCCAGATTGGCGTTTGGCAATCTTGAAAGATTTGCTTATGCCTTGTAAATGAATCAATCGTTTTCCCCCTCCTGATCTATTATGAGTCACAGAGGAAAATAATAACATCTTGTAATTGTTGGTGTCAAGAATTTTCTGAATAATATAATAACAAATTTTTACAATCGATTCATGAACATTCTCATGTGAAAAACATGAAATATCACACTACCGTACATACGTAACTTTGCATTATGATAACCATACAATATAGCAAGATTCAGAAGCTTTCCGAAAGGGATTGAAGCAAATTGAAAATACTAGTAATTTCCGTGATTGTCCTGGTCATCATCGGACTTGTTCTTTTTTTCAAAATGATAGGAAGAAAGGGTCCGATTAAAAGAGGAGGTTTAGGAATCATATCTCCCGTCTTATTTATGCTGGTCATGTTTTCTCTTAGTATTAGCCAGCTGCTCCACATTCCAGGTAAACCATTTCATCTTCCCGCCTATTGGGAAATGCTCATTGCGGCTCTGCTTGGCCTATGTTTTGGGGCGGTTATGCTTACCCAAACTTCCTATGAAATCCGCGACGATGGATTGATTTATTCCAAGCCAAACAAAACGTTTAAATATGTAATCATTGCCATCATTGGCATTCGCATCGCTTTAAGTCAGTATTTCAAAAGCATGGATTATATCGAGTTTACAATTCTAACGATGACATTAGCATTCATTTATATTTGCGTCTGGCGAATTGGAAGCTTTGTTAAATACCGGAAATTACAAGGAGACGGACAATCAGCGGAAACTAGATAATCCTATAATAAAAGGCTTTTCTCCAAATAAGAGAAGAGCTTTTTTGTTTAGATGATAACAGAAATCCACATTTTTTCTATTGCTATACTGCAATACTGGTTCGAGTGGGTTACATGCCTTTCCGATTTGGGGTATGATTCTTACTAGATGCTTTTTGTGCGGAAAGTTTATCGGTTCTGAAGGGAAAGATAAATATAGAAGCATATCATTTATGATTCTGGAGGATGTTTCTTGATTACTCTAATCAAACCACTGTTAGTTAATATTACGATTTTATTATCTTTTACTTTTAATTCAAATTTATTTTTCCCGTTTCAAACGAAAGTTCCTTCTTCCTTAAAACAAAAGGTGATCTATGGGTTAATCGGTTCCTTTGGTGCTCTTTTCTGTATGTATTATCCCATTGAAACCTTAGGGGCCACCCATTTTGATTTAAGAATGTGCGCCATCCTCATCCTGACACTGTATGGCGGCTGGCTTCCCGGAGGCATCGTTTTAGTAAGCGTATGTCTTGTCCGCTATATAATTGGCGGAAAATTCCTCATAACCGGCATTCTGGTAAATGTTGTCGCCTTTTTAATCTCCATTGTTTTCAGGAGATTTTTTCTTAAATCACATTCTAGGCTTTCAGCAGGGACACTGGTGGTTGTTTGTTATTTTATTGTTTATATAACGATTCTTTATTTCAACATTAATTTTTTAAAATTGCCCTTTTATTTCATCTATTTTATTGCTCTATTTTTTACAAATATAGCGCTTATTTTTGTCATTGAAAAGTTGATAAAAATTAATAAGCAATTCGAGGAAATGGTTTATCTGGATAAGTTGACGATGATCGGCCAACTAGCGGCTTCGATTGCACACGAAATTAGAAACCCGCTAGCGACGATTAGAGGCTTTATCCAATTTTTAAGTACAGATACCACGGATTTGAAGTTTAGAAAGTATTCGTCGTTAATTATGGAAGAACTGGATCGAACCAATAGTATTATTACCAACTATTTGAAAGTTGCAAAGCCTGAACCGTTTCAACCTTCCATTGTTTTGATCAATGAAGTGATTAGTGACTGCGTCCAATTAATGAGTCCTCTTGCTGCTTATTCTAATGTCATCATTGACTATGAAAATAAAGATGCACTTTATGTAAGTGGTGATGAAGCTCATTTAAAACAAGCAATCATGAATATCATCAAAAATGGGATCGAATCGATTTCAAATCAGGGAGCCATTAAGATTGAATTGTATGCTGACCATTTTAAAAATACCGTTGAAATTAAAATCAAAGACAATGGAAAAGGGATGACCCCTGAACAGTTAAAGCAGATTGGCCTGCCTTTTTATACAACAAAAACAAAAGGAACAGGACTAGGCAGCATGGTGACCAACAAAATCATCCGTGAATTGAACGGGGCAATTGAGTATGAAAGTGAAGTCAACAAAGGGACGATTGTGAGAATTATTCTTCCTATACGAAAGGCCTAACATCACAAAGCGGCAGTGTTTTAAGCCTAAAAAAGGTATCTAAACAATCCCTAGATACCTTTTTATTGAATAATAGGTTTTTCTTTTACATACCTCGACTATTTTCCCGCAAATACGTTACTAACCAAACGTTTGATTAAAACCGGTTTAAGCCCTTTTAAATTAAGGGTTTTTATCAGTTATCGGTGAAAAGTTTGTTGGTAATTGGGACAACGAAGTCTCCTAAGTACCATCTTTCTCTTTCATTTTACATCCTTCGACCAGCTTCTAACTAATCAAACGTTTAATTAAATCGGCTAAATTCCCTTCTGTATCCAGCCTTTACTCAAAAATACTGTAAAAAAATTGTTGAATTTACACTCTTCAAAAAAACTAACCAAACGTTTGATTAGTTTGCGTGGGGACCATATGGCTAAAGGGTTTCATCCATATATTGTGAAATGTCTTTGTCGACCCAGTTGTATTTTTCCTCTATAAAAAAGTAGAAACAAGTCAATTTTAGGAGTATTGTAGCTAAACTCTCCTGCTTCGACACGATTCCCGAACATTCCTTACTAACCAAACGTTTGATTAGTAAGGGGATAAACCCTTTTAACAAAAGGATTTTTTCCCGGGAAATAGAGAAAAGAATGTCGAAATCCGCTCAACATATGAAAAACCGGGCAAAAAACCGCCCGGTCCTTTTTATACTTTCTTATTTTTCAAAAAGACCCAACTAAATCATAGATTCAGTTGGGCTTTTTACTAGATTAATGATTTTTTTAAGTTCCGCAAATAACGATAACGGATGAAAAAGAAATAAATACATTGGGCCAGAAAGAAACCAGCCAAAACGATGATCATATCTTTGGCGATGGATAATTCGTAAAAACTTTGTAGGGCCATAAAGGCAAATCCACTATGCACAAAGGCGACAACAATTGGAACGAAGAAAAGCAAGGCAAGCTGTTGCGTAACAATCTTATTCAATTCTTGTTCTGTTAAACCAACCTTTGTGATCGTTAAATACTGGCGGCGGTCATATTCCAGATCAGCATAAAGCCGGAAGTATAAGAAGCTTCCTGCAGCTATAAAGAATACAGCCCCAATTAGTAAGGCCACGAACAACATCATTTTATACATACCTATTTGTTTTTCTAATAATGTTCCGCTGACAGTCATTGAGTAGGGAATATGTTCTAACGACATGGTGGTACCATCCTTTACTAGACTCGCTGCCATCCCTGCTGTTTGTTTAAGCTCCTTTGTGTAAAAACCTGTAAATATTTCTGTATTAACTGGGGTAAGCCTGTCAAACAGTTGATCACTGACAACAACACCCTGACTCAGAATCAATTGAATCGGAAAGACAATGTTTTTAGTTGCTTGGTTATGATAAAGTTTTATCTGATCCTGTTTTAAGATATAAGTTATTTCTTCCGAGTTACTAAAAGTCGATGTGCGCATATCTAGTGTTTCATTTCCTGCAAGAGGAGTTTCATTAAATTCAAAGCCGGCCGCTTCGGCAATTTTTTTATAACTGGAGAAAGAAACTACCGGTATTTTTTCCTGTGCATAAGCATCCGTGGAAGAAGCAACTGCAACGTATTTAATTAGGACCTGATTGGTCGTATACTTGATTTTCTTCTCCTTTAATTCCGCTTCGATTTGCTGTAAATTTTGCTGGTGAACCAGTTGGCCATCTTTGGCTAGATAACTGATTTCTGCTGGAAATTGTACGTCGATTTGTTTATTCATCACATTCATAGAGGCAAGCGTTCCTACTGCGCAAAATGCCACTGTAGAAACAATCGTTACCATGAAAAACATCCGAGCATTATCCTTCAAGCGGTAGGTTAGACTAGAAATTGTAATCAGATTCGTTTTTTTCCAAAACAAGAAGCGATTTTTTTGAAGCATTTTCGTAACCCACACCGATAGCTGGGTGTAGAAAAAGTAGGTTCCTATAATCGTCATGCCAATCACAGGCAGTACTAGGAAAATTAACGTCTGCATGGTTGCTGTCGCTGCTAAATAATAACTGGCGATCAATAA
>Ga0209795_10001227_pt1 | contig 16392 bp, 14 predicted proteins | sample AgamicOrMarz_FD_187166 | JGI IMG/M metagenome (GOLD analysis project Ga0209795, IMG submission 187166) | Agave microbial communities from Guanajuato, Mexico - Or.Ma.rz (SPAdes) (version 2) | ecosystem: Host-associated > Plants > Phyllosphere > Phylloplane/Leaf | place: Guanajuato, Mexico...
GAAAAAAAACGTCTTTTATGTACTTTACTCATCTAATCTTATTGAAAAAATGTATCATCCCAATAGTTATGATGAATTATCATCATACTATGTGACAACCTAAAGAAAATATTCTTTTTTTATATTAGTTTGATTTTTTAAGTTACATTGAAACACTTTAATTTTAAGTTATTATTTTTTAAAACTTTATATTTACCAAATTTTAAAAAAACCTGATTTTAATATTACAAATACGCCACAAAATCTGCAAAAGTTATGCATAAGTTATGTTTAACATTTCTTAATGAAAAAAATTAAATTTATATTAATTTTTAAAGGAAAAATTTATGCGTACTTTAGCCGTCTCTACCCTTCTTTTAGGTTCCCTCCTTAGCCCTTTCGTTTTTGCTCAGGATGATAATGCTTTGAACTACAATATTGTAAATGTACAAGCTGAGGCTTCTCGTCAAGTTTCAAACGATGAAATGCATGCAACTTTATATATTGAAAAAAGTAACAAACAACCAGCCGAACTTTCAAATCAAATTAACCAATTAATGAATCAGGCGCTTACCGTTTCTCGTAAATATCCTCAAGTCAAAGTGGAAACAGGTGCTCAAAGCACTTATCCAATTTACGATAACGATAGCAATAAGTTAAAAGAATGGCGTGGTCGCGCTGAAATCCGTTTAGAAAGTAAAGACTTTAAAGCTGCTAGCCAGCTAGTGAATGAATTACAGCAAAACTTCCAGACTCAATCGATTAATTTTACAGTTTCTGATGAACAACGTAAAAAAGTTGAAAATGAGTTAATGGTAGAAGCATCTAAAAACTTTCAACAACGCGCTCAAATGTTGACTCAAGCATGGAATAAAAACCAATATACATTGGTTAATCTGAACTTGAATACCAACAACTATTTTCCACAACCTGTAATGCGTGCCAGCATGGCTAAGTTCGCTATGGCCGAAGCTGCACCAGCTCAAGACATGGCAGCTGGTGAATCTAAAATTACTGTAAATGCGAACGGTTCAATTCAGTTTAAATAAATTACCTTTTTCGGCCCAAGCACATAACTGCTTGGGCTTTTTATTAACTAACTTTCCCCATCTAAATACTCTGCAAAAGCTTGAGCCAAATAATCAAAAAGCGCTCTGATTTTTGGAATTTGTCTAAAGTCTTCATGAATGACCAGCCATAGATCATATCGATGAATCTCTAGGTCAGGAAGCAGTTGAACAAGCTCTGGGCATTGATTTGCTATAGGGCACTGAATAAAACCTACTCCTAAAGCAGCTTTAACTGCTGAGAACTGAGCAGGATGACTATCGGTGCGTATTTTGAATTGTTCATTTTTTATTTCAGGTAGAAAAATCCTCATCATTTCTCTTTCAAGGAGATTACGGTCGGGTCCTATCAGATCATGCTGGCTTAAATCTGCTAGACAGATGGGGGAACCTTTACGCTGTATATAATCTCGATGTGCATATAGCCCCAATGGCACCTCACCAACCTTTTTGGCTACAAGCGCTTCCTGAACAGGAGGATACATCCTGATTGCCAGATCAACCTCTTGCTCTAATAAGTTGGCAGAAGCATTGTTTAAAGATATTTCGATATTAACTTCTGGGTAAAGTGAACGGAATTTTGTGAGCATTTGAGGCAGAACAAGCGTGCCCAGGAACTCCGATACACTTACCCGTACACTGCCTGCAATTAGATTTAGAGGGGCACTTGCTGTACGCATAAAATGGTCAGAAGCACGTTGCATAGCCCGAACTGGCAGTTCAAGAGCTAGAGCATGTTCTGTCGGTTTCAAGCCATGAACAGAACGACTAAACAAAACAGTTCCCAACTGATTTTCAAGCTGTTCTATACGTGTTCGTACAGTGGGTTGAGTAACGCCTAATTTACGAGCGGCTGCCGAGAAACTCCCCTCTTCTAAAACCACTAAAAAGAATTTCTGATCATCCCAAGAAGTCTGTTTGTTCATCAAAATTCTTTCATCTGCTCAATTAATTTAGTCAATTTTATTATAGGTCTGCTTTTTTTATGATGTGAATATTGTTTATGCATGTGATTACTCATCATAGAAATTAAGGAGACATACTATGAATAAGCCACTTTTACTGGTCTTTCATCCCGATTTAAATCAGTCCAAGGTTAATCGTGCTTTGGTTGAAGCATTACAGCTTGGAAATCAAATCGATATTGTTGATATTCAGGAGTTATATAACGGATCTCTGGATATAATGAAAGACGGCGCAATTGAAGCCCAACGTCTAATCTCTGCTTCACACATCATTTTCCAGTTCCCTATCTATTGGTATTCAGTTCCTCCGATTTTCAAAACTTGGATGGATGCAGTTTTAACACGGATGTTTTATCTTTTTTATGAACAGGAAGGACAGAATATTGAAGGTAAATCACTTTACCTACATGTCACGGTTGGCAATTTGAATTCGGCATATCAAAAACAAGGACAAAATGGCTTCACCCTAGATGAGCTCATGGCACCTTTAAAAGCTACTGCACGTCGATGCAGATTAAACTGGCACACACCTCATGTTATTTTTAATGCAAATCAATTAGATGAAAATGATATAGAAAAAGAAATTTCATTATCTTTAAAGCAGTTTGAACAATGGGGCATATTCAATAAGGCTCCTCTTACTTCTTCATGCTAGTGCTAACCATAAAAAACGCACTCCTGAAAAATCAGTAGTGCGTTTCGGGGTTAAAGTAATATCTTATTTTTTAAACGGTAAAGCATATTTAAAGATACGGCCTACAACCTGTCCAAACTGTTTAGCTAGACTCGCGTTGTTATAATTTAGACCATATTTTTTACATACAGCTTCAACTTTTGGAGCCATTTGGCGATAACGACGCGCTGGAATATCAGGGAATAAATGGTGCTCAATCTGATGACTCAAGTGTCCGCTTAAAATATGTAATGCTTCTGAACCCTTCAGGTTAGAAGAACCACGAATTTGGCGCATATACCAGTGACCACGACTCTCTTCTTGTAAAACAGACTTTGGAAATACTTCTGCATCTTTTGTAAAGTGACCACAGAAAATAATCGTAAATGTCCAGATATTACGAAGACCATTAGCAACTAGGTTACCAGTAAATACAGGTAAAGCTGCCGGCCCCGCAATTAATGGGAAGAAAACATAGTCTTTAAAAAGTTGCGTACCAATCTTTTTATTAACAGGTTTTAATTCTTCCAAGAATTTTGCCATGCTCTTACGTTTATACAGGACACGTCCAATTTCAAGGTTCTGAATGGCTACGCCCCACTGGAACAACAAACAAAATGGGATGCTATAAACGGGTTGAAGTAAGAAACCTGGCTTCCAGCGTTGTTCTGGGAATAAACGAAGTAAACCATAACCAATGTCATCATCAATACCTTTAATATTGGTATAGGTGTGATGTTTATAGTTATGCGTTTGACGCCAGTTATCAGAAGTACCGACAGTATCCCATTCGTAAGTTTGGCCATTAAACTTAGGATCGTTCATCCAGTCATATTGACCATGCATCACGTTATGACCGAGTTCCATGTTTTCCATAATTTTAGAAAAGCCTAATAGACCTGTTCCTAAAATCCATGCTGGTGGGAACCAACCTGCAAACAAACATGCACGGCCTAAAAAGCTACTATAACGAATTGCAGCATACACACGGCGGATATATTTAGCATCCTTCTCACCCAAATCATCCAATACTTCTTGTTTGATCTGATCAAGCTCTTTTGCAAATGCATCAAGTTCTGCTGGAGTCAAATCACGATTTTTAGGATTTTTAAAATATTCGACTTTCACTGGCATATTCATAAGAGTTCTCTCTTAAAGATCAATAACTAGATCGGATTGTGCTGAGTTCACACAAATTTTGAGTAATTGGCTTGGTTCAGTATTTTCACTACCGTTGAGTAAATTACGTGTTGAACCTTGTGTTTTACTACACACACATTTATTGCAAATTCCCATACGGCAACCATGAGTTGGTTTAACGCCTTCATGTTCAAGGCTAACCAAAATTGATTGGCCTTTAGGAATTGCAATCACCTTATTAGACTGGGTTAATGTGACATTCACATAACCAATATCATCAGCAGAACTTTCATTTGTTAAGCTAAATGCTTCTGTTAAAAGAGCTGGAGCTTTTTCAAATAACTGCTCAACAGTCGCCACAAAACCAGAAGGTCCACACGCATAAATTGTGCTGTTTTCTACATCATTAACTAATGCTAAATGCTCTGCATTTAAACGTGCATCATTTGGGGTTTCTTGGGTATAAAAAACCTGATAACTAAAATTTGGGTATTGCTGTGCAACTTTTTCAAAGTATTCAACAAAAGCGGCATCCGAACGTTGTTTCACCCAATATAAAAGTTGTACTTGAACTTTATCTAATTGCTGACTTTGTTTAATCGCAGTAATCAAGCTCAACATTGGGGTAATACCACTACCCGCTGCCAACATAATTAAATTCGGTGTTTTGATGTTTTGTTGCATATCGCCATAAGGTTGACCAAGCTCAAAAACATCACCGATTTGGCTTTCAGCAATAAACCAGTTACTGACAATACCATCCGCAACTTTTTTTACGGTTAAACGTAAGTGCTGCGCATCAACTTGCGTCAAACTATAAGTACGTTCATAGCGACGACCAGCAATTTCTACAATTACAGGATGATGCTGGCCTGCAACGCCCATTTTCACTAAGCGGTTACATTTTAGCGTCAAGCTCACCATGTCGTGAGCGACAAATTCTTTTTTTACAATTTGAACAAGGCCATGTTTTACAGACCATAAAGGATTAACTTTTTGTAGCCAGAAATTAGCCATTTCTTTATCAAAGATGGCTTGTGTCAATGAATTGAATAGAGAATTTCTCTTTTCGATTGCTTGCATAACTGAGGCTCTGTCGCTCTTTTTTAATTATTATACACATGTATATATATTTGTATATACACCCGTACTTTTAATTACAATTTCACAAGTTCAGCTTCTAAGGCTATAATCCTGAGAGTTTACAAATATATTGAACAGCATGACCCAATCTTCACTTTCTCAGAACCTGAATGACACACCTCTTCAACAAGATGTCATTGAAATTAAAACAGCTACGCGTTCTGTGGGAAGAAAAGCGACAATTACTAAAGAAGAACTTTTTCAGGCGGCTTTAAATCTCATTGGCCCACAAAAAAGTATTGCTTCATTGAGTTTACGTGAAGTAGCTCGAGAAGCAGGAATTGCACCAAATAGTTTCTATCGACACTTTAAAGATATTGATGAGTTAGCAATTTCTTTAATTGACCGTGCAGGTATTGTTTTACGTAAAATCATTCGTCAGGCTCGCCTACGTGCTTCCTTGCAAGAAAGTATTATTCGTAGTTCTGTCGATATTTTTCTTCAACAGCTTGATGCTGATGAAGGCAATTTAAGTTTACTACTCCGTGAAAGTTTTACAGGTTCAGCTTCTTATAAAGCTGCCGTAGACCGTCAACTCAACTTTTTTCAGCAAGAGTTGCAAGAAGATTTAATCCGTCTTGAGCGCTTGAATAACAATCACCTCTACCATCCAGACCTTGTTGCAAAAGCAATTACTCAACTTGTGTTTCACATGGGTGCAAAAGTCATTGATTTACCAATGAATCAACGTGCAGAAGTGGCTGAACAAACCATGATTATGATTCGGATGATTTTAGAAGGCGCACGTCATTTAGATGAAGCAAAAATTCGCTAAAATTGTTTTATGAATGGCTTGTTAATTAACAGGCCATTTTTAAATCTAACTCCTCTATTTTCCAATAAAAATATAATTCACTAATTGAAGCTAATAGCTTGCCAGAGTATAAATAATCATTCCGTTTGCTCTTTCTCCTATATTCCCAACGATCTCAGGGATCCACATGCAAAATTTGAATAATCGTCAAAGTCTGATTGCAAGCTACATTCTTATGGGCATCTTTTTGCTTTCGGTTATCCCCTTACATTTATTAGCAAGTTTTTTTGCAGGCTTTCTCATTTATGAAATTATTATTAGCTTAAGTTCAGTTGTAGAACGTTATATTGACGGCCAAAGAGCCCGTATTTTTATTAGTATTTTACTTAGTATTGTTACCATTTCACTTATTGGTTTTTTCATTACGAGCCTGATTAGTTTTGTTGTACACGATCTAAAAGGTGTAGGTTTACATAGTATTAATGGCAAAGTTGACCAAACCCTACTTCATTTGCAGGCAGAGATCGGAAAATATCTTCCAGGCTATATTCCCGATAGCGTGACAGATCTAAAAGACGAAATCTTTGCTTTTATGAAAGATAACGTGACTACATTAAAAAATACCAGTTCCGATATTTTGCATAACTTCGTAACTATGGTGATGGGATTAATTATTGGTATTTTGGTGGCAATACATGGTTTTCACCGCCGTACTCCTCAGCCTGTTTTTAAGTCTCTTCTGATTCAACGTATCCAAAAACTATCGATTTCATTTAAAAATGTTGTTTTTGCACAAATAAAAATTTCAGCTATTAACACACTGCTCTTTATTTTATTTGCCTTTATTTTATTACCACTTTGGGGAATTCACCTCCCTTTTGCCAAAACCTTAACCATTTTGACCTTCATGTTTGGTCTGATTCCAATTTTAGGTAATCTTATTTCCAATACTTTAACCTTCATTGCTGCTCTTACTGTTTCCTTAGGACTAGCAGGTGCAGCCTTACTTTATCTGGTTCTGGTTCATAAGCTTGAATATTTTATTAATGCTAAAATTATTGGGCATAAAATCAATGCCAGTGCATGGGAAATTTTATTGGCAATGTTAGTATTTGAGTCCATTTTTGGTTTAGGCGGTTTAATCGCGGCTCCAATTTTCTATGCATATTTAAAATTAGAATTAAAAGATGCTGGTCTCATCTAATTCAAAATCGATGTATAAAAAAAGCGCCCTCTAGGCGCTTTTTTTATTTTGAGTAAGTTAAGGTTTAACTACAACTAACACTTGAATCGCTTCTGGTGTAACCGTTAAGCCATCAAGTAAGCTTAAACCTTCTTTTTGCAACTTCTGTAAACGTTCAATTTCGTCTTGACGAATACTTGGGTTGAATTGTTTTAGATAAGTTAAACGGTCAATTTCATATTGCCATTTATTACCATAATGTTCTTTTGCTTGCTGTTGAAGCTGCGGCAAATCAACTTTCGCAATCTCTAACGCTTGTTTATAACGCTGCTCAATGATATCACGACGAGCTTTAACCACCTGACGACAGCTATTACCATCTAAGTGATGTAAATAAGGTTTTAAAATTGTCGGATCAATTTTTTCAGACAAATCTTGACCATTTTCACTTAATAATACGCGAATAAGCTGCTTAGGTAAGCTCGATGGTAAGTTCAGTGATTTCGGCGCAACAACATCCACTTTAAACCAGACTTCAATTAAGACTGAACCCTGCTTTAACGCATTCGATTTGAGCACAGCAACATTGGTACTACCAAATGATTGTGTACGGATCATTTCCATAACACTTTCAATGAATGGATGCTCTAAAGTTAAATATTGAGCATCTTCACGAAGCTGAGCTTGATCGCGATAGAACGTTGCGGTCATACCTTCTTCGTCTAAAGCTAAACCTTGCACTTGCATTTGGTCGGTCGGTTTAATAATCACCGTACCATTACTTTGCTCATCAAAGTCGATATTGGTTGATGACATGAAACGCTTCACAAACATTGGCAGCGTAGTATTGTCATCATAGTCTTCAAGGGCCTGAACAATTTCTTGTGCCACAATAGGACGACATGAATTATATTCAAGTAAACGGTCTCGGCCAGCTTGAAGTTCAGCTTCTAAGGCTTGACGTTGAGCATTCACTTCTTCAAGTAAATCTTCAAATGTTTGACCTTGGTCTGCAAGTAAGCAGTCTTTTAATTCAACAATAAAGTTCTCTTGCAGCGTTTGTGCTGTTGGAGAAATATTGCTGAAAATATTAAGTGCTTCGTTATACCAACGGAACATACGTTCTTGAGCTGTTCCCACAAGATATGGCACATGAATCTGAATACGGTTTTCTTGACCAATACGGTCTAGACGCCCAATACGCTGCTCTAAAACATCTGGGTTAGCTGGTAAATCAAATAAAATTAGATCACTGGCGAATTGGAAATTACGGCCTTCCGAACCAATTTCCGAACACAATAGAATCTGTGCGCCATAGCTTTCTTCAGCGAAATAAGCAGCCGCTTGGTCACGTTCAAGTAAGCTCATGCCCTCATGGAACATTGCGGTACGAATACCTGCATGCAAACGCAACACATTTTCTAAAGACTCAACCACTGGTCCGCTACGCGCGATTAAAAGCACTTTTTTATGCTTAAGATCTTTGCGTAAAATTTCCATTAACCATGGCACACGCGGATCATTTTGCATCCATGAACCATCAATCTGCGCTTCTTCAGGCCACATCTGCTCACGCAGTTTGCCGTCTTTTGACCAATCTTCTGGTGCTGGTAATGGTGCTGGCTGACAATCACGACCTGGGAAGCCCTGAATCGCTTCACGTGTATTACGGAATAAAATACGTCCAGTACCGTGACGGTCTAATAACTCGTGAATAGCTCTAAAGCGTTGATCAGGCTGGTCTTCAATACTGTGACCTAACAAACCTTCTAAAGCAGATAAATGCTCTGGCGTTAAAGCTTGATCAGACATGAGTACTTCAGCAATTTTTGCAGTTTGCTGATATTGAGTCTCTTCATCTAAAAAGCGCTCTAAACTACTAAAACGCTGTGGATCAAGTAAACGTAAGCGAGCGAAATGGCTTTCTACGCCTAATTGTTCAGGTGTTGCAGTAAGCAATAACACCCCTGCTGTATTTTCAGCTAACTCTTCAATTAAATCGTAGCGATCATTACCGCCTTCTTCTTCGCTCCACATCAAATGATGTGCTTCATCAACCACAAGCAAATCAAAACCAGCTTTTATGGCTTGCTCACGCAAATCATCATGGTCAACCATCAAGTCAACGCTGGCAATAATGCATTGCTCAGTCAAGAACGGGTTAAGCTCTGGATCATGTTCTTTAATAGCTGCAGTGCGCGTTAAATCAAACAGAGAGAATTGCAAGTTAAAACGGCGACGCATTTCAATCATCCACTGATACTGTAGAGAATCAGGGACTAAAATAAGAATTCGTTCTGAACGTCCTGTTTTAAGCTGCTGGTGAATAATCAAACCAGCTTCAATTGTTTTACCTAAACCTACTTCATCGGCAAGTAAAACACGAGGAGCAAAACGTTTACCAACTTCATGTGCGATATAAAGCTGATGAGGAATCAGGCCAACACGTGCACCAACCATACCACGTAAAGGGCTAGTCTGCATTTGCGCTTGCATGAGCATTGCTTCAATACGCAAGTCATACCACTCTTTATAGTCGACCTGACTTGCAAGCAAACGATCTAAAGGTTTAGATAATTGAATTTGCGCACCAATACGCGTTTCATTGAGCGCTTTACGCTCTTGTTCGCCATTTTCTAAAGTACGAACAACGTTATAACGCAAAACACCATGGCGGTCTTCAACAGACTCAACAATCCACTTCTGACCTTCTTGATCTTGAACTTCATCATTGGTATTGAAGATGATACGAGATAGTGGAGCATTGTTACGTGCATAGACACGTGTCTCATCACTTTTGGGGAATAAAATGCTGACAGATCTTTCATCTACATCAATAAGAACACCTAAACCGAGCTCAGTTTCTGTGTCTGATAGCCAACGTTGACCAATAGCATACTGCTGCAATTTTTCCACCTTTCTCTCAAGTTCGCACTACATATTGTACGATGCAAATTAGCTTATTTTTGCATCTTTTTATGTAGTCTTTAAAGCAAAATTTTGAAGCAAAAACCAATTAAATGACTTTGCTACAAAAAATCACGCATTAAAATTTTTACATTAAAACGGTACAGGACAGTCAAAAGTTAATGTTTCTGCTGTGACAGGATGATTAAAACTTAACTGTTTGGCATGCAAACATAAACGCGGAACAAGTTGTTGCTCCGGTGTTGCATACAGCGTGTCACCTACAATTGGATGCCCAAGATATTGCATGTGTACACGGAGTTGATGAGATCGACCTGTAATTGGTGTTAATTTCACACGAGTTACAGGTTGTCCCTGAATTTGAAAATGTTCTATGGCCTGCCAATGTGTTAAAGCAGGTTTGTTGTGAGAAGCGTCGACAATATGTAAAGGCGGTCGACTTGGGTCATAAATGACAGGAATATCTACAGTCCCTTCACCTTCTAAATGACCTGCGACAAGCGCTTCGTATATTTTTGAAGTCTGACGATCTTGAAATTGACGTGCAATTGCACTTTGACCACGTTTCGATAAACCAAATACTAAAATACCTGAAGTATCTCGGTCTAGACGATGAATGAGCAAGGTTCTAGGTTCAATCGCAACCAACCTTGTCAAAACGCTATCATGTAAATCACCCTTACCAGGAACACTCAAAATGTCCGAAGGTTTATGAATCACCATAAAATCATCATCACGATAGATCAGATGTTCACTTAGAAAATCACTCAAAGTTGTATTCCCAAGGTAAGATGAAAAACAAGCGGGCAATAATAAAAAGCTTACGTCCGAATTACAATGCCGTTCGGGTAAATTAACAGCAGAATTTGCAAATAATATGGATCACCTCGCCCCTATCGGCAGTCATTGCTTCAATAACTGCATAATATGTTGCAATGTCGGTGCTTGCATTAACTCTTCTGCGCTCAAGCTCGCACCATTTGCGCGCCATAGATCGACCAGATAATTAACAGCAGACTGATCTAGTCCGTAGTTTCTTAAATCAATTTCCGGATGGATCTCCATAGGATGTCGCCCCACCTGTTCAGCAATAGCCAATAAAATTCCTTTATCTGACAAGATATAGGAAGATGGCGCACTTAAAGACCATAAGCGTATCAAAGTCTTTGTGTTTACATGTTGAATGGAGTCAAAACTGATCTTTTCAACCCATTGGATATGCTGCTCTAAGCTACTCGCCAAGATCGCATCGTTTACCACACTGACCTGATCTGTAATCGATAAAACAAGCTGCATGACTTGTTTAAATAGAGGCGACAAATCACCTGCCATCATAACTTGAGCCTGAGTATTTGATGACAAACGCTGACCAAGCTCCAACATAGTTTGTTGAAGCTGAGATGTCTCAATAAAAATAACTGGAATTTCTAGTGATTGAGCTCGTTTACTCAACAGTTCTAAATGGTGTGCCAATGGTTGCTCAGACCAATCTGGTCGTACTCTAAGCTCATTGAGCCCAACCAATAGCAATATACTTTGCGTAGACTCAATTGACCAATTTGAAGTACTTGTTGCTAATTGGATTTTTCGAGGTAAGGGGTAAAACATTATTCTCTACAAATATAAAAAATAGCTCAAATTAAAAAGCCCGTTTGACACGGGCTTCTTGCTTACTTCATTTCAGCGAATGTTTCTTTTGCAGCCTGAATCGTAAACTCGATATCTTCATCTGAATGAGCAGATGAAATAAAGCCAGCTTCAAATGCAGACGGTGCCAAGTTGACTCCACGTTTTAACATACCATGGAAGAACTTTTTGAAAGCTTCAATGTCACAGGCCAACATAGATTCAAAGCTTGTAATATCTTCTTGGTCGGTAAAATACAGGCCAAACATTGCGCCAGCTTGCTGAGTCTTAAATGGAATACCCGCTTCATCAGCTGCAGCTTGTAGGCCTGCAAGTAACTTTTCAAGTTGAGCAGATAAGTTGCTATAAAAGTCTGGTTGGCGAAGATGTTTGAACATCTCAATACCAGCACGCATAGCAAGTGGGTTACCAGATAATGTACCTGCTTGGTATACGCCACCTAAAGGCGCGATACATTCCATGATTTCACGCTTACCACCAAATGCACCAACAGGTAAGCCTGCACCAATAATTTTACCTAAAGTGGTTAAATCAGGTTTAACGTTATAAACCGATTGTGCACCACCTAAAGCAACACGGAAACCTGTCATCACTTCATCAATAATGAATACAGATTTATATTCATCACAAATATCACGAATGGCTTGTAGGAAACCATCAATTGGTTTCACCATATTCATGTTACCTGCGACAGGCTCAATAATAACGCCCGCAATTTCATGACCAAATTTAGCAAAGCATTCTTTTAATGCAGCAATATCATTGTAAGGCAGCGTTAAGGTGTGTTTAGCAAAATCAACAGGTACACCTTTCGAAGTCGGCTCACCCTCACCTAAAGTGAGTAAGCCCGAACCTGCTTTTACTAAAAGTGAGTCTGAGTGACCATGGTAACAACCTTCAAACTTCACAATCTTGTCACGGCCAGTATAACCACGTGCTAAACGAATAGCGGTCATGGTCGCTTCTGTACCAGAGTTCGTCATACGCACCAATTCAATTGATGGCATGATTTCACAGATAATATCTGCCAACGTTGTTTCGTGAACAGTCGGCGCACCAAAACTTAAACCATCTTCTGCGGCTGTTTGTACTGCTTTAATAATTTCTGGATGAGCATGACCCAAAATCATTGGTCCCCAAGAACCAACATAGTCAACATAACGCTTACCATCGACATCCCACAAATAAGCACCTTTAGCTTTCTCGATAAAAACTGGTGTTCCTCCAACGCCATTAAAGGCACGTACTGGAGAGTTCACACCACCTGGAATGTGTTTACTGGCTTGTTTAAATAACTGTTCTTGCTTTGGAGATAAACTCATGGAAATGCTCGTCTTAAATATCTAAAAAATAATTTTGAAAGCTTAAGAAAATAATTGTGCCCAGGTCTGTACACGGGCAGGAATTTCAGCAGTTGATCGGCCTAATATATCACTAATGACTGCACAGAGGTCAGCCCCGGCCTCAATCACAGGTTGTGAGTTTTCAACAGTTAAACCACCAATCGCACAAATTGGTACATCATATTGAGCTGCTGCTTGCTTAATCACTTCAATACCGACATTACCTGCTTCAGGTTTTGTAGAAGTCGCGTAAACCGCACCAAATGCAATATAAGTCGCCCCATCGGCAATTGCTTTTTGTGCAAGCTCTAAAGAGTTCAGGCAAGTACGACCAATAATGACGCCTTCTGGTAATTGCGCTGTTGCATCGGTAATTTCACCGTCACTTTGACCTAAATGCACACCTAATCCAAACTGAGCAGCCAGTTTCAGATCGTCATTAATCACAAAAGGAACCTGATATTTTTCACATAATAGTTTGATGTGTTCAACTTCAGCAGGTTGATCTGCTTTGTCTACTTTTTTGCGACGATACTGTAAAATTGCGACCTGACGAGTTGCGAGCGCGGCGTCTAATTTTTCTAATAATAATTGGATTGGGTCATCATTGGTAATGAGATATAAACCGCGCATACTCTACTCTCGCTTTAAAAAACTTGGCTAGTATAACGGATTTATAGGACATCATAAGTACCGATTGATCTAGGTCTACCAGTACCAATCGGTATAATGAGAATAAAAGTAAAAATTAACTCGGAATTTTATCAAACTTACGATCAACCAAACTCAAACGGCCACGTGCAACATCCGACAACATTCGCCAATCAGAAATAAAACTATAAAAAGGCTGTTTAAAACTGGCAGGTTTATTTTTTTCAAACACAAAATGTCCAACCCAGGCATTTGCATAACCAGCTACCAAACCATAGAGCACATATTTGGCCTGTTTCTTACGAATTGCTTTTGAAAAAAAGTATATGCCAATACTGCTACCCACCACATGTAAGCGTCTGCTCATGATGTTACGGTGTTCAGTTAAATAAAAACGATAAAAGTCCTGATAGTTTTTAATCGGTAATTCAAACTCTGGCTGAGCTTCATGGCTAAAGTTTATTGGTGCATTCACGATCATCTTCCTGATTTTTATTTGATCAAAACGTCACCTGATTGTACACCTAAATAAAAGTGTAGCGTCATATGTTTGATTGTAACTTTCTCTATCAAAATCATTATTTTTAACGCTAAGCTATTATACTTATTCAAGATAGTCTAAATACCTGATTCAGGGAGATATATTATGGTCGAAGTCGAGCTAAAGTTTCAGTTACCTGAATCGAAGAAAAAAACTGTCCAGCAATACTTAAAAAAACATAAAGCAAAAAATATTCACTTACAAGCAAAGTATTACGATACTCCTGATCGACTGCTTGCAAAAAATGGTATGGCTCTACGTCTACGTAAAGAAGATGATCAATGGGTACAAACATTTAAAGCTGCAGGTCAAAGCCATCTTCACCGTGTTGAAGAAGAAATTCATTTAGGTAAGTGTGAGCAAGAACCTGACTTAAACCTTGAGTTATATCAAGATAATAAAGTAGTCATGGATTTAATTAATACAGCTTTAGGAGCACACGCTGAAAAATTGAGTTTGCAGTTTGAGACAGATGTACATCGTACCTACCATGTATTTGAAGCAGATAATACGGCGATTGAAGTTTGCTTAGATGATGGTGTGGTAAAAACGGCGGATGCACAAAGTGTAATTTGCGAAGTCGAATTTGAACTCAAGCAAGGTCCAGTGAAAACGCTTATTCAATTTGCACAGCAATGGATTAATCGTTATTCACTTTGGCTTGATGTAAGAAGTAAAGCTGAGCGTGGCAACCTATTAGCACTAGGGCAAGCTGCCTCACCTGCTGTTCATGCCAAAGCTCTGACACTAAATAAAGATATTACTGCTGAACAGGCTCTCAAAAAGATTGTCGAAAACTGTTTAGAACAATTTTTGCCAAATATGGCTGTCATTGCCGATGGCGTTGCTGAAGCTGAGCATATTCATCAGGCACGTGTAAGCTTACGTCGTTTACGTAGTGCGCTTAAGCATTTCGCTGGTTGGTCAGGCAAGCTAAATCCACTTTGGGAAGAACAAATTGCTGAGCTTTTCCGTAAGCTTGGCGACACTCGTGATGAAGATGCTATTCGCACCGAAGTGCTACCTATTATTCAACAACACGGTTCACCTGAACTTTTACTACCAGTTTCAGCCCAGCCCTCAAAAGAACTCTCAACAATCTTTACCTCTGCGGACACGATTAAGCTATTACTTGATTTATTAGCATTTGCTTATTCAGAAGAAGATTCAGAGAGCAAAACTGGAGGATTAAAAAAACATATTAAAAAGAGTTTAGATAAGTTACATCATAAAGTGATTAGCCATGCTGACCATTTCTCTGAGCTTGAAGTTGTTGAACAGCACAAAATAAGAAAGCAAGCTAAGCAGCTACGTTATTGTGTTGAATTTATTTCAAGTCTTTATTCAAACAAAAAAGTACAGCAATATTTAAAACAGCTACAACCTGTACAAAACACTTTAGGTCACTATAACGACTTATTTATTGCGGAAGGTATTTTCAATAAAGCTGTCGAAAATGACCCATCTTTCTGGTTTGCTCTAGGCTGGGTAAAAGCCAAGCAGCCGCAACTACAAAAACGCTCAGCAAAAGCTTTACAAACGTTTAGTCAGACTGAAACTTTCTGGTAATTTATAAAAAGTCGCTGTAAACATGTAGCGACTTTCTATCGATACTTACCAAATACTTTCCATACACCGTTATCTGCTAACGGATCACTATAGCTATCACTGCGCTGCTTTCTTGGTTTATCGCGAGCATCGACCAATTTAAAATGCGGCTCAACCCCTAGCACAATACCATTGGTATAAAACCTTGAACGGGTATATTCACTTTGCCCATGTTGAAACACATAAGTTCTTAAATCGATGAATTCACGGTGAGCAACTAGAGCCGCGGTATCATCGCTTTGCAACCATTCTTGCATCGTAAATATCTGGTCTGTTTCAAACTGTCCGCATTTTTCAATAAGACTCGCTACACCGCGGAAAGTTTTAGATTCTTTTGCGCGTGTTTTATTAATCCGAATTCGGTCTACATGAAAAAAGAACAGCGGTAAATTTAAGTGACTTGGTAAATGAATAGCATCTGGTAATTCATCTTCCATAAATGGCTGAAAAAGCTCTTGTGCCCTTTCAATTAGGCCCTGCCATTGTTGGTAATAATTTTCGACTTCTTTTTGCAAGCCATAATAAATCGGCAACCCTTCAACATGTTCTAAATATTGAGGTGGAAAAACATGCTGTCGTAATAAAGCAATATCTGTTTTTAAACTTTGAATAGCAATTGCATCTTGCATATTATTCTCTCCTGCCAATACTTAGGCTATTTACAGACTAAGTCAAAGGTTTTGTTTCCGCAAGCGTTTGCCTATAATAAGCAGCTCTATTTTTGCGGGAATAAGTCATGTCTCAAAAGATTAATGCAACAGATATTACTG
>Ga0209795_10001233_pt1 | contig 16363 bp, 19 predicted proteins | sample AgamicOrMarz_FD_187166 | JGI IMG/M metagenome (GOLD analysis project Ga0209795, IMG submission 187166) | Agave microbial communities from Guanajuato, Mexico - Or.Ma.rz (SPAdes) (version 2) | ecosystem: Host-associated > Plants > Phyllosphere > Phylloplane/Leaf | place: Guanajuato, Mexico...
TTGTCAAACAAAAGAGAAAAGCCGCTCTCTTATTAATAAGAAAACGGCTTTGGTATGAGCGATGAGGGATTCGAACCCCCGACCCCATCCCTGTCAAGGATGTATTCTCCCACTGAACTAATCGCTCATGATATGTAAGTTAGCTTTTATCAAGGATTTGAAGGTTAAATCCTTAGAGTATCAACCATTTCAAGCAAAGCTTCTTGAGTAGAATTCTAAAGGAGTTTGCTTGAGAGGTCAAGCTTTTTTTGCTGTGACCACCTCAATATTTTAATTCATCATTTCATCTTCTGAGAACAAAATAGGGTTAGTTTCTGGCTCATCAGATTCAACCCATTTTTTAATACGTGCGTAACTCTTAGGTTGCTTATCCTCATAAACAGAGAGCATGACACCAAGCGAGTTAATATTGACGTTAAAGCAATTACGCGTACCCTTTGTAGTATGCCATGCGCTTATAAATGATACAGTGCTTTTACTTTTCTGCTCCTTCACTTGTTAATTCCTCCTCAGTTGTGGAATTATTAAGGAAATGAACGTCATTATCTGCAAGAAACTGAGCTAGCTTAACTAATGTTGGTAATTCTTCTAGAGGAATTAAATGCTTATGGGTATTTAGTATATGTCTAAATAAGCTAGTAAATGTGAAGGAATACATAGTAATAGCTGTATTCAAAACTTTTGTGTCTAACTCTACATTTGTCCTTGATAAATCCAAAACAAAAGCCATTGTAGTTGGCAAATCAGTAAAAAAGGGTTGTCTATAAATATCTAGTGATGAAAAATCTGAGTGTTCATACTTACTGCCATCTCTATAAAAGGTCATATAATTTGCAAACGACAGCTCATTTGTTAAAGCCATTTGTCTAATGCTCAAAAGCCTTGTATCAGCGTATGTTCGACCTCTTCTTTCATTTTTAAAACCTTTGTCTATTAAGTTTTGTTCATGTTCCCTTATTCCTTCGTTTAATCTAGATGGACTATCCATCCACCCTTCCTGAACGGCTTTCCTTATATCATAAAGAAACGACAACTGAGACTTTGTTGGCTGTATCATATAATCTTTGTATCTGTCCTTATTTTCATTGTCATTGCATAGATACTCTATAAGCATTGAGTTATTAAGCATTGAGCGTAACAGAATATAAGCTTCTTCTGCGTGGTTATTTTCTAACAGAACCAGAGTGCTTTCGAGTAAGTTAGACTGTTTTGCGTATAAAGTAATAACTTCTCTAATATACTCGTATCCTTCTTGAATCAAATAAGGATTGTCTTTCTTTAGAAACCTTGAGGTGATTTCACCTATTATGTGTCTGGCGTATTCGATTTTCTCATCCTTGTTCATTTATGACTCTCCCTTTCCAAGGTCAGCTGTCTCGTTGCCTTCACTCTTCTCTAAAAGATACGTTCGAATATTTACCTTTATAATCAAACTCAGCTCCCAATATTAAATCTGAATAGCCTTTGATAATCGTATTATCACCTTTAGCATACTTGTGACCATAACATTGACGGTTTCTATTAATACCAGAGTATAGCGAGAGGAAGTGATCTCGTTTAAAATGTTTTAGATTATCTTCAATAAAATCGCCAAAATTGTAATGTGCAGTATTAAAGTCACCACTATGAACAAATTGTTGAATTAGTAAATCATAATATTTATCTAAACAATCATTTTCAAAAGCCCACTTAAAAAGCAAAGTCTTATCATCTTTATCTAAGATATAACTTTCATTAAATTTCTCTTCCATAAAACCTTGTTCTTTCCAGTGTATATCTTTTATCAGATAATCTAGATGTTTTTCAATACTATCTCTCAGGAATAAAGCTCTCACTTTCAAACTCCATTTCCGCTCAACTTTTGCTTTTAGTTTAGTTCTACTATGCTCTTCAAATGCTTCGTAAACTTCTGGATTGTTACCAAAAAACTCGGTCAATTTAATCAAAACTCCTTGATCGTCCTCTGCAAATTTATTAAATGGAATGTGATTTTCAGTAATAAATTTTATTAAACTTGCCCTGTTTCTTTTGTAGAGTATCTTTAAAGTGCGAAAGTTTATTTTTCTATTTGATTTGCATTGTTCACTTGTGCAATTAAAAGTTATCCCCCATAAACCTTTGAAAATAGTATTTATTATTTGTTCATTAGTGTTTTTTAAGTACCTCGATTCTAAATATTTTTCTAATGACAAATCATCTGTAAAGAAATTTTTATGTTGCTCTAAATCTTCAAGAAGAGTAACAAAAATCTCCTTAGTCATAACTGGGTTCTTGGTGAGTAGACCATCAAGCATATTTCTCATTAGTGCTCTAACAGTTTCTCTGTTTGGTGTAGACAGTAAATCTTCTTGAGTTAAAACTGGATGAGCCGACAAATGTCTATGACGTCTTAAAGTATCTAAATTGATTTCATCAGCTGGCTCTAATAAAGAGGTACGTTTTTTTACTTCTTCAATTAGAGTAGTTTCCCATCCTCCCTTTTTAGTTTCAGTTTTCTGTTCCTGTTCTATTTGATCTAATATGGCTTCTGCTGTTTTATCCTCATATAACCCCTTGAGGTCTTTCAACTTATAGATTAAATCACACATTACTACTGAATAAAGCATTACAACTGCTGAGCGATAACTACCATTTACATATGATTGTAATACCTCTCTAAAGTATTCCTTTGTTTTTGGATGATAAATATTCTCTGCACTTTGTTCTATTGAGTAAGTAGACATTTTGTTTCCCCCTTATATTCCATATTGTAGCAGAATTGTTTATTATAACTATAAGAATTATTGAGTTTTGGGAGAAAAAATTTTTTAAAAAAAATTGAGGTATCCATTTCAAGCACTCTCCTCTCATACTTAATTGAGAGGTGACTAATGGAAATAACCACCAAGAGGTTTGGTGAATTTATACTTTCTAATTATGGCTCTATGTGTCTGCGAGAACCCCCTCCCCACTTATGATTTTTCAAGTCTTTATTCTCAAATTTTTCCTTTTGATTTCCCAACTCAATTGTTAATAAATGAGTCAGCCAACTCTTTGAATTAAAATTATTTATTCTTACTCAGTCATTTATATTTTTTGCATAATTATTCATCTATCATCATTAATGCAGCTATAATTGGTTCCGATAAGATGTATTATGTAAACTAAATATGATAATGAATCGCTTTATATAAAGGATGAATAACTATTATTAGTATTGTCAAGTGGTACTCGACACCTTATAAACTTTATACATTACACTTCATTAAGTACTGATACATAAGCATTCATCAATGTATAAAGCTATTGAGTGTATGCGTGTGAGTGTTACCTATTATTAATTTATTTATGTGCACGATAATGAATAGAATTGTGCATAATGATATGGCTATCACCTAGTGAGTGTATACTGTGGTTTGATGTGATGTGAGCTGTATTGCGGACTACTGATTCCTTTCAGAATGAAAGAGTGGTGGTAACTAGCCAGTACAGCCCTGTGAGTAGACTGATAGCGGTAACACACCACTAGGATGCTCATAAGGGGGTATTAGAGCTTTATCCTTCTTTGATACTTTTATATTAATCTAGAGAGCACTATTCAATACAAAGCAATCTGAGGAGCCCATTCCTTACAAAAGACATAAAAAAAGCCAGCTCCAGAAGGAACTGACCAATTATACTGCGTAATGTTCTACAGAGCTGTTATTCTCTCCAATAATCACTATAGACTCGAAACTTCGCTTATACTTATTAGCTTCCTGTTGGAGTGAAACTTGGAGGTTTGACTTATCAGCGGTTGACACATCAGTATTAACAAAGACAATTAATTTTGAAGCCAGAGTATATGAAGAAGTAACTTGCAAAGTATCAGCTCCTATAACATTATTTTAGATCATGATAAGAAATGGAGAACTACTAAGGTTATGAACTCCAAAGCAAGCTTCTTATGCATTCTGTACCCTTTCACTCTTCAGTTCAGTTAGTTCTGTTAGTTTACAATTGGTTTATCTGAGCTGTCACTAGGAGCATCAAACTCATTAGAGTCTAACTTATCTAACCACTTATCTAAGACGCTTTGTGAGCGGTTCTCATGAGCTTGCTCCTTACGAGTCCACCCCATATCTTTAGCACTCTTCATAAGGTCTTGAAGTGGCTTAGCTGTATGTTTTGAACCTTTATCAAGCCTTCCACTGTTAAGCAATCTAAAGTGAAGTACAGCGTCATGGAGCATTCCTTCCAACACAACTTCCTCGAGTCCTTCTTGAATTACAAACTGTACTCTAACTTGCTTATCCAACCAAGCCATAAACTCAAGTTCTCCCTCTGTTAGTGAAGCTATAAAGTTCGACTCCTCAGCATACAATCCATGAATCATATTAGCATCTGGTCGTAAGTTTTTAAGCTTAGCAAGCTTAGACTCCTCTGGTAGTGAATCATGAGAAGGTGCTCCACCTCCATGAAGCCTGCAACGTGGGTGCTTATGAATCTCTATGCTATTCTCATGAGGAGCGTTCATACAAGTTTTATGAACCCCATCTTTGTTCTTTAATGCGAAACAGCAAACTTTACTTTTAGCTAGCTCATTCCAAAGCGCTTTACACTCTAGTGAATCTTTACCAAGCTTGTTTGCATGATCTTCCATTTGTCTTATCTTAAGTTGTAACTCGTTAGGTAAATCCTTAAATTGTGGCATTATAATTCCACCTCCTCAAATATTTTCAGTAAAAACTCATCAATAAGCACGTTATTAGTTCCTTTATTTAAAGCGGTTAACTCTTGAAGGAAAGCCATTGCAAATGCTCCATTCATTAACTCTGTTAGTTTCGCTTCATGCTCATACATCTTAGCTATGTTCTGCTCAAATACAGCGTTCTGGAGAGCTTGCATGGCTTCTCCAATGAGTCGCTTCTTATCTTTATCCATTTAGTTATACCTCCAATTAAAATAAGAGAGAGCCTTCTCAGCTCCCTCAGTTAGCTATTACAAGGAAGTTCCAAACTTCTTGGCATACTCCTCATAAAAGTCGTCAACATTATTAAACTTCTCATAATCACTTCGAGTTGAACTGCTTGAATTGTCCTTATAGCTAAACTCTTTACGCTCTTGCTTATTAGCTTCCTCTCTCATTGCTTTAAGTTTTAGCTCATCATAATAGCCTTGACCATGACCATATTTCTTACAGTAATCCTCATAGAACTCATCAAAGCTCTTTCCTTCTGAGAAATCTTCTGTAGTTTCACTAAATAGCTGGGCACCTTTAACCTGTGGGAAAGCTACAAGAGATACCTCACGTATTTTATAAGGTTGAAACTTACCAGCGATCTGCTTCAAGTAGAACGAAACAGACAGCTTTTTCATTAATCCTTTATCAACTCGCTTTTGTGCTTCCTCGTCAATAATTTCAAGTTTCCCCATTAGGTTGTCACCTTCTGCGTAGGCTTCTCGAATAAAGCCAACAGTATCACGAGCACTCTCTGAATGGTCGAGTTGAACAGGAACAAAGTCTTCTGGGTCGAACTCACGAGCTAATTGTTCAATGTCTTCTCGTGTGTATTCGACTCCTCTGTGAGTTCCTGTTGAGAACATTATTCCTACTTTGTAATACTTACCGTTTTCCTTTACTGTCTCACTAAAGTTACCAATATAGAGCTTATCTGCTGTTTGAATGTATGCCATTAATTGCACCCCCATTTAATTCTTGTAATTTCATCTCTATAACACTTTGTTTATGCTTAATCTCATTAAGTCTTTGAGTAAACGCTACCTCATGTTTTTCTCTTTGCTTCATTATTTGTAGTACCTCTTGTTCTTTGTCTTGTTTAATCACCTGTAATAAGTCTCCAACTCCTCTCATGCTCTTCACCTCAGTAAATTATTTAATTGTTTTTATATATGAGAAGGGAACTTTTCAGCCCCCAACTCAATTAATTCAATCCAACAATTTCTTTTAACTTCTTAACTACCTCATCAATCTCTTTCTGTGCACGGTCTTTTCCAGCTTGAGTTGCTTCATCAGCTATTTGCATTAATTCTTTATGAGTTGGGTCTGCTAGGTTAAAGTTCTCATCATATCTCAATCCAGCAAGTCCTTTTAACACTCTTAGGTCAACTAAGCCAGACTTACTATCATAAACTGAGAATAAACGCTCCATTTCTTGCTTTAATGCTGAAATTCTATAAGCTTCATAAACTTGCTGTTCAAACGTTTGTTTAGCTTCCCAAATTTGAGCTAAGCGTTGTTGTTCTACTTCCTCAGCAATAGCTTGAGTTAGCTCACCAGTACGCTTCTGGTGTTCAGCAATTTCAGTGGTAACCTTTGTAATTCCATTTTCAAGCTTTTTAATTCGCTTCTTTGTCGTAGTGTCCTCTTCAATTTCAAACTCAAGTTGAGCACCTTGGAGCATTGTTTGGTATTTACCTAGCTTGTCATTTAGTTCTGCAATTGTAGCGTTAACTAAGTTAAGCTCCTCTTGGTTCTTTTCCATTTGACTTTTACCTTTGAATACGTCTGTAAGTTTTTTCATTATAAATTCCTCCTGTAGCCAACTCTGTGGCGTATAGTTTCAGTCTTTTTTTGAATGCCAAATAACCCTCTGAGTTCCCCTCACAAGGCTTCTGCTGTTGTTTAATTTTTTTCAGTTCATTAATTATGAACAATCTCCTTTGGAACATGCTAAAAAGCCACCCTTAGTGCAAAGCATGGTTAGTGTACTTATTTATTACACTCATTAATAGCTCTTTATTTACCATTCCTTTTTCTTGTTTAGTTCATTTTCAATTACCTTGGTTACGTCTTCGAGCGTTACTTTCTCTAGCTGTCTGCTAACTAACTGAGGGTGAATTACAATTGCTGTTCTCCAAGTTTTAACCCCAATCAGCAAACCATTTCTCATCATACTAGGAATAAGACGTTTGACAGTTGGTAAACTCAATCCAGTTTCTTCTGCAACCCGTTCTCTATTCCAAAGTTCAATATTAGCAAGCTTTAGCTCATGAGGGTTACTACAAATTACATATGCTCGTGTATTAAAGTAAGGTAACAAATTTAAGAATAAGCCCAGCTCTTGAACTGAAGCTTTCTGTATAACCTCTCTCAGTTGAACAATAAATATTCTTGAAAAGAAGTCTTTCTTTGTTGATCTTCCTCGTGTAGCTATCTGAGAATTAACAGAGTAATAGACACTCTTACCTTCTTTACTAGTTGAAAGGTAACCAAGGTTAACCAGCTCAGAAGCACTTCTCTTTACACTGTCATACCCCTTATTGGTCAGTTTGGAAAACTCCTTTAAACTCAACCGTTTTCCTCCAAAATACAAGAAGCCACCTTTTCCTTCTTCCATGTAAGCAAACATACTTAGTAAAACTCCTGCTTGTGGTAACGTCAACGTCTTCACTATTGTTGAACACTCCTTGTCATTTACCTGAGTAAAATATCTTTTATCTTTATCAATGTAATTCATTCTCTTTTTGTACGCTTTATCAGAGCTGACTCGTGAAGGAAGTTTTACTTCTCCCCCAGCTTCAAGTAACTCTGCAACACTGCCATTTAACAACCCTTTCTCGCTCATTTTTAATTTCCTCCTGCAACTAAGTTGCTATGTTAAGTTAATTCCCAACCATTTTCAGTATCAAATATGCACTATATCACCCTTGTTCAGCATCAAATATGCACTATATCAAAATCACCTTCACACTTACTCTACCAAGGGTTTCGACTATCTTATCCCAAGGAAATCTTATTATTATATTGTAAAACCACTTGCTCATTATTTAACTTCGTATTTTACAATTAAGTCTTTTGGTTCAACCTCTAGCACTAGACATAATTTAGTTAGTGTTTCATAGTCAATAGCGCTTCTTCCCTTTAAATACGTTATAGTACTTAAGCTAACCTTCATCCTTCTAGCAAGCTCAGTGTTTGTTAGTCCCTTCTGTTTTTGAACGCTTGAGAAGTCCAGTTTGTACTTATACATCTTCTTTTCACCTCGTTTATAAAAGTAGTTGTTACTAATATTTCAAATCTTAGAATGCTTCCCTTAAAAATAAAGCTCATTAAATGAGCTACTAAGGAGATCATTCATAAGAAATGAAAAGTAACATGATTAAATTTAACTTAATTAAAGAGCTAGCTCCTGTTCGCTCATCCTCTGAGATAGGAGTCATGGCGTAACTAAGAAGCCAACTGAGTTAGGAGACCTTTACAGGTCATTATAAGAGAAGCTGTTTTAGAGTCGACAGCTCAGCGACTTTGCTATGTTTCAGATATAAAGAAAACAAATTATTGGAGCCTGCTAAGCAGGATTAGTTAGCTTAAGCACCAGTAATATTTGATTGGCTCCTTTTTTATCCCCTCATACATATATACCAGCGTAGTGTAATGCTTTTTAGCTCATTTTAGAGCTGACACTACTGGTTCAGAACATAAAAAATAGCCTTGAGACTTAGAGCCACAAGGAGTATAAACTTTCTGAAATTTAATTTTTCTTCCTCATTAATACCTTACTGAAAGTGTTTACTCTTAATACTCCTCTTATAATAGATATGGAGGCATCGTGACTGAAAATTACCCCTATACTTAATATATGAGCAAAGCGTTTACTCTTAATTTCCAGTTAGTTTCGACACAAATGATTTAATACAGATATTTTTAGTTATCTTATTTTCCAATTGAGCTAAAATAAAATTAAAAAATATTTTTTTAGGTGAATTAGTTAGGGAAAATACATAAAAAAACTGAGGAAGATAAACATATTAACTTCAAAACGTTCCCTTCCTCATAAGGACGACTACTTTTCTTTTCTAAATGATTTATATAAAGATAAAATATAAACTGTCACTCGTTAGGGTTTCATTATTGTTACCTTGAGAAAGCCAAACACTTGTAGGAGCTTGAAGTTTATTAATTCAGATTCTTAAAACCACAAAGAACACATCTTTTTCCTTATATCTCCACCTAAAAAGAGGATAATAGTATCATCTGTCGAAAGGATAATGTGAGAAAAAAGACATGAGGTGAATGAGAATGGCTGAAATCACGTTAGATGTGCTGGTAGACGAAACCCTTTTGAAAGAAAAGTTAGAAGAGAATCAAAAAGAGATTGAGGAAGTTAGAGCACAATGTTCTAAGGTTATAGTTCAACAAGCTCAATTCCTTGAAAGAAAAATTGAAGAAGTTACTCCAATTATGAGATTTATTCTTGAAAAAGGCTACTACATGAGCCATCCAACATTAAAATTCCAAAGCACTAGAGGTGCAGTTCTAGATTATGACAGTGATAACAATAAGTTATACGTTTATGACGTAGAATCTGCATGGATTAAAGAAATAAATATGTTTAAAAAAGACGAAGCAAAGACCGTTTTAACTGAGAATTTTGTTGCTCAGAGAAACCTTGATAACGCCATTGCTGGGGTGAACTATCTTCTTGTAATTCAAGATGAAATCAAAAAAGAACTTTTACAAGAAAAAGCTGAAAGAGAGCAATGGTTAAAAGAAAACGAATAACCCTCTATTGTTTTATTAACTACTGAGACACCAGAGAAGGTAACAGTCTTGGGGAGAGCTAAAGAGGAGCTAATTCAACAAAATGAGAAAGCCAATCACCTAGATCGTTGTATGAAATGTAACACTGTGTTGAGGACTTGGGAAAAAAGAGAAATTGCAGTATGTGAGAGCTGTGTTAAGCACTCAATTGAAAAGGACTAAGAGGGAGAGCTGAGAAGCTTTCCTTTTGTCTTGTTTGAAGCGAAAAGTATGAACATAAGCACATGAGGGGGAGCTAAAATGAACCAGTTACAAAAACAAATACTCTTTTTTCTTGACGAGAGTAACAACAGAAGGAATAAAAGTGTTAGTATATCTAAAATTGTTACTCATCTCAAAAGAAATGAAGAAGCAATAAAGACAGAATTAGTAGTACTTGCTAATAACAACCTTATAGAACATTGAGGGGGTCTTCTTAAGAAGTTTAGCAGTTATAAAATACGGTGCTATTGTTCTGGTTCTCAGAAATGAAAATTTCAAGACATACACGGGGGTGTTAAGCATTTTACCCCTATTAGTCCACCTCTCAGCCTTCCTCAATATACCCCTTCTTTTGCTTTATTCAATTCCCTTTTGAGCTGTAACTCAAGAACATTACTATTCCAGATCAATTACTCGATTCAACAAATAAGACGGACTCTATGAATGCCCTCATTAGATTCTACCTGTTACGAACAAAGGGAACGTTCCCTATTCAATCATCTCAAGGGTTCAAGAGCTATTTAAAAATTCCCTATTGGTGTAAGTCTTTACTACGTAAAGACTATGAGTGGCGCTGAGTTTACATAAATAAAAAAGACCGATTGAACTCGGCCTGTAAATGAGGATTCCACTTAAGTTAAATTGCCTTCGCTCATCCCAATAGATTGTTGATTAACTCTTAACACTGGTTCACTTGGATAACTATACACTCTTGACTTGATTTCCCTTGATAAACCATCTAGATCAGGAAACATTGTAAAATGATTAACGCTGTTCATGGCTAGATAAATACTTAAATCATAGGACAATTCATCATCCAAAGTTATCTGCTTGCATATATCACCATAAGCTCCACCTCGTGCAATAATCTCCTCATGAAGTGGCAAGAGAGTATTACCTTGAATTGTAAAATTTCCTTGTTGAGCATTAATTCTAGTAGAATTTTTTATGGAAGCAATTGCTCTAGAGCCCTCTAATTTTTTAATATGTTGAAAATAATCTTCTGCTGTATCTGTAACAATAATGTTTTCATGATTAGACAAAAGCTTATTCATTTTAATTGGATTCAGTAACCAAATACTTGGTCTATTTTTACCTTTAACCCATCCTTGCCTTGCAAAATACAACGCTGTTAGCAAAGAATTTGTCCAATCTAAAAATCTTGTAGGTAAGCCATGATGTTGCATTATAAATAACAGTGACCATATATTCTCTGTCTTATGTACGTTATACCCCGTATGATAGAACTCATATATGTAATCTCTTTCTAAAAGTAAAGTTTCCTCAATACTTTCTTTTTGTCTAAACAAATTAGATTTAAGTTGATACTCTTGGTGCTCTCCATCTTGTCCTATATTGCTATGACCTCTAAACCAAACTGTTCCTTCATTATCTACAAAAAAATCTCTAACCTCATTCATAAATCTATTCCATTTAGTTGAAAACACTCTAACCATCCCCCCTGTATAGTCACTTTATAATTTACTCTTCAGTTAACGAAAAGTCTCCATTCTCCTTTAATTGCTTTATAACTTCTATTTCATTATTTACACGAGAAAGGACATCTTTGAATTTACTCAACATATCTTCCTCATAAAAACTTTTCCAACTATTCTTTTTCTTAGCATAATAGCCAGTAGATTCTCTAAACATAATACCTTTTTGTTCGTATAAAATTGTTATTTTTGTCATTTGTCCAGTGTTTAACAAACTCTTAATTTCTTCCCCAACTTCTTCTCTTTGCTTATCAGCAAGAACCATGTTGTAATTCATTGCATCTGAGAAATCTTTATAAAAGTTAAAACATGTAATTAAATTAATGTGTAAATCAATATCTTCGATTTTTTCAAGATATGAGAAACTTTCTGGTTCTGCTAATTCCATATAATAATGTTTTTCAATAACTTCAAATTCTGGGACTCCTTCGTGTTTTAATTCAAGAATCCCTACAAAATCCTCGTCAAAGCTATCTTGTTTTTTACGAATCCCCCCATTATCCTCAATAAATTCTTCCCGAGCTTTTTTAACTGTTTCTAATTCGCTAATGAATTTTTCTATCTCAATTTTAATTCTTACCAGTGCAGGAAGTTGATTAATCGTTTTTAAATAACGTTCTTTAGCTAAATCTAGCCTTAATTGCTTTTTTATTTGTGAATTAGCTACTATATAGGCTACGACAGCACTAATAAGACCTCCTGTGTAATTCCCCCAAAAAGAAAGCCAATTATCTTCATTACCAAAAACATAAGGAAGTTTGGCTTGAAACAAGAGAAAGTTTACTACTACAGGAAATAATAAAATAACTATAGCGTAAGTCCAAAAAGACCTACTTCTAAAATCAAACATTTTCTTCCCCCATTAAGCTTTTATTCATATTATAAACTTAAAAGGGAATTATTAACTACACTTATTTGAGCCAACATACTAAATTAGACCTATTTTCTTTTCTTTGTTCAACAGCAAAAATCCCAGAGAGTGCTCCAAAGAAGTAACCTCCAAAGCTTCCTTTAATTCTTTTCATCTTATAAGCTAACACACTCGCTTTAAAAGCTTTTATAGCTGGTTCAACAATATTCTCTACACTTGGAGCAAACTTCTTAGAAGCAACTTGTACTTTCCCCCAAAGAGTATAAGCTTCCTCAGCTGACACAAAAGGTCTAACTGTCTCAACAAATAATTTTGGAACTCCAAAGCTTTCTAAGTATGTAAAATCTAATTTACCTTGTTGACGTAGTTCTTTTAAATCTTTTGTAAATGCTTTTAAATAAAATGTTTCACTTTTGGGTTTATATGCTCCAATGGTTGAATTGTCTAGGTTTAACGCTTCTTCACGATAAGACAAATCAACAGGACATATAATGGTTATTGAAGCTCCAAACCCACCAGAAACACTTCTAAGCGTTCTTACACGTTTGACAATTCCAATATTCTTTAAACTTTTTAATGCTCTTTGAATCGTCTTATAACTTACCTCAAGAGCGTCAGCGATTGTTTGAACCTTAAGCCAACTAACACCAGCAATTTTACAAGAGTGACCAGCAAGCAACCAAAGGACATTCCTTTCAATTTTACTCAGTTCTATAATCTCCAAGGCTTCACTAATAAAACAATCCATTTCTTGCACGGAATTGAATGATTGATATTTTCTTAGTTCCTGCATTATTCTTCCTCCATCATAAGAAGGAGTACTTCTTGAGCTAGTACCAATAAACATGGTAAAATAGCTAAGAAAGGTACTCCATACCTTTTGTTGTGAAAGAGCACTCTTAGGTCGCCAAACTGTGGGAGTGTTCTTTTTCGTGTTTAAATCTCAATGTTATTTAGTGGGTTATACTTGTCATTTTGTTCTTTCAAGGCTGTTCCCCAGATACTCAAATACCTCTCACACATGCGTAAATCTCCATGTCTAAGAAGCTTCTGTAGCGTAAAAATATCCATTCCAGCCATTAAGCAACGATGTGCAAAAGTATGTCTAAAAGTATGAGCTGATAAGCGTACATCGTTGAAGTTCATAATGGTTTTGAGACGTTTAAAAATAAGCTTAACGCTATTAGTGGTCATCTGCTTACCTGCTCTACTGGTGAAAGCATACTCAGTTGACTTACCAATTTCTTTCTCAGCAAACAGCTTGTACTCACATAGTTCCTTAACGAGCTTTTCAGTTATAGGGATACTCTGCTGTTTACGAGCTTTACCAAACAAAGTTATTGAATGGTTAACCAAGTCAACATCCTTCCACCTAACGTTTACTAGCTCCCCAACCCTTGAGCCAGTGCTGAGCAAGAAAACTATAATGGTATGATCTCTATAAGCATAAAAGCTCTTATCCCTGTTCTTTAATCTTCTGAAATAACCAAGCATTTGCTTTATGTGCTCATCAGTAAAAGCTTCAATTTTAATCTCTTCTTTAGCTAGTTTCATTTTTCTCACAGGGTTCTGCTTATCAGTGATAACCTCCTCATTTTGGAGATAATTGAAGAATATCTTGAGGTGGTGAAGCTTTGTATTACGACTCACAACATTATTCCCCCTCACTTCTTGACAATAGATAAGGAAGGCTTTAACGGTTACCTCTCTCACTTCTTCTGCATTAATAATCTCTTTCTCTGAACAAAAATGTTGAAAGTCCTTTAAGGTTGCAGAATAAGTATTAACGGTATTTTTAGAAAGGTTATTAAATTTTTTCTCTTCAATGAACTCTTGAATAGCAAACTTTAGTAGCATGACTTACCAGTCCTTCCTTGTTTTTAGACAACAAAAAAGAGCCATTCCTCATCAGTGTTAACTGACTTGAAATGACTCTCTAATTTATAAATGTGTCTTCATCAGACTACATTAGAGTATACTCTTGCGAATGACCTATAAAACCTTGATATGCTTACTTTTCAGAGCAATCTGAGGATAATAAACTCGACAATTTACCTGTCAAGGATGTATTCTCCCACTGAACTAATCGCTCGTGATATGTATTGACTATATTATAGAAAGAGTTATCCAATTTTGTCAACTATTTTTCCACAGTTCCCAAGTTGGAAGGATCGTCTTTATTTTTGATAAAATAAAAACATGCTATAAAAGAGCGTGACGGGATGAAAGCACATATTGAATTTTATTTTGATTTTGTCTGTCCACTATGTTTTCTAGCCACTAAGCCTTTAAGAGAAGTCATGAAAGAACAAAAAGCTGAGATTGAATGGAAGCCTTTTGACCTTTGTCCTGAGCCAGCCCAGCAGATGGAGCAAATAGAAGATGTTTTAGAGAGACCTTGGAATCAATCGATAGCTCCCTTAGCACAACAGCTGCACGTAGAAATAAATATACCGGACATGCCTCCAGTCCCGCGCACTCATTTAGCACATGAAGGCTTTCATTTTGCTAAAAAACATGGTCAAGAAAGCGCCTATGTAGATGCTGTTTTTAAAGCTTATTGGGAAGATGAAAAAGATATTAGCCAGACTGAAGTCTTAGCAGAAATCGCTGATTCTTTGCATTTAGATAAAGAAATATTTACACGTATCTTAAAAGACCGGACGTTCGAACAAGTTCATAAAGATAGCTTAGTTCATGCATATGAAGATGCTCATGTAACGAAAGTACCAACTTTAAAAATTGGCAGCCGTGTACTTCAAGGATTCGCTTCCAAAGAGACAATCGAAAAAGCGCTGTTACATGAACGTTCTGCTAAAGACAGAGAGAAATGATTTACTAAGAGGTGCATTTGATGAATATTAATTATTATTTTAGTCGGTTTTTAGCTAAGAAACCGGATAGCCCAACGTATGAAAGCTTAGCTGCTTTACAGAACAAACACATGCTTCATGTTCCTTTTGAGAACTTAGATGTTCTGTCTCAAACCCCTATCATAATTGATTTAGAACGAATTTTTCAAAAAGTAATTGTAAATTTGCGTGGAGGATTTTGCTACGAATTAAACGGTCTATTTGGCTGGTTGTTAAAAGAAAGCGGATATGAAGTCTTTTACGTTTCAGCTACCGTCAAAAAACCCGACGGCACGTGGACTATTGAAGGAAGTCACGCTACAAACCTTGTGACGGTTGAAAATCAGTCTTACATCGTAGACGTTGGATTTGGAGATTCTATGCGCAAACCAATGCCTTTAAATGGCGAAGTAGTAAGAGATGTAAGCGGCTCTTATCGTATGACAAACGTTGCTGAGCATATGTATGATTTGCAGCGCTGGGAAGATGATGTATGGAAAACGCTGTACCGTGTGTCTACGCTTCCTAAGAAACTGACTGACTTTACTCCTATGTGTGAGTTCAATCAAACGTCAGCGGATTCTCCGTTTGTACACAAACGTCTTGTTACGATCGCAACACCTACAGGGCGCATTACCCTCTCTGGTGAAACGCTAACTGTAACAGATGGCGAAAAAAAGACGAAAAGGAACGTTTCAGAAGAAGAAATACCTGATATTTTACAAAATCATTTTTATATTATTAAAGGATTTTATTAATATGTCCTTACACGAAAAACCGGCCTCTTATGGGGCCGGTTTTTGTACAGGAGTAATCATCCTGTTTTCTACAGGCGACTTTAAAATAATTGAGGTATTCACATTTCCATAAGGAATCAGTTCATCCACTAGCATTCTAAGTCCATCCATTCCAGACACGGCTGCTTTGATAAAGTAAGAAACCGGCCCCGTTACACGATGACATTCAAGCACGTCTTCATTTTGCTCAATAAAGTCTTCAAATTCCTCTGGTTTTCTTTTTAATTCGCTTACTTGAATAAATAGCTGTGTATCTCTTCCTAAAGCTTTCGGAGACACCGTAGCGCTGAAACGCTGGATCACTCCTCGTTCCTGCAGACGCTGCAGTCTTTCTGATACGCTTGGACGGCTAAGAGCCAGCTTTTTTGATAAATCACTAATCGTCATACGTCCGTCCCTTTGCAAAATAGACAATAGTTGTGCATCGATTTGATCCATCCAAACCTTTCCTTTCAAAATGAATATAATAAATAAAATCTTTATTCAAGTTGATAACAGAACAAGTATTATTTCCTTCATTTATACATGTGTTTTCTTTATTTAATATCCTATCATTAAAGTAGATGATTGAAAATGAAAATTCCGAAAAAACAAACAAAGGGGTTTATTTATGAAAAAAGTTT
>Ga0209795_10001234_pt1:0-5000 | contig 16361 bp, 8 predicted proteins | sample AgamicOrMarz_FD_187166 | JGI IMG/M metagenome (GOLD analysis project Ga0209795, IMG submission 187166) | Agave microbial communities from Guanajuato, Mexico - Or.Ma.rz (SPAdes) (version 2) | ecosystem: Host-associated > Plants > Phyllosphere > Phylloplane/Leaf | place: Guanajuato, Mexico...
CCATTAAAAAAAAAAAAAGGGGTTCAAATCCTTTTTTCGACATGAGTGTTCTATACCGAAAACTATTTCATTTATTTTGAACCCATTTCATTTTTATATTAACCATAGTAGTAGAAAGAGTACCTTGCTGCGTCTAGACTTCAAACAATTTAGCTTTAACCATGTTAATGGTCCCACGTTATTGGTTGATAGAGAATCAAAGTATATTTACCCATGAATCACGAACTGCTATGGTTCTTAAAGATGATTTCTTAATTTATTCAGAAGTAATTCGCAGGATCATGCACCTTGTCTTTCCTAGTTAAAACGAAAAAAAGCGCAGCTGGGTCAATCCAGCCTATTCTTGAAATAAACAACTCGCACACACCCCCTTTCCAAAAAAAATTAATACACCAAGGACTACACTTAGATTTATTGGATTTGTTGCTAAAATATCGGTATTAAACCCGAAACTCCCGGCGGATGGCCAGTGACCCAAGGAAACGAAAGAATCGGTTACGTTTTTCATATAATCTCCTCTTTTCTTATAGACTATAGACAGACTAATTATTATCTTTTTTTTCTTATTCTATATATTTTCTATATTCTATATATATATATAGATTTTTTATATAGAATATAGATTTTTTTCTATTTTCTATATTATATATATTATTTTATATATATATTATTTTTTGTTCATTTAGCTATTATATTTCTAAAAAGAGTAAAATAAAAAATATATTTGATTTTGAGAAATGAATTTTTTTTTCAATTGGAAATCTCTAATAAGTATTGTTCTTATTAAAATTCAGTTTAGAATTCGGTACCTGGTCTCCCGTCAATTGCAAAACAAAATAATATATCCTGTTGCAATATTTCTTAAAAAAAAGGGTTTCGATTGGATTAAGAAGGGGGAAGGAAGAAAGCGAGTTAATATACTAATTCCTCATCCTCAAATCAGTCCTTCCCGTGGGTTATTGTCCCAATAAAAATAAATAAGTAATTGATTGTAGGAATGAAATCTTGATATAATTCGAAAAAACAAGCAGCAAGTCCAAGGCAATAAAAAAATACGTATTTTTTTTTTATATTTTATAGGGTTAAACAAAATATAGGGTTAAACAAAAGGATTCGCAAATAAAAGTGCTAATGCTACAACCAGTCCATAAATTGTTAAAGCTTCCATAAAAGCCAGACTAAGCAATAAAGTACCTCGTATTTTTCCCTCCGCCTCGGGTTGTCTTGCGATACCTTCTACAGCTTGGCCCGCGGCAGTACCTTGACCAACCCCAGGTCCAATAGAAGCAAGCCCAACAGCCAACCCAGCAGCAATAACGGAAGCGGCAGAAATCAATGGATTCATGATAAGTTCCTCGCACCAAAATAAAATAAAGAAATGGTTAATGATACAATCAACCAATAAATTATGACTTAATTATTCATTCCATCAATAAGATTTTCATCCAGTCGAAGTAATTAAAAATTCCGAATTGAAATAATAATATTATTGAATCATCAGAACTACTTCGATATCTATTTTTGAGTTCCTATCCACAAAGTTTTTGTGAATTCATACAATTTTTTTGTTTTTCCATTTCTTTCTTTGTTCCGAATTATTCTTTGAATTCGAACTCTTCGTTCTTTTTCTTGATTTAATCTCTTTATTCAATATTCAATTCACAGTTACAAACGAAAAGGAAAGATTTTTATTGGAATCCTTATCTAAATCTCCAGTAGTAGGGCGGATTAGATATATCTTTTAACTCATATCATATATAACTGGGTAATACTTAATATTACATATACACGTCCTTCTTCCATAACGTAAACCAACTATTCATATCTTAGATTCAATCGGATTCTAAAATCATTTTTTGATTTTGAAAAATATTCACAAAAAGAAAGTTGTCTTATAGCCATTATATATATTACATACACCTAGTTGGATTCCACTTTCCTAAACAATCCATTTTTTCTGAATCTCATTTTTTGTAAATTCTTCTCTTCCTTATCATTATCCCACATGGATACAATCAATCTAAATGGGCGAATTCATTAGTCTGAATCATTGCATAGAAATAGAAGTCTTTGGTTTTGGTTGATCTAAGTTCCTGTAATTTATTATTTATTAAAATTTGAAAAATTTTTTTTGATCAATCGTTGAATTGAATAAAACGACTGAAATGGAAATCGCCCTATAGAACAGAACCTCTTTTTTTAATCACACGTTGTAAACAAATAAAGAATTTTTATTCAGATTATTACTCCTAAGATTGGAATTGAATGAACAAAAAAATCAAGACAATATAAAGAAGAGAATATTCATTGGAAGAAGGTATAAATGATCCAAAGGAATTCTAGGAAAAAGATCTTTTTTTAGATCTCTTTCCCCTTTTTTTTTACAATTCCCTAATATCGTAATCTTTTTTTTTTATTATTATTCCTTTAGATCGTATAGACCTTTTTGTCGATTTATGTTGATCTATTTATGTTGATTAAGTAATTTATGTTCATTAAGTATAAGTAGATTATCTTGAACAAGGCATAGATTGCCTTGCACTAAGCTATTTCGAAAATTAGTCAATGATGCCCCTCCATGGATTCGCCTATATAAGCCGCGGCTAAAGTTGCAAAAATAAGAGCTTGAATACCGCTTGTAAATAATCCAAGGAACATGACAGGTATAGGAACCACTGAAGGTACTAAAGAAACAAGAACAACAACTACTAATTCGTCCGCTAATATATTTCCGAAAAGTCGAAAGCTAAGTGATAAAGGTTTTGTGAAATCTTCTAAAATGTTAATGGGTAAAAGGATTGGAGTTGGCTGAATGTATTTGCTGAAATAACCTAATCCTTTTTTTCTAAGGCCCGCATAAAAATATGCTATTGACGTAAGTAAAGCTAAAGCAACGGTAGTATTTATATCATTCGTAGGTGCGGCTAACTCCCCATGAGGTAACTCTATGATCTTCCAAGGCAAAAGCGCCCCCGCCCAATTAGAAACAAAAATAAATAAAAACATAGTCCCAATAAAGGGGACCCATGAGCCATATTCCTCTCCAATCTGAGTTTTGCTCACATCCCGAATGAATTCAAGGACATATTCGAAGAAATTCTGCCCGCCAGTCGGAATGGTTTGTGGATTCCGAACAGCTACAATGGCTGAACCTAATAAGATAGTAATTACAACCCAAGAAGTAATAAGTACTTGGGCATGGACTTGGAAACCTCCTATTTTCCAATAGAAATGCTGGCCTACTTCCACACCGGATATATCATATAACCCTTTTAGTGTGTTTATGGAACATGATAGAACATTCATATTGCCCTCTGAAAAAAAGAAAACTTTAAAAGGAATTATTTTGATTCAACCATCTTTTTTTTTTCGACTTGCCCGCTTAAATTGTATTTTTTAGATACCAATAAATCGCATAATATACCCAGTTATTTTTATCTCTTTTGTACGATTCCGGAATAGTAACCGATTCCATAAATCTATGGAGTTCACAAAATAATTTATTTATCTTATTATTAATCAGGGATTTCGTATATAGCTAGAACGCCCTTCACAAATTGCAAATACTAATTTATTAAGAATTAATCGGATTGAAGCTATAGCGTCATCATTCGCTGGAATCGAAATATCTGCGAGATCCGGATCACAGTTTGTATCAATTAAACAAATCGTTGGAATTCCCAAAGTGATACATTCCCGAAGAGCCGTATGTTCCTCTTGCTGATCAACGATTATTACAACATCCGGTAACCCCGTCATATATTTAATCCCGCCCAGATATGTTTGCAAGTGAGCTAACTGTCTCTTCAATCGAGCCGCATCTCCTTTCGGAAGACGGTTGAGTCTACCTGCCTTTTGTTCCATTCTCAAGTCCCTGAACTTTTGAAGTCTAGTTTCTGTAGTGGACCAATTCGTTAAAATACCGCCAAGCCATTTTTTATTAACATAATGACACCGAGCCCTTATTGCAGCCCGCGCTACTGAATCCGCTGCTTTATTTTTTGTACCAACAATTAAGAATTGTTTTCTCCTGCTTGCTGCATCAAAAACTAAATCACAAGCTTCTGATAAAAAACGAGCAGTTCTAGTAAGATTTGTAATATGAATACCTTTACGCTTTGCAGAGATATAAGGTGCCATTCTCGGATTCCATTTTCTAGTACCATGACCAAAATGAACTCCTGCTTTTATCATCTCTTCCAAATTAATGTTCCAATATCTTCTTATCATTTCTCCCCACACTTCCTCTCTCTCTTTTTTTTTTCAAAGAAAAAAGAGAGAGGGGGTACCCTGAAATAAATAATTGTTCCGACGGAACCTTCTCTTTTCCCGGAGATTGGACGTTGATATACGATCCAAGCGATTCATTTCTTTCTATTCCTTATTTTCTTTATTACTATTAAATAAAAACTATTAAATAAAAAAAAAATCACATGGAACAAATCACAGGACCGCCGTTACGTTAGTTAAAATAAAAAGAGGAATCCGCTCTTAGGAATCATTAAATCCTATAAATGATTATTTTGCTGTATCATAGAAATTTTTTGAAATGCAAGAATCAAATAACTCTCTGTGGTGGAATAAAATATCTCTATCTCTAAATTCCCCCTCGAATAAATTCTTCTTTTTGGTTTTCAAAGGAATGTTATTATGTTGCCTTGAGCCTTGCACTAATCCTTTGAATCCGGTACCACCGGGTATCATACCACCTAGAACAACGTTTTCTTTCAGGCCTTTCAACCAATCGATACGACCGCGGAGAGCGGCTTTTGCTAAAACGCGAGCAGTTTCTTGAAAACTGGCCTCGGATATGAAACTTTGAGTATTCAGAGATGCTCTCGTTATTCCTAATAATATGGCTCGATAACAGATGGCTTCTTCTAAAGCGCGTCCCGTTCGTTCCGCTCGCAACAATCCAATTAGTTCTCCGGGTGAAAAAACATTTGACATTCCGTCTTCTGAAACCAAAACTTTGGATGTTATTTGACGTACAATAATTT
>Ga0209795_10001234_pt1:10000-16361 | contig 16361 bp, 8 predicted proteins | sample AgamicOrMarz_FD_187166 | JGI IMG/M metagenome (GOLD analysis project Ga0209795, IMG submission 187166) | Agave microbial communities from Guanajuato, Mexico - Or.Ma.rz (SPAdes) (version 2) | ecosystem: Host-associated > Plants > Phyllosphere > Phylloplane/Leaf | place: Guanajuato...
CGATAGATAACTCTTCTATAGAGTTCATTAATATCTGAACTCATTAGTTTACCCCCATCTATCTGAATGATTGGTCTCAACTCGGGAGGAAGAACCGGTAATAGACATAAAACCATCCATTCTGGTTCTATATTTGTTCGAATAAAATGCTTAGCTAATTCCACGCGTCTAACCAAAAAATCCTTTCTTCTTCCAACTTTTCGATCTTCCCATTCATTCCCTGTAGGCCCTTCTTCCCCTAATTCTTTCCATTCTACCGATGAATAATCTATAATAATTCGCAAATCCAGATCGGCTAATTGTTCTCGGATAGCACCAGCTCCTGTAGAAATTTCTCGATTTCGAAATGTATCGAAGCCTTGGGTAGTAAAAAAAAGTGGAATACTGTATTTCCAAGATTGGATTTCATATTCGAATGAACCTCGTAATCGTAAAAAAGTGGGTTTTTTAGCTATGGGCCTAGCAAAAGAAAAATTGGGATAGGATCCTATAGGGTCTCCCCCCTTCAAAATCGGACGTGAAAGTTTCCTCTCATCCGGCTCCAGTAGTTATACCAAATAAAAAAGGGGGTTCGTTCCTGCTTTCAAAATCGAGAAAAACCCCCAAAAGAGCTACTCCTTACTCAAGTTCCCAATGAATACCAAGCAAGCTTTCATTGATTCATTCTTCTTTTCCATTTTTTTTTTTAGAATTTCTGAATTCTTTATTTAATTATCACAACTTATTCAATTCTCACAATTACGACTTAAATGAAATGTGAAATTCTTGAGTAGTCTACTTCCCTTCGAATGATGAATTCCCAGTACCTTAGAATTCATAAGGGATTTACTTGTCTATGTCTCTTTCTATTCGATCTTTTGGGTCCCGAACTCACCTCGACGGTTATGCCACGATGCCATTAAAAAAGCCTATATGCGATGTATAGACTTCTGTAACCATGACATATTTGCTTACTTGAGTATAAACATAGTTTCTTTTTTTTTCTAAAAAAAAAAGAAAGGGAATGATTAATTCCACAAAAGCAAAAGAAAGAAGTCGGTTTTCACGAGATACAACTAGGAATTCCTATTTATTTGTTTCTGCATCGACCATAGACCAATTCCTCTTTTATTGGGGGGTATTGAATACACCCATAATTCTGAGCTTCATGTTACTCCTTTCAAGCGACATGTCAGGTCCGGGGCATCCCAATTCGATTAAATGGGATGACAGTTTTTCATTCCAAAACTGTAAAATCAGAATTTCGATCAAATCACACATCGCAGTATACTAGGCCCTCTAATTCTTTAAGAGGTTTATCTAAAAGATTGGCGATATAACTAGGAAGACGTTTCAAATACCACACATGAGTTACTGGGCATGCCAGTTTGATGTAGCCCATTTGATATCTTCGTATCCGAGAATCAACAAACTCGACTCCGCATTGTTCACAAAATTTTGGGTCTTCTTTTTCATTTCTGATTACTCGATAATTTCCACAAGCACAAATTCCACTTTTTATAGGCCCAAAAATTCTTTCACAAAATAATCCATCTTTTTCAGGTTTATTGGTTTTGTAATGAAAAGTATAGGGTTTTGTCACCTCTCCAACAATCTCTCCGTTAGGTAGGATTTTATTGGCCCAAGCACTTATTTGTTGAGGCGAAACTGATCCAATTCGGAGTTGTTGATGTTTATACCGATCAATCATAGAAGAAAAATTTAGAAGAAAAATTCTGATTCATTCCGATTAAACTTCCTTCCTATTAATCTGGAAGTTCTTCTCAGATACAAGGAAATGATCCAGTTCCAGAGCCAAAGATCGTAGTTCTCGAACGAGCAATCGAAAAGATTCTGGAGCATCTTCAGGTTTAGGTATTGTTCCCCCAATGATCGTAGTACCAAGTACTTCTTGGCGAGCTCTAATATGATCAGATTTATAAGTAAGCATCTCTTGTAAAATATGAGAAACACCAAATCCCTCTAGAGCCCAAACCTCCATTTCTCCGACCCGTTGTCCCCCTTGCTTGGCCCTTCCTCTAAGGGGTTGTTGTGTAACAAGTGCATAATGTCCACTGGAACGTCCATGTATTTTATCATCAACTTGATGAATTAATTTCAAGATATAAGGCTTCCCTATTATAACAGGCTGTTCAAAAGGATCCCCCGTTCTTCCATCAAATATTCTACTTTTTCCCGGATACTCGGGTTCAAATACCCACGGATTTGCTGTTTGCTTACTGGCTTCATATAATTCCGAAAACACTAGTTTTCTCGAAGCCTCTTGTTCATATCTCTCATCAAAGGGTGCTATTCGATAATGTCTATCTAGCAGACCCCCCGCTAACCCGAGTGAGCATTCAAATATCTGTCCTACATTCATTCGTGAAGGTACTCCTAATGGGTTGAAGACCATATCAACAGGTCTTCCATCTTGCAAATAAGGCATATCCTGTCTAGGCAAAATTTTTGAAATGATGCCTTTATTTCCATGTCTTCCAGCTACTTTATCACCCACTTTGATTTCACGTTTCTGTAAAATATAGACACGAATCGTTTCCGGATTATAACTGGAACCCCCCTTTTTCTGGATCCATCTCACATCAATAACTCGACCCCTACCACCTATAGGTAGTTTTAGACAAGTTTCCTTTGAAGTCGATACCTGAATACCAAGTATAGCTCTTAATAATCTATCTTCTGGAGCATACGATGATTCTTTCGCCATTTGAGGCCTTAATTTACCTACTAAAATATCGCCCGTCTCCACCCAAGATCCTAGGATCACAATTCCATTTTTGTCTAAATTTCGGAGTAAATGGGCTTCTAGATGCGGTATTTCGTTAGTGATCTTTTCAGGTCCTTGGCTTGTCACATGAGTCTGAATTTCATATTTCCGTATGTGAAAAGAAGTATAAATATCTTCATATACCAGACGTTCGCTAATGAGCACCGCATCCTCAAAATTGTAACCCTCCCATGGCATATAAGCTACTAATACGTTTTTGCCCAAGGCGAGTTCGCCACCAACTGTAGCGGCACCATCCGCTAAAACTTGTCCCTTTTTAATGCATTTACCCCGCTGAACCTGGGTTTTTTGATGCATACAAGTATTTTTGTTGGAACGTTGATACATAACTAATGGAATGCGTAGAGTATCTCCATTACCCGATAAAATGATTTTGTCAATATCAGTATAAATTATCTTTCCCTCGTGTTCGGCTATAGCAGGAACCCCTGAATCTAGAGAAACTTGGCGTTCCAATCCAGTTCCAACAATGCATTTTTCGGATCGAGAAAGTGGAACTGCCTGACGTTGCATATTAGAACTCATTAAAGCCCGATTCGCATCATTATGCTCGATAAAAGGAATGAGGGAAGCTCCAATAGAAAAATATTGGAAGGGAAAAATACTTCGAAGATGCACCTGTTCCCATGCAATAGTCAGGAATTCTTGACGATATCGAGCTGGAGCAACCTGTTCTTCCTGAACACCTCGATTCAGCGCCAAAGAATTTCCTGCCGCTACCCTATAGTATTCCTCTCTATTTGGTGATAAATAAAGCATCCGTGCTTTTTTTGATCCCTCAGAGATTCCATAAAATGGGCTTTCTAAAGACCCCCAATAACCAATCTTGGCATGAATTGCTAAAGACCCAATAAGTCCAACATTGATTCCTTCAGACGTGTCAATTGGGCAAATGCGCCCATAGTGACTAGGGTGGATATCTCGTATTCGAAAACTAGCAGTTCGTCCCGTTAATCCTCCAGGACCCAAATAACTCGATTTTCTCCCATGAACTATTTGTGTCAATGGATTAGTTCGATCCAAAACTTGAGATAATGGGTGTAATCCGAAAAAAGATTCATAAGTAGTTGTTAATGGAGTTGAAGTTACCAAATTTTGAGGGGTCGGTATCAATTTATGCCTAATTGCTCCACATATAGTCCCTCTAACCACGTTTTCTAAACGAATCAGAGCCAATCCGAATTGATCTTGTAAGAGATCCGCTACAGAACGAATACGTTTATTTTTTAAATGATTCATATCGTCAAGTGTACCCATTCCAAATTTCATTCCAATCAAATGATCCGCAGCTGCCAATATATCTCGTGGTAACAAAAATGTATTGTTATGAGGTATATCAAGATTCAGTCTCCGGTTCATATTTAATCGACCAATCCTTCCTAATTCACATCTTTGTTGAAAGAATTTCTTTTGCAATTCCTTACATAAGGATTCAGAAAATACTGGATCTCCGCCTACACAAGTAAATTGTTGATAAAACTCCAAAATGGCATTTTCCTTTGACCCAATTTTTTTTTTCCCCTTATCATTCAGATTCAGAAAAGATAAGAAAATTTCAGGGCAGCACACATTCTCTAAAATTTCTCTTAGATTCAAACCCATAGCTGATGATAAAACTAGAATAGATATCTTCTGTTTCCTACTCACACGAGCCCATATCCTTGCTTTTCTATCAATCTCTAATTCTACTCTTCCCCCCCAATCTGATATTATGGTGCCGGTATAGACCGGGATTCCGTTATGATCCAATTCTGACCGGTAATAGATACCGGGACTTTGCAATATTTGATTGATCACAATTCTGTATATTCCATTTATTATAAAAGTTCCCAGGGAATTCATTAGAGGAATGTTTCCAATAAAAATTGTTTGTTCTTGCATATCCCTACTGGTTTTCCAAATTAATCCCGCAGATACATATAATTCAGAAGAATATGTAAGTGATTCATATACAGCATCTCTTTCTTTTATCAATGGCTCTACTAATTGATATGTTTCCACAAATAATTGAAATTCAATTTCTTGATCTGTATCTTCCATTTTTGGAAACTTATAAAGTTCTTCTGTTAAGCCCTGATCAATGAACCCGCAAAATCCTTCAAATTGTATCTGATTTAATCCAGGTATTGTAGACAGTCCCTCATTTCCATCCCCGAGCATTTTAAATTTCCCGTTTATTAAAAAAAAAATCCCATTATTGGATCGTTCTTCATTCAATTATATGGATCGACGATCTAGCAATGATGGAATTTCTATTTTGTTTACAGAATCACATAAAATTTTATCTAACTTCATAGATGGATATGGAATGTATGAAATACGTATGACGGCGGAATAAAGAGAATTTTATACTCAAAAATTTTATACTCAAATTAAAATTCTTAAAATTCGAATTTGCAACAGATACAACTGGCAAGGAATTGAGAAATTCCACTTAACTTAGACTTATGAAATTTTGTATAGAATATAAATTTTGTATAGAATATTTTGTATAGAATAGCAAAAAAAAGTGATTCAATTTCCACCATTATTATGATATTACCTATTCCAATATGATTGGATACCAATAAAATAAATGGATTTGGGATTTAATCTTTCGGTGAGATAAAGAAACAATAATCAGAAACAATATAAAGTTGCTTTTTTTAGCACTTAGCTTTTTCGTGGATTTCATTGTATTGTTTAGTTCAAAAAAAAAAAAGAATTTGCATAAACATAAAATAGATATTTTTTTATTTATTTTTAAAATCGAGTTCATATAATACGATTGAAGTACATAAGAAGGCTTATTAAACATACGCAGATATAACCATAGCTATCTATATATATACATCTCTTCTTTTACGGGAGTTCTTTTTTGGACAGTGCATGTCATACTCTACCAAAATTTTTCTATTCCATTTTTCAAAATTTTTCTATTCCATTTTTCATTGAATAGAAATTTTCCTATAGGAATCATAGACAGATAAGATATCAGATTAGATATCTATCTGTGGAAAAATTTATGTTCTAGGGTTTACATATACTCATAATCGTTGTTATAATTGAAATTGAGAAGAATTTTTTTTTATTGAAAAGAATCAATACTGATTGGTTACGTATCCAATTTTGATTTTCTTATATAATTAGCATTAGGGAAATACAATTTTAGATTCAAATCCAAGAAGCGTTCATGAATTCAAAGTCAATAGTTAATGGTTCCAATTTGTTGGCTTTTGTGACTGAAAATTCACTTTTCATTTCACTAGACAATATAAATGGGAAAGAATTTAGATAGTGTGTGCTTTGAGATACTATACAAAATGAATCGAAAAGATAGATCCAATCAAAAAAAGAAAAGTAAGGATTTCTTTTTTTAGGAATTTAGGAAAGGGATTACGAAAAATGGGATTCAAGATACAAGTACAAAAAAAAAAAAAGAAAAGGGGGGGGGGGTATGATGCCTTATCTGCTTGCAGAATGTTTTCATAACAAAGAGATACCTGCTGGGTAGCTCCCTGCTAATCAGGAACATATTTAGCAATCATTGATTACTTATCAGCTTGGTTAAGCCCTTAATTGTGCGTGGATTAG
>Ga0209795_10001237_pt1 | contig 16351 bp, 12 predicted proteins | sample AgamicOrMarz_FD_187166 | JGI IMG/M metagenome (GOLD analysis project Ga0209795, IMG submission 187166) | Agave microbial communities from Guanajuato, Mexico - Or.Ma.rz (SPAdes) (version 2) | ecosystem: Host-associated > Plants > Phyllosphere > Phylloplane/Leaf | place: Guanajuato, Mexico...
TCCTGGGCGCCTCCACGCGCCAGGTGCAGAACAAGCTGCAGGTGGGCACCTCGGTGGACTGGACGCTGGGCAGCAACACCAGCCTGTACGCCAACATCTATGAGACCCAGCAATATGGCACCGGCATGGATGTGCAAGGGCTTTACAGCTACGGTCATGGCAGCGTCGTGGCGAGCCACAACCGCAGCTGGCTGGACACCCGCAACACCTATGAAACCCTGCCAGACGGCACCCGCATCCGCCAACGCAACGTATTCGTCGGCCAGACCAGCAACTCCTCGCTGTCGGTCAACCATCGATTGAGCAACAAGACCTCCCTCAATGGACGATTGGCCTACAGTGAAGGCAATGTCCAGGGCACCGGCCTGGACCTGGGCTGGACCCAGCGCGGCAAGCTGCGCGGCAGCGATGCCAACTGGCGCCTGTCGGTGTTCGACCGCCCAGGTACTTCGAGTACCGCCGAGCGCCGCAATCGCGGCCTGGACCTGAGCGTCAACGTAGCCCTGGGGGGGCCGGGCGAATACTGGTCCGGCAGTATTGGCACCCGCACCTCGCGGGACGGGGACCGGGACAACAATGCGTCGCTGACCTATCGCCGGGACCTTGAAGACCATGTGCTGCAAAGCGTATCTGCCACGGCACTGGTCGACACCTATGGCGTGGGCTTGTCCGGTATTGGCAGTTTCATGACCAATTCGCTCTACGGCGATGGTTTCGTCCAGCGCTCTTCCTATAACGACAACCTGACCGGTGGCTTGAACCTGAGCAGCACCGTGGCCGTGGGCGGCCAGAAAACCGCCTTCACCGGCCTGCCCCAAGGGCGTGGCGCGGGCATGATCGTCGATGTGGAAACCGATCTGGAGGATGTCGCCCTGCGTGCCGACGATTTGACCGGTGGCAGCACGGCGTTGCGCCCGGGCCGCAACTTCATTCCCATCACCGCCTACAAGAACAGCATGGTGACTTTCGACTTTGACGGTGTGCATCCGCCGGCGGCGAACATCGAACCTGCACGTACCCGTTACCACTTGAACAAAGGCGGCGTGGACTATCGCAAGGTCCAGGTGATGAAAACCGTGACCGTGCTCGGTCGCCTGGTGGACGAACAGGGCGAGCCGCTGCGGGGCCATCACGTGATCAACCACGCCAGTCGCGGTGTCAGCGAGGCCGACGGGTTCTTCTCCATGGAAATGAATGCCGGCTCGCCGACCCTGGAAGTGCGTTACGGCAGCGAATTGTTCTGCCGGTTCCGCCTCGATCCGGACAACACCGAACGCGAGGGCGATGTGTTGATGATCGGTGATCTGCGCTGCACGCCGGACACCCTGGCCGATACGGCGATTGCCGGGGCCGACAGTGCGAAACAGCGCTCATGAAGGTGTGGGAGCAAAGCTTACTCATGATTTTGTGGGAGCAAAGCTTGCTCGCGCTGAACGATAACGCGGTTAACCGGGAAACCGAGGCGCCAGCATCGCGGGCAAGCCTTGCTACCCCAGCTTCCCCCAAAAACCTGCAAGGATTCGCATTGATGTATGAGGTTGTATAAATGAAACCCTTTTCGGTTGCGGTGCGCAGTATGGCCTCGGTGTTGTTGTTTGCCTGCGTACCGATGGCCAATGCCTTGACTCGGGATATCACTGCGGTCTTCAGACCGGATCCCTCGAAACCCCAGGAAAATAAATTCCTGAATACCACGCCGGTCAGTGGCTACTGTTCAACCTACCCGGGGCAGTGCGGGCAGACGATGTTCAGTATTCGATTGCCCATCACCTTCAGTTCAACCGGCCCGATCGAGGCGAACCATGGAGACGTCCGGCAAGGTGCGATGTTCAAGGTGCCCACCGACTGGCGCACCACAGAAGTAACCCACGCAAGTACCGGCGAGACCGAAGTTGTCCAAATGCGCGTGACCGCCATAGGTTCGATGTATGAACTTTCTCGCTCCGCGGTCGAGTTGGTAGGCGGAGGGGTCAGCGACAGACAAGCCCATGGCATGTTGTGGGGCTCAACATGGGTCACTCCTCCATCGCCCTGTCAATTCGGGGGAAATTCACCCATGACCTCCGTTAAGTACGGTTTTTTCTGGAAAACCCCGGTTGAAGGTATATGCGCCAAAAGGGCTCGCTACCTTATTCCCAGCATGTTTTACCGCCACTTGGATTACACCTATGAGCTGCGTACCCCCAATCCTTTGAACATGTCGTCCGGCCAGTACACAGGAGCGCTGACCTATGGGGTCGGTCCGAGACAGGACTTCGACATGGGCGATGTCATGCTTCCCAGTGATTCGGTTATTACATTCAATTTCAAGCTCGACGTCGAGCATACACTCAAGGTGGATGTTCCTCCCGGCGGTAACCGCGTGGAACTTGTCCCCCAGGAAGGCTGGCAGTCCTGGCTCAACAGCGGTCGCAAACCGACGCGACTGTTCCGAGACCAGCGCTTCCATATCTCGGCCTCCTCACGTTTCAAGATGGAGCTTGAATGCCAATACGTCAGCGGCAATACCTGCGCGCTCTCCGAAACCGACACCGGCCACGCCGTGCCGGTGGACATCAGCGTGACCCTGCCCGATGGCTTGACCGACGCCGCCGGACAACCGGTCAACCGTCGTCAGCTAAGGCTTGATGGTAGCGGCACCGAGCTGTTCCAGCCGGGGTTCTATGTCGATCGCCGCTCGGGAACCCTGCACTTCGAAGTGGCGCGCAACCATGTCGAAGCGATGCTGAACACGGGCGCCAAGGCATATAGCGGCAACGTCACGGTGATCTGGGATTCGGAAGTTTAAAAGCCTTGGCCTGCTCGAAGAATGTTTCCCCCTCACGATTTGCTCGGATGCATGAGGTCGTATAAATGAAGTTATCAAGGAAACTGGCAGGCGGCATGGCGACAGGTTTCTGGTTTGCCTGCCTGCCGGCTGTCGATGCCGCCACGTTGGACATTACCGCGCAGTTCAGGGCGGATAGCTCAAAGCCTCACGAGAATAAGTTCGTCAACACCACACGAAACAGCGGCTATTGCGAGCAGTTCGCCGCGTTGTGCCAATCGGCAGGCATATTCAGCTTGCTATTGGGCACGGGCGCTTCAGGAGGGCCGATCCAGGCCAATCATGAAGATGCCCGGCAGGGTGCGATGCTCAAGGCCCCAGCCAATTGGCGTACGGTACAGGTGGCCCATACCGGGACCGGCCATACCGAAACGCTCGAACTGCGCGTAGTCGGGCTGGGCGGGGCGATCGGGCTGACGCCCGACGCGCCTGATATCGTGGGTGGCGGCGTGAGTGCCGAAACCGCCTATAACATGATCTTCGGCTCGACCTGGTGGCAAGCCCCAGCGCCCTGTGTCAGACAAGGGGCCACCCTTTCCCACGCGTGGTTTTTCTGGAGAACGCCGGTAGAAGACGAATGTGCCAAACGGTCCCAATACCTGATTCCTCGCTTCGAGTACCAAGGCCTGAGCTTCGCCTATGAGCTGCGCACACCCAATCCTTTGAAAATGGCGGGCGGCCAGTACCGGGGTTCGCTGACGTATGGCATCGGCCCGGGCCAGGATTTTGATTTCGGCGACGTCGTGATTCCCAATGATTCGGCGCTCACGCTCAATTTCACGCTGGATGTCGAACATGTGCTCAAGGTCGAAATCCCACCGGGAGGAAACCGGGTGGAATTGGAGCCTCGAGAGGGTTGGAAGGCATGGTTGAGCAATGGCAGCAAACCGACGGTGCTGTTTCGCGACCATCAGTTCCGGATCTCGGCGTCTTCACCTTTCACGATGAAGCTTGAGTGCCGGTACATGGCCGGCACCGAGTGCGGTGTGACAGCACCGGGTTCCGAAATCTATTACCCGGTGGATGTCGATGTGACGCTGCCCGACGGCTTGACCAATACCAACGGCACTCCGGTCATTCGCCAAACGGTGCCTGTTGGAGCCTTTTCCAATCCTGTTCGATTTCTGCCTGTCCGGTATATCGATCGCAAGCCCGCCACCCTGCATTTCCATATCCGCAGCAGCAGTGTCGCGGCGATGCTCGATCGCGCGCCCGACACCTATACCGGTAGCGTCACGGTGATCTGGGATTCAGAGGTCTGAATGGCGTGTCGTCCAACAATGTTCAGTGAGTTGCGTTTAATACAAGAGGTTAAGAAGTGATGAAACATCTATTGGCTTGGGTTGGTTTTCTTCTGTTTTGCAACATGGCCCAGGCCGGACCGCAGATTGGTGTCGGGGTGGTCTACGACTATCTCGATGGCGACAAAAGCACCTACATGAAGCGAGTGTTCAACGGTGGTACCTCCACGGCATTCGTCAAGGTCAACATCCTGGAGATCGTTTACAACGAAGACGGCAGCTACCAGGAATTGCCCCTGGAGACCCAGGTCAATGGCACCTCCAAGGATGGCCTGATGGCCAGCCCGGCGCGCCTGATCGTGCCGGCCAATGGCATGCAGGGTACCCGGTTGCTGTTCATGGGCAACCGTGAGAAGGAGCGTTATTTCCGGGTGCGTTTCGTGCCGGTGGTGCCCGAAGCCGAAGACGAATTCGCCATCAGCGCAGAAGAGCGCGAAGAGTACAAGAAGGAACGCGTGGCGGCAGGGGTCAAGGTCCTGGCGGGCTACGGCACGGTATTTTTCGTGCGACCCAAGGACACCCGTTTCGAGACGGTGATCGACGACAGCGCCAATCGCTACCTGATGCGCAACAACGGCAATAGCGTCGTGGTGATCGACGAGTTCAAGGATTGTGCCGTGAAAAAAGAAGACGACTGCCGGCCGACGACCAAGCACCACGTCATGGCGGGTCGCACGTTTTCGTTCGACAAGGAAGCGGGGCGTGAATACCGCTTCACGCTGATCGAGGGCGGCAAGAGCAAAGCCGTCGAGATCAAGGGTTGACGGGTGCCGTCGCCGAACCGTTGCAGACGCTACAGGTAATCAATATGTCCAAGACACTGCTACGTCCTCTCGCGATGACCGTCCTGATGTTGCCCTGGGTCTCGACCTGGGCCGCGGTCGAACGGGAAACATTCGAACTGCACGTAACCATCCCGACGGCCGATTTTTACGTGCTGCCCCTCGACCCGCAACTGGTACAGCGCGAGCAACGCTTGCCTTTCAGCTCTGTCACCGGCGCGCTCAGCCCGCTGCGGGCGACTTATGAGGTGAAGAACAGCAACGGTGCCATCGGTGCGCGCCTGGCCGAGGAGGCTTATTTGTCCAATGGCCGTGAGCGTATCGACTTGCGGGTCAAGTTCAATGACGTCGAACTGACCCTTGACTCGACCCAGGTCGTAACAGCCCTTGAGGCCCGGCCCGGGCGCCAGGTGCCGCTGGAAATCGCCGCGATCAGGCCCGGTGACGGATATCGATCGGGTGATTACTACGGCACGGTGCATATGGTGTTCGATGCCGTTGCGCCGTGACGACCGCAGGCGTGGGCAGGGCTAGCCACCTGTGGTGAGAGAGCAGTGACTGCGGGATGAAGTATCTTCCTGCGTTTTTATTACTATAAAAAAGGTAACAGGCATGTTTAATAAAATTGTATCCGTTATTGCTTTGGGGGCGGCTGCTTTGAGTCCTTCGCTTGTGTTCGGGGCCGATGACGCACGGTCGTCCATCCATATCGAGGCGACTATTCCGAACAAGCAGTTCCATGTCCAGCCACGGGATCCGGAGTTCGGCAAGAACGAATACATGTACTACGATCCCATGACCTACAGATTTACGTCTTTGCGCCACATATATGACGTGAAGAATACCGACGGTTCGGTCCACGCCTATATTGAGAATGCTTTCAGTACAGGTGCGATCTACCTGAGCAACGGTGTGGATCATGTGGCCCTGAGAGCAGTATTCAACGGTGTACCTCTGGACAACCGACCTCAGGAAGTCGTGGACGATGCCACGTCCACACCGGGTACTCAGGCGGAGATGCTAATCGTTGTCGCGAACTCGCCTACACGCCCACTTTCTCCCGGTGTGTATAACGCTGACTTCACAGTGATTTTTGACGCGGTGCCTGGGGTAGCAGCCCTATAGAAAGGCCACCCACATCCCGTGGCGAGGGCGCTTGCTCCCGCTCGGCTGCGCAGCAGACGCGACGGAAGCGAGACTTGGGCGTTTTCTTCAGCGGTTGAAAAGCGAGGGCGGCGCCGCCCCCGAACGGGGATAAATCCCCTCGCCACTGGTTTGTGTTTCATTTCATTAATTTATAAGTGGATTAAGCATGTTTAAAAAAATAGTGTCCGTAGCTGCCTTCCTTGCCGCAGCCCTGAGCCCTTCATTAGTGTTGGCCGCGGATAATTCGCTCGCACCGATCCATATCTCAGCGAATATTCCGAACAAGCACTTTCACGTGCAGCCGCGCAATCCGGATTTTGGTAAAGATGAGTACATGTATTACAACCCTGTAAGTTATGACTTGAGCACCATACGTCAGACCTTTGATGTGAAGAATACCGATGGCTCGGTCCATGCGCACATAGACGGGGACTCTTTTCTGTCCAATGGCCATGCGCGCATACCCCTGCGTGTCTTTTTCAACAACGTATTCTTGAACGAGTTCCCTAAAGAAGTAGTAGATGACGCCTCATCCACGCCTGGGACCCAGGTGGAGATGTTCATCCATGCGAGTGAATGGCCCATCTCTCGCATCCCTGGCCTGTATACCGCGAACTTCACTGTCATCTTTGATGCCGTACCCCGTGTAACTCTCTGATTTTGTGTGGCGAGGGAGGTTATTGCTGGCTCGCCACCAACGGCTGGCACTGGGTATGGCTGCCCGGTTGCAGGTAAGGGGAGAGTATCGGCGCCATGCCTTTGAGCACCTGCACCGGCAAGGCCGAGGTGAACTTGAAGTTCTGCGCCGAGGCCCCCGGGACATAGGCGGTAAGCGTCCCGAAATGGCTGTCGCCGATGTAGAACACGAACGTGGCGGTGCGATTGATCGATTTTGAGCTGATCACCCGTCCACCGGGCCCGATGGCTTCGATGCGGTTGTCGCCGGTGCCGGTCTTGCCGCCCATTTGCAACGGTGTGCCGTCGGCCAGTTTGAAACTGCCTGCGACCCTTTTCGCGGTGCCGGCATCCACCACCTGGGACAGTGCGCCGCGCAAGGCTTGTGCGACTTCAACGGGCATCACCCGTTTACCTTTATCCGGGTCGTTGATCAGTTGCGTTTCGTAGGGCGTATTGGCAGCGAAATGCAGGCTGTCGATGCGCAGCGCCGGTTGACGGACACCGTCGTTGAGGATGGTGCCCACCAGCTCGGCCAGCGCGGCGGGGCGGTCGCCGGAGCTGCCGATGGCGGTGGCCAGCGACGGCACCAGATGATCGAACGGGTAGCCGACTTGCTGCCAGCGCTGATGAATATCCAGGAAGGCTTCGATCTCCAGCATGGTACGGATGCGACTGTCCCGTGCACTCCTGTGCCGGCTCTTGAACAGCCAGCTATAGACCTCCTGGCGCTCGAACTGGCTGTCCTTGACGATCTGGCTGAACTTGGCGTCGGGATTGTTCAGCAGGTAACCCATCAACCACAGGTCCAGGGGATGGACCTTGGCGATGAAACCCTGGTCCGGCAGGTCGTAGGCGCCGGGGCCGTAGCTTTGGTAGAGCCGTTCCAGGCGTTCATCGGTGAGTTTTTCGGTGCTCTTGACCGATTTCAAGTGCGAACGTACGAAGCGGTTGAAGCTCTCCTGGCTGTCGTTGGGGAAGAAATAGCGATGCACGGCGGCGAGGCGGATCGCTGTGGGATGCATGCTGTCGAGAAAGGTCTCGAGGCGCTGGGCGGTGTCCTTCTTCTGGTATTTCTTCCAGAACTTGAGCAGGAACGACGTGCCTTCGCGGTCGGCGAACTGTGCCAGGTACTCCTGGCGGCGCGGGTCCTGGTCGTCCTTGAGCAGTTCGGCGCTGTTGCTGGGGCCGGCGTATGTGGCGTAGCGCACCAGGTCACGCATCAGGCGGATGAAGGGCAGGTTGATCGACTCGCGCAGGGCATCTCGCAGGGTAGGGTTGCGACCGTTGTCCTCGCTGCGGAAGTTATGGAACGTGTGCAGTCCGCCACCGGTGAAGAACGCCTCGCCGGGGCTGGCCGAATAAGTACGGTCCAGTGCTGCATCGAGCATCCTGGACAGGCTGCGGTCGCTGTTCTGGATCAGGTAGTCGACAGCCCAGCGGGACAGGCGGTCCTGCTCGGCAATCTCGACTTTTTTCAAGGCTGCAGGGGTTTCAGCGCCATAACGATCATGCAGCTCGGCAATGATCTGCAAATAGGTGGTGAGCACCCTCAACTTGGCGGTGGAGCCCAATTCGAGTTTGCTGCCCTCGTTGATATCGAAGGGCTGGTCGGTGCTGTCGGTCTGTACCCGTACACGCGAACCGTCCGGGGTCAGTTCCAGCAGGGTGAAGCTGTAGCGCACCTGGGTGGTGCTGGTCGGGGTCAGGAGGCGTTCGCCCATCAGGCCGATCTCGGTCGCGAAGGCCGGGTCGGCCAGGCGCTTGAGGTACTCGGTGGCCTGGGCCTGCAGGTCGCTTTGCAAGGTGCTGGTGGCGGAGAGATCGAGCCGATCCAGGTCGTACAGCGGCCGATTGAGCAACGTGGCGAGGCGACTTCGCGCAGCGCTTATACCTTTGTTGGTTTCGTTGGGTTGGATCGTCGGTTCCTGGACCCAATCGCGATAACTCACCTTGCTCGCCAGCGCCGCATCGGCGAGGGCACCGTCGATCACGCCGTTCTGCGCCAGCAGCCGGATGTGGCTGTCGGTCAGGCGCGCCAGTTCCTCGTGGCCCTTGGCGAGGTAGTGGGAAGGGCGACGCTGGGCGATCATCAGCGAGAGCATCTCGCGCAGGGCCAGACCCTTTTCCGCCAGGCTCTTCGGGTCAGTGGCGGTGCTGAACAGTTGTTCGTTGGCCCGTTTGAAATCGGCGCCGTACCAGACCCGCAGGCCTTCGGCCATGCCATGGACTTCGCCATGCCCCGGCACGGCGGAGAGCGGCACGCTGTTGAGGTAGTCGCGTATGATCCGTTGCCGGGCTTCTAGGGTCTGCGGACCGCCCTGATAGGCGCGCACGCTGGCGGAAATCATCTGGCGGATTTTCTCCCCGCCCGAGACGGTGAGCCCATCGGGAGAGTGGCGGTATTTCTCCAGTTGCGTCGCCAGCGTGCTGCCCCCGGCAGATTGTCCCGGCAAGCTCAACAACTTGGCCACCTGCGACCACGCCGCCATGCCGAAGCGCGGCCAGTCCACCGCCGGGTTGGCCTGGGGGGACTTGGGATCGAGCAGGAAGCGGTTCTCGATGAACAACAGGCTTTGCACCACCACGGGGGGGATGGCGTCGAAACTCTCGTACAGTTGTTGTGGATACTTGAACTGATACAACGGTGCGGCGCGGCAATCGGTGATGGTCAGGCCGGCTTGGATCTTCTCCGCGTAGGGCACGAACAGGCCTTTTTCGACGTAAGTCATCAAGGCCGGCGAAAACCGCGCCTGGGCCTGGATCACGTAGTTACGCTTGAGCAATCGCGGCAGGAACTCGCCCAGGGCACTGTAGCCCAGTCGCCGGTCGAATGGGCCGTCACCGGGATAAACGATGGCATCGCTGGGTCCCGGTTGCACTGAATAACCCAAGGACTTGGCATACCGGCTGATTTCCCTGGCCTGGAAATGGGAGGTGCGCATCTCCTTGGCCACGGCCAGGCCGACCACCACCGCGATAATCAGCAACAACAACCAGAATGCTCGCCAGCCATACCGGACGCGGCGATTTTTTTTGGGTAAAGGCGCTTCTTCCATACGCTCAGTCGGGGCCACAGGTTTACTCGAATCGGTTTGCCACAAAGCGCCCATAGTCACTGATCCATTCACGCAGATTGATCGGACTTGTCTGAAGCTTAGACGGTGGTTGGCGCGGGGGGAGGGAAATTGTGAGTGGGGGCTTGAGGACGCATGCTGTAGAGAAGCCCTGCTTCCACAGCATTGCTCCAACAGCCGTGGCCTTGTCCTGCACCGCTTGCTCTGCGGCTGCCCCCTTTGCGTTCATGCCCTGGTTTCCTTGTGGTCTTGGTCAATGCATCTCCAGAAACAGGTTTTTTGTTAAGGTTTATCCCTGATTTTTTTCTCTTTTATAGTGAAACTCTCTGTTCCTGGCTTTTTATACTGCACGACCACCGATCTCGAGGCCTCGGTCTCCAGGACGGTCTGCCCATGAAGCAGACCCGGTTTCGGCAGCGCGGCAGGCTAATCGGCCTGCGGCGGTGGAAGCACGGTGGTCAATCCAATAACAAAACGAGGTTGTATCCCTATGCCTGTCGGCAATCATCTGCCCCATGGCGAGACCGCTCAGGGTGGTCCGCTCAAACGTGAGCTCGGCGAGCGGCATATCCGCCTGATGGCGCTCGGCGCCTGCATCGGTGTCGGGTTGTTCCTCGGTTCGGCCAAGGCCATCGAAATGGCCGGCCCGGCGATCATGCTGTCCTACATTATTGGCGGCCTGGCGATCCTGGTGATCATGCGCGCCCTCGGCGAGATGGCCGTGCACAATCCAGTGGCCGGCTCGTTCAGCCGTTATGCCCAGGATTACCTCGGCCCGCTGGCAGGTTTCCTGACCGGCTGGAACTACTGGTTCCTGTGGCTGGTGACCTGCGTGGCGGAAATCACCGCGGTGGCGGTGTACATGGGCATCTGGTTTCCCGACGTGCCCCGTTGGATCTGGGCCTTGGCCGCACTGGTCAGCATGGGGTCGATCAACCTGATCGCGGTCAAGGCCTTCGGTGAATTCGAGTTCTGGTTCGCCCTGATCAAGATCGTGACCATCATCGCCATGGTCATCGGCGGCGTGGGCATCATCGCCTTCGGTTTCGGCAACGATGGGGTGGCGTTGGGTATCTCCAACCTCTGGACCCACGACGGTTTCATGCCCAACGGCGTGCAGGGCGTGTTGATGTCGCTGCAAATGGTGATGTTCGCTTACCTGGGCGTGGAGATGATCGGCCTGACCGCCGGTGAGGCGAAGAACCCGCAGAAAACCATTCCCGACGCCATCGGCTCGGTGTTCTGGCGGATCCTGCTGTTCTACGTTGGCGCGTTGTTCGTGATCCTGTCGATCTACCCGTGGAATGAGATCGGCACCCAGGGCAGCCCGTTCGTGATGACCTTCGAGCGCCTGGGCATCAAGACGGCCGCCGGCATCATCAACTTCGTGGTGATCACCGCCGCGCTGTCGTCCTGCAACGGCGGGATCTTCAGCACCGGGCGGATGCTCTACAGCCTGGCGCAGAACGGCCAGGCCCCAGCTGGCTTTGCCAAGACTTCGGGTAACGGTGTACCGCGCCGGGCATTGCTACTGTCCATCGCCGCACTGCTGTTGGGCGTGCTGCTCAATTACCTGGTGCCGGAAAAAGTCTTCGTCTGGGTAACCTCCATCGCGACCTTCGGTGCGATCTGGACCTGGGCGATGATCCTGCTGGCCCAACTCAAGTTCCGCAGAGGCCTGAGTGCTTCCGAGCGTGCGGCCTTGAAATTCCGGATGTGGCTGTACCCGGTCAGCTCGTACCTGGCGCTGGCATTCCTGGTGCTGGTGGTGGGGCTGATGGCGTACTTCCCGGATACACGAGTGGCGCTGTATGTGGGGCCGGCGTTCCTGGTGGTGCTGACGGTGTTGTTCTATGGCTTCAAATTGCAGCCGAGGGGGGATGTGCAGGGCTCGGTGAGTTCGGCCTCCTAGGTCCACCCTTTAGAAGAAAGCCCTGGTTGCATGACCGGGGTTTTTTTATGCGCGGTGTTGTCCTTCCAATTTCAAACAAGGCCATCTGGCATCGGTTGTCTACTGTCAGGATTGACAGTAGACCGCAGACTTACACGGGGCTTAACGTCAGTCATCCATCCTGACGCCACGGAAACTTCCATGGGATGCCCAGACAGTTCAACGACACTCAGGTTTTCGGTCAAGCCCCGAAAGAAATCATGCTGTGCAGTATGCCTTGTGGTCTTTTCCGCGTTATCGACCGGATGTTCAAGGGCGGCTGAGGCTGATGATTGGGTAACCGCCATAAATGCATCGTATCCAACGCGCTGTGCCGAAGAAGATAACGTCTATGTGAAGCTGATGAGTCGTGATGTGCGGATGTTTCGGATTGAGGCGTTGCATCCTGCCTACATCGAATCATTGGTGTCTGACCGCTCGGCACCTGACTTTTCCGGTTGTTCATTTGATGGCGGCGGCAATACGAAGGATCCGGTGTTCGAATTCACCCCCAAACGAATGGTGCTGTGGGAGTCGAATGAGCTTTTGGTGATGGGCAACACGTTGGAACGATTCTGGCGGAGCAACGTTGTGGAGGTTGGCGTCAGTGGTGTCTATCGAAGCAATATCCATTTAATCCAGGTTTACCTCAAAGACACCGTTCAAACGGAACACCCTCCTGAGGAGTTCCTGGTGCTTTACCCAACGGATGGGTACTGGCGTCTCAAACCGCTTCCGGTGTCTCATCTGAGTTCCGGTGCCTACGGCAGTTCTTTTCTGGTCGGGCCGATCAAAGAAGCGTCGCGACCAGTGGTGGACTTGTTGAAAGTCCAGTTCATTCCCGGCAGCCGGACGTTTGAACTGGACTTCCGAGACGGTTCACATGGCACTATGAAAATCGTCGAAATCAACCGACGGCGCGCCGTGCTGGAGTATTCCCACAGCCGCCCGTCGCGAGCCGATACGCCTATTGCCGCCATTCGCTCAATGTATGTTGCGCCCGACAATGCAGACGCCTCGCAAGTTTCTTTCCACCGCCGGGGCGAACGACGATTGCTCAGTGAAGATCTCATGGAATTCGTTCGCTCGGAGGTGGAGGACATCCGGGTCGGGCGCTCGGTCCTTTCGAAACACAATGCTTCGGCGCCGGACATGTGGTTTGGTGGTTTCGAGTCGCGGTGATCGCTTGATCAACGTTGAGCGTTTTCGCGCGGCAAGCGTGGAATAGCCGAGTGCCGGTCCGGTAGTCGCGCACTGCTCATGACTTCAAAACGGGCCCCATTATCGGTGTTGGAGTTGCCGCCGACGAATACTTGGTACGTGCCCATTTCGACAAACCGTAGAAGTTTATCGCCCAGTAATGCCAGATCATCCTGGTCCAGCAAAAACCTGACGGTTTTCGTTTCTCCCGGAGCAAGTCGAACCTTGGAAAAACCGCGCAGTGTCCGGACTGGACGCGTGATGCTCGCGACATCCTGGCGTAAGTACAACTGGACTACTTCTTCACCCGTTCGTTGGCCGCTGTTGTGGACGTTCACCTCGACGGTCAGTGTTTCATCGAAGGTCAATTGCCTCTGACTGAGCTTCGGCACTCCATAAGTGAACGTGGTGTAACTCAAACCGTAACCAAATGGGTAGAGGGGTGTCCATTCTTCGTCAAGGTACTTGGAGGTATAAGCATTGGCCTTGTCCGGTGGTCTCCCGGTGTTCTTATGCGCATGGTAGAGGGGGATTTGTCCGACCGTGCGCGGAAAAGTGACAGGGAGCTTGCCACTGGGGTTTACGTCCCCAAACAATACATCGGCCACTGCATGTCCCATTTCGGAACCCAGGAACCAGGCCTCGATGATGGCAGGCACCTGTTTGTCCACAGTCGGTATGGCCAGCGGGCGGCCGTTCATGAGAATGACAACTATCGGTTTGCCGGTGCTTTGCAACTGGGCCACAAGTGCATTCTGCGCGCCAGGTAAGTCAAGGGAAGCACGGCTACGCGCCTCCCCACTCATGTCAGCCGTTTCACCGACCACGGCAACCACTGCATCGGCATCGCTTACGGCGCGTCGTGCCTCGTCGATCCCTGAGGTATCAAGGTTTTCGGGAGAAGCACCAGGGACGTAGACAACGTGGGTTCCAGGCGCTACGGCACGTTTTATTCCTTCCAGCACCGTAATCGACTCCTCGGCACGACCGGCGGCGGACCAGAAGCCTAGGGTGGATTGAGCGTCGTTCGCCAAGGCTCCGACCACGACCAGCTTGCGCAGATTTTTTGGCAGCGGAAGCAGTGCACCTTCGTTTTTCAATAGCACGATGGATTCCCGCCCGGCCTCTCGTGCCAAGGCACGCGTTTGAGGCATCAGCGTCAGCGCTTTCTCGCGATTTGTATCGCTGTAACGATAAGGAGCATCGAACAGACCCAACCGCTGCTTGGTCTGGAGTACGCGTCGCACCGCATCATCGATAAGGGACTGCGATAATTGGCCGCTACGCACCAAGGCAGGTAATTCGGTGGCATAGTCTCCACTGGCCATATTGATATCGATCGTGGCGTTGAAGGCCAGTAGAGTGGCCTCTTGTGTGGTGGAGGCCACGCCGTGCTGCATGAGTTCGCTGACTCCATTGAAGTCACTGATGATCGGTCCCTGGAATCCCCATTCGTCTCGTAATTTGTCCTTGAGTAGCTTTCGGTTGGCGTGCATCGGTGTGCTGTCTATCTCATTGAAGCCAGCCATGATCGTGTCTACGCCGGCCTCTACGGCGGCACGAAAGGGGGGTAAGTAGACTTCCTCCAAAGTTCGCTGGGACATCTCTGATATGTTGTAGTCACGTCCCCCTTCCGCAGCGCCGTAACCGACGAAGTGTTTTGCGGTAGACAGAATTGTCGACGTGTCTGGAGTGCCTTTACCATGAAAACCACGCACTCGGGCGGCCGCCAACGCCGCACCTAGAAAAGGATCCTCGCCAGATCCTTCGATCACTCGTCCCCAACGCGGATCGCGTGCGATGTCAACCATTGGGGCGAAGGTCCAATGCAAGCCACTGGCAGTCGCCTCGACGGCAGCAGCCCTGGTGGTTCGTTGTGAAAGGTCTGGATCCCAGGCCGAGGCCTCGGCCAACGGTGTGGGGAACACCGTACGAAAGCCATGAATCACGTCAAAGGAGAATAAAAGCGGAATATGCAGGCGTGAGCCCTGTATGGCTTCGTGCTGCAGCCGACGAGTGACCTCGGCGCCGTATACACCCAGCAGTGAGCCGACTTCGGCAATGCCGGTGAGTTTCTGGCTTTTATTGTCCACAACCGGCCCGGTTGGAGTGATTTGCATGACCACCTGTGTCAACTGTCCGGCCTTTTCCTCAAGCGTCATTTGACTGATCAGTCGTTCGATAAAAGCAGCGTCTTCCAACTGTTTACCGGATTGTTCGTCGGCTCGAGTCGTGGAATGAAACCAGCTGACGGCGATCAATGTACCCAGCATGGCTGCTGTGGTAACGCGCACCAAGTCCATTGCATCAAGCCTGCGATATCGACTGTGAGCAGTGAGGGGAGATCTGTGCCAAGGCATCTGGCGCTGGGTTGAAAGGGTGATATTGATAGAGCCAGGTTTCAGAAAGAGTCATTTCTCCCAGGCGTAGGTAAAGGCGCATTTCGACCGGCTCATTCCCCTCGGCGCTCAAATCGAATTGAGCACGCCAGTGGCCCGCTACGTCATCGGGTACAGGCTCGGTGAACACGTTCGAAAACGTGCCCCTGGAGGCCCAGAGCACCGCTTCAGGTCGCGTGCCAAAGGCGAGCTTTTCCAGCGGCGCGCCTATGAATTCCACCAGGAATTTGCGCACACCCTTGGGACGTGGTTGACCCGGACGGCCTCCATTCCCGAGTCGTGTCGCCACGCAGCGCGCCAGGTCGCTGGGATAAGGCTCGTCGCTGAGCCAGTGCAGCCGATATTTCAGGCGGTATTGATTACCCGCCTCAGCGGGTTCCTTGGGCACCCACATCGCCACGATGTTGTCATGGATCTCATCATCGGTTGGGATTTCCACCAGTTGTACGCTGCCTTCCCCCCAATCCCCCAAGGGCTCAACCCATACGCTGGGGCGGCGCTGATAGTTCACACCGTCCAGATAGTGGTCGAAGGAGCGGTCCCGCTGGAGCAGGCCGAACCCTCGTGGATTCTTGTCCGCAAAAGCCGAGGCCATGGTGCGTGGAGGATTGTTGAGCGGTCGCCAGATGCGCTCCCCCGTTCCGGTCCACAGGGCCAACCCATCGGAATCATGAACCTCGGGGCGCCAGTCGATAGCCGTACGCTTGGCTGCTTCATCGAACCAATGCATGGAGGTCAGCGGGGCGATACCGAAGCGGTCGACACCTTGGCGCAGAAACAATACGGCTTCGATATCCATCACCACGCCTTTGGTGCGGTTGATTACAAAGCGATAAGCACCGCACAAGCTGCGGCCGTCGAGCAATGCATACAGCGTCATGGTTGGCTGCCGGTCATCAGCCGGCGTCTCGAACCAGAACTGGGTGAAGTCCGGAAACTCTTCAGCCTTGTCTGCCTGGGCCACGTCCACGGCTATACCCCGTGCCGAGATTCCATACTGGTATTGTTCGCCAA
>Ga0209795_10001238_pt1 | contig 16350 bp, 15 predicted proteins | sample AgamicOrMarz_FD_187166 | JGI IMG/M metagenome (GOLD analysis project Ga0209795, IMG submission 187166) | Agave microbial communities from Guanajuato, Mexico - Or.Ma.rz (SPAdes) (version 2) | ecosystem: Host-associated > Plants > Phyllosphere > Phylloplane/Leaf | place: Guanajuato, Mexico...
GCTCATGAATAATTTCTAGCATTCTTTCAACGCCCAGTTTTTTATATTCATTTGTCGTATACAGAGCTAGACCTAAGTTCTTTGCATCTTCTAAATCTTCAATGCCGTACAGACCGCCTCGCATACCGATTTGAATCGAGCGCGACACGTCGATTAACCCTTCTTCAATCGCTCGTCTGAATACCGTACCGTGATTGTATTTTTGTTCAAAATAACTATCCCACGTATCAGAATGAGCATCAAACTGTAAAAGCGCTACCGGTCCGTGTTTTTTCGCAATCGCACGAAGTTCACCAAGCGTCATCGAATGATCGCCTCCTAGTGAAATAGGAATAATTCCTTCATTCACAACCGGCGTTAACCCTTCTTCAATTTTTTTATATGTTTCTAAAATATATCCCGGAACCACTGACAAATCACCGTAGTCCACACCTGAAATGTAATCAAAAATATTAATCTTTTGTTCTGGGTTATACGGGCGAAGCAAAATGGAGAAATCTCGAATAGCTTCCGGCCCAAAACGTGCTCCTGTGCGAAAAGACTGCCCTGAATCAAATGGAATACCCGTGATAATAAAATCCATATCTGAATTTACTTGTTCTACATACGGAAGTCTCATAAACGTTCGAGGTCCGCAAAAACGCGGAGATTCAAATGAATTTTTCGGCTGATATTTTGGCATGGTTTATTCCTCCTAGTGGTTTTCATTCATTAGCGCCGTATCATCATGTTAGATACTGACGCTTTTTGTTTAGATACTTTTTATTAATGCAAAATGCATGCCAATTTTTATCGCCTTATTCCGCGCAATTGCGGACGATTTTTAATTCATAATAGAATTAAAATAAAAAAACTGATTCAGTATTGAATCAGTTAATTCATTTTGAATTAAATTTCCCTCACTTAATATTGTACTTTCGTAAACGTCTTACGACCGTAGGCTGGCTAATTCCTAATGCACCTGCCATTTCATACGTTGTTTGACACTGGCGATAAGCACGGATCAGCCAGTTTTTCTCCACTTCTGCAAGTGCTTGCTGAAGCGTCATTCCCTGAGAGGTTAACGTGTCAAGAGACTCCCATTCTTCTTTTTCACTGCTGATATTTTCTGAGTAAAATGGGAGATCTTGAAGAGAGATGCTGTTTTCATCCGTTGTTAACACAAGGCGTTCAATTGTATTTTCAAGCTCGCGAACATTTCCAGGCCACGGGTGTTCAAGAAGTAGATTTAATGCTTCTGCGTGAAAAAATTTCTTCATGTTATATTTTTCATTTTGTTTATGTAATACATGATAAAGCAGTGCCGCGACGTCTTCTTTTCGCTCGCGAAGCGGAGGAATAGTAATCGGAATAACGTGCAAGCGATAAAATAAATCTTCGCGAAATGTTCCTTTTTTGATCATTTCCTCAAGCGGCTGATTTGTTGCTACAATTAGCCTGAAGTTTACGTGGTTGGCTCGTTCACTTCCAATTTTGGTGACTGTTTTTTCTTGCAGCACTTTTAACAGCTTCACTTGCATATCAAGAGGGAGCTCTCCTACTTCATCTAAAAAAAGCGTGCCGTTATGAGCTAATTCAAACTTTCCTATTTTTCCTTTTGTACTTGCACCTGTAAAAGAGCCTGCTTCGTATCCAAACATTTCAGATTCAAACAAACTAGCTGGAATGGCTCCGCAGTTAATTTCAATAAACGGCTCTTCTTTTCGTTCACTTCCATAGTGTAAAGCACGGGCAAAAGCCGTTTTACCTACACCCGATTCACCTAGCAGCACAACCGTTGCATCGCTGTCTGCCACGCGATTAATAATAGACCATACCTTTTTCATCGATTCACTTCGTATGACCATATCATTTGACTGCTGTTCCCGAAGCTCTTCCACTTCTAGCTGATATGTTTTCATTTTCACTTCGAGCCGCTGATAATCTTCTTTTAAGCGCTGAAGCTCTGTTAAATCATGTGAAAAGCTGATTACTCTTTTCATACACTGATGTTCATCATACACGGGAATACCGGTTGCCATTACCACTTTGCCCGTTTCTGTTTTTTGCATCAGCTGTACTTCTTTCTTTTTCTTTAGCACTTCAATCGTAACGGAAGGTGAAAATATCCCGCAGTCTTGCAATTCGTATACGGTTTGTCCGACTAAGTTTGACACATCATGCCCATATATATCACGGCAGTTTTGACTCGCTCGTAAAATACACCCTTTTTCGTCAGTGATGACGATATTGTCGTTAGAAGCATGCAAAATAGCTTCAATTTCTCGTTCAATCATTCCCATTCATTCCTCCTTTTTATTTAATCTGATTTTTCTAACATTTATATCTTTTATTTTATCAGTAAACTCCCTTATTCAACACAAAAAGCTCCTTTAATAGGAGCTTTTTGTTTAAGATAGCTGCTTCATTTTTTGTTTGAATAACGCTACTTTAATCATAAAATAAGTGATGTTTTCAGGTAATTCTTCTTTGATTGGTTTTAACTTTTCATCGCCTACTGAGGAAGCAGCTTCTAAAATAAGCTGTTCGTCCTCCTCTGAAAGAAAAGGTGACCAGTCAATTTCTTTTTCTTCTTCTGCGCATTTAAACAAATGATTTTCAATGGTAATGCGGCTCAGTTCACGTTCAGCAGCAATTTCATCTAACGATTTTCCTTGCTGAAACAGCTCATACGTCATTAAGTGAGAGCCTTCTTTTGATGAAGCTCTTGCTTTTTTCGGAGCAGGCGCTGATACTTCTCGCTTTCGCTCCGGATTTTCTTCACAAAACTGTTTGATTTCAGTCGTGAATCGTTCTCCGTACCGCTCTTGTTTTTGTTCTCCGACTCCTTTTACAGTAGCGAACTGTTCAAGCGTTACCGGAAGTTTCGCACACATATCATGAAGAGTATCGTCTGAGAAAATAACAAAAGGAGGCACGCCGGCTTCGTCTGCCAGCTGCTTTCGAACGGAACGCAAATGAGCAAACAGCTCGTCGTCTTGGACAATTTGCTTCACTTCCATTTGTTCTTTTCTCAATACTTTTTCCGTGCCAAGAAGCACACCTTTTCCTTTGGCCGCTACTGATAAGGTAGGAAATGATCCTTGTCCTACTAAAATAAACTGCTCTGAAATCAAATACTCAATAAAATCGCTTACTTCTTTAGCCGACCGGTCGCTCATGACGCCGTACGTTTTCAGCTTATCAAAACCAAAATCCACTACTTTTTTATTTCGAGAGCCCGTTAACACTTGAGCAATCATCATTTTACCGAAACGTTCGCCCATACGAATCATACAAGATAATACTTTTTGCGTATCGACCGTTACGTCTATTTCCACGCGATCATCCGTACAGTTGCTGCAGCGGCCGCACTCATGCGCTTCACTTTCTCCAAAATAATGAAGAATATACGCTTGCAAGCAGCCTTCTGTATGACAGTAGTTAACCATATTTTGCAGCTTTTCAAGATCTTGAATTTGCTTTTTAGGATTCGACGTTGACTGTTCAATCAAAAAGCGCTGCACGCGAATATCTTGAGGAGAATAAAGCACGATACATTCACTTGGCAGTCCGTCACGACCAGCACGTCCTGCTTCTTGATAATAGCTTTCCATATTTTTGGGAAGCTGATAGTGAAGAACAAAGCGAATATTTGATTTATCGATCCCCATCCCGAAGGCAGACGTGGCTATCATTACCTGAACATCATCTTGCAGAAAACGGTTCTGCTCTTCATCACGGCTGTTTGCGCTCATACCAGCATGGTATTTTGATACGTTAACTCCTGACTTTTGCAATCTAGCATGAAGCTCTTCAACATCTTTACGCGTAGCGGCATAGATGATTCCTGCTTCTTGGTCATTTTTACGGATATACTGCTCGATATAGCTGATTCGATCCTGGCCTTTTACCACAGCGAACGATAAATTTTCACGTTCAAACCCAGTCATCACCGTGTACTCTTCGTTAATATGAAGAGCTCGGCAAATATCTTCACGCACTTGAGGCGTCGCAGTAGCCGTCAGCCCCATCACAATCGGAGCGTTAGACAGCTTGCCGATCAGTTCATTGATGCGCAAATAACTCGGTCTGAAATCATGGCCCCACTGTGAAATACAGTGCGCTTCATCTACCGCCACAAGCGGAATAGGAAGCATTTGAAGCTGTTCCAAAAATTGCGGAGACTCCAGGCGTTCCGGCGCTACATAAAGTAACTTATACTCCCCAAGCGCCACTTCTTCTAAGCGCTGCTGTACTTCCGTATGTGTCAGCGAGCTGTTAATATATGTGGCTGGAATACCAGCTGCGTTCAGCGTGTCGACTTGGTCTTTCATCAAGGAAATCAACGGAGAAATCACCAGTGTTGTTCCTTCCAAAAGCAATGAAGGAATTTGATAACAAAGCGATTTCCCTCCTCCTGTTGGCATAATACAAGCAGTATTGTGCCCTTCTAAAACATAACGAATCGACTCTTCCTGTCCTTTTCGAAATGAATCATAGCCAAAATAGGACTGTAAATGTGTTAAAGCTTGTTCAAATTGCAAAATTGCGTCCTCCTTTAAAATAAGTAGAAATAGTAGTTGAGGGATTATTAATCGAGGATAAACATTACAACTGCTCTTCCTATTCTAACAAAAAATTAGCTGCTATGTTATTTCTAGCATAACTTGACACAAAATATTTTAAACTGCAAAAAGCAAGTACTTTACAAAGACACTTGCTTTTTGCAGTTTAAAATATTTTCTTTTGAAAAAATTCTATTAAATAAGGCTTATATAAATTTTCATTTTCTTTATACTGACTCAAGATATCATCATAATTAGTTTCAATATATGCTATTCGACTAAGAATATCTTTTTCTAAAGTTAGAGAATCGGGCGACACCACACATTTTTCTAAACCAAGAGAATGCGCTAAGTCAAATACTTTAAAACGATATCCCAGTGCCACGCATGGAACACCTGCTGCTAAAGATAAAATATTCGCATGAAGCTTAAAATTAATGGTCATAGTGTAACGAGATAAAATAGACATTAGCTCTTGTTCTTTATACAGCTTTTCATCAAATACTACATGTTCTGGATCGTTAATTTTATCAAACAATCTTTGACACGAAGCTTTATCACTTCCCCAAACAAGATAGATAGCTATTTTGTACCCTTGTTGAATCAGTTTTTTACACGCGCTTGCTAGAGCGTCTTCGACTGCTAGCTCATTTCCTCCATATAAACGGTTATACGTAGTTCCCCAGTTGACACCAATGATTTTTTCTTTTTTATCTCCTACACTATTAGCACTTAACAGTAAGTCAGGATCTCCAACAATGCGTATTTTTTTAGAATCGACTCCTATTGCTTCTAACGCTTTTTTAGCAAGCGGCCCTCTTATTCCAGCAAAAGAAGCGCGATTAAAAACATCTTTCATTAGTTCTCCATCTTTTTCAGTAAAAAGCCTACGTAAAAAAATGTTTTCTCCTGCCAGCATTTTATCCAGCTGTTCTTTTTCAACCCAGTCCATTCCGCTTCCCCAAATTAAAATATCTTTTCCTAAATCAGCTGCTTTTTGCAAGACTTGAAGATAACCCGGCAGTAATAGAGATCCTCCTCCTAAAACTACCGTATCGTAAGGCTCTACGTTTTTAAAATCAACTCCAGGAAAAGACGGAGTGATTTCGATTTCTTCTTCGCTGTAATACTGTTCACTCAATTCTTTAAATACATGCCAAAGCAGTTCGTCGCCTAAATTCCCAATACCAATCCACCCTATATACAGCACTTTTTTCATATTGTCTCATCCTTTAATTTATCAAGATATAACTCTAGCAATTCTTCTGTTACTTTTGTTACATCAAATTTATTTAAAATCCATTCTCTCAGTTGCAAAAGTCTCGTCGCATTTTTCTGAAAAAGATTTTTATTAATTCCTATCACATTTCTTTCCCTCTTATGTAATAAGAGGGCTTTTTTTATTTCTTATGTAACCCCTTCCTAAAATTATTTTCCCCATTTTGCCCTTTTTTCCTGTATAATAAGTAGTAAGAAAGAGGTGCTTATGACGAGACATCCTGTAGAAACGATTTATTACTTAGAAAATCCTCAGCGTGATATTTCAACGTATGCTTCGACAACGCAATTAACGGTTGAGTCTGTTGTGAAAGATGTGTTTGGTGTTGCTTGCGTAGCAGACATTAAAATTATGCTTCAATATAATAAAGAATTCCGCAAAAGCATCAGCCAATTACACAATGCAATGGATGATGATCTTACGTTAGAAATGGTTTTTCGAATTGCGTCAAAAGAAGATTTGATGCGATTCAAAAAAAGATTGCTTGAAAGCAGTTTAGATGACGCAGAAACGCCAATAGACTGTCCATTCAGCGCGACTATTCAATTGCAAGACGGTCGTTATACGTGGAATGAATCCACTTCCGTGTACGAAAAACAAAAAGAACGCCTTTCATCTTAAGTTTTTATTTTTATGTATGAAAAAAGCCTGGCTCTTAACTACTTACTTAAGAGCCAGGCTTTTTTGGGAGTTTGTCCTTTATGTACATGGTAAAGTGGAATTTCCCAGGTGAAATTCAAGAAAATAAACGCGGAGTTTTTACTTTAGCATTAAAAAATAATAATGCGGTAATCATTGTCACAGCGGTCTTTACAATGATGTTTTTTCTCATGACATGGATCATAGTCGCCACAAAAGCATTTTTTGTGACCATAATCGTAGTCGTCATGCTTGTGGCATCTTTTTTTGCAAGAGCATCTGCTGTGATGATGGTCCTCACAATTGTGGCATTTCTTTTTATAACATCCCATTCTACTATCATCTCCTTCTTTCTTTGTCCCTATCAGTATATGAAAAAGAAAGGAATGTGCACGGGTGCCTGTCCTATATTGAGAGATTTTTCAAAAAATGTGCGTACATCTTTAGCTTGAACTTCATACTGAAAAAGTAGTATTTGTCGTATAAGTAAAATAATTATGCAAGCAAAATGCTAGGCTTACTAAAGCATACTCCTGCTGATCCTCTCCCAGATTCTCCTCAAAAATAACAGCGCTTTTCCCTCTTTTTCTATGTTAGACTTTTTAACTCAATTTTATGAAATAGGTTTTATCTCTTCCAATAACGTGTATACACAAAACAAGGAGATAAGTTCCTTAAACTTCTCTTCATTACTCAACGTATTCGAGAAAGTTGTCTATCATACAAGGAGGTTTTTTGAAATGGTAAATGTAAAAGTAGTTGAAAATGGCGTACAGGCAAAAGATACAATCGAACAATTTTTGCGTGAAGGATTTACAAAAGACGAAGTTTATTTACTTGCACACCATCAAGATCGCTCCGAGGATTTAACAGCTGCAACAAATACAAACAACATTGGTCTTTCTGAACAAGGTGTTTTTGATGCAATTGCGAATGTATTTCGTTCTCGAGGAGACGAGCTTCGTGCCAAAATGCGTTCATTAGGATTATCACAGCCGGAAGCTGAACGCTATGAAGAAGAATTAGATCACGGTAAAGTAATCGTCGTTGCATCAAAAGTTGCTTAATCTAAAAGCCCTACAGCAGGGCTTTTTTATTTTTGTCTTACTCCCTTACTACCCTTTCATTAAAGAAGTCATTCATACATATGATTATGAAGATAAGAGTTACTGCGAGGAGTGATATATTTGATTATAGGAATTGAATACACAAAACGTGTAAAAGATGGATTAGTCGTTAAAAATATTCCTTACAAGATACACGATAGACCTTGTGATGAAGGCTGCTGTAAAAATGATAAAACGATAGGCCCAAGAGATAGATTGAGGGTTAATTGGCTGTTAAATGTTTTTATGCCTAGCAAAAATATAACGGTATTTGATTATAAATATTGGTCAGAAGAACTAACTTCGTTATGGAGAGAGCACCGAAGAAAAACTATATAATACATCTGATAACAAAATCTCCTTAAGAAATAAGGAGATTTTGTTATTTACTTTATCTTCGCACCAATCTATTTACCAAGCATTTCAACGATTTTATACCTTTAGATGGGGGTACCATCACCATTATAAATTGCTGCGTGAGATGCTTTTTCTTCCACTCATCATAATCAATTTTATATGTAACATTTCTTAGCTGTGTTTATCCTTTTCTGCTGAAGGTAATAATGAAGATGCATAAACTATATAAAGGGTGAAAAGTTATGATTAACGTCATTGAGACACTACTTGATTATATAAAGAACTCTTCTACAGATGATTCGCCCCCTCGCCCACATATCGGTGAGACTATGGGATGCTGGCTGTATTTTACTGCTTTAGCGGAAGAGATACCTGCCTTAGAGACCTGCCTTAATACAACAACCAACAGTGAACTACTTAAGCTTACTCAAGACTCAAAAACCCTGGCTGAATCTCAAATTGATACACTAAAAAAATTAATGATTAAAGAAGGAATTCCACTTCCTGAAATACCGGCTACCAAGCCGAAATCCGACCCTAACAGTATTCCATTAGGAGCAAAAGCCACGGATTCTGAAATCGCTAACTTAATATCTGTAAAAATCGCCTCTAATATCGTCATGTGCAGCACGAATATGGGACAGTCTATCAGAACCGATATTGGATTAATGTGGCTAAAATTCCATACTGAAAAAGTCATATTGGGATCAAAAGTGAAAATTCTAATGCAGCAAAAAGGATGGCTTAAAATTCCTCCTTATTATTATCCACCTGGAGCCCCTCATAACTAATTGAGGTGTTCTAAGGTAAGAAACCTAGATAACCTTACATCTAACACATTTAACGAGGTGCTTGACCATGGATTTCCCTACAATTCATACAAATTTTTGGGACGCGGTTATTGGTGTTCCTGTCGTATTAATCGTTACGCAGCTGGTAAAATTGCTTTTTCATCCTAAAAAGCAATATGTGCCGACTATTGCTTTAGCTGTCGGCGTGCTCTTTTCAGTATTTATTAGTCATCCCCATCATATTATTGCCGGATTGTTTATGGGCTACTTTTATGGATACGCGGCTATTGGCAGCTATGCCGGTCTTAAAACAACATGGAGAACGATTAGAAAAGATACGTCTCCTTATTCGTCAGACTAAAAAACCAGCGCAATATTCGCTGGTTTTTAGTTTTCACTACTTATTTCTTCTGCTCCTAGCTCTTTGGCTAAGTGAACAACCGATTGATTAATTTTCCATACGTAATAAATGTTATGCAGCAGCTGCAGATGCTGTAAGTTTCTTGATTGAACGGACGTATCAAAATAATCTAAAGATTGTTCAATCTTTTGTCTTACATCTTCAAGTGTGTATACATACGTCCCTCGCTCTCCTCGTAAAGCTTTTTCAAGCTGAGTGAAGTTGCTTGCCACTTTCTCTTCCACTTCCTTTATTACGCCATGAAATTCCACTTCTTTATAAAAAGCCTCGTTTCTAGTAGAAGATGCTACCAAATGCTTGGCGTAATAATTAATGGCGGTAAAAACGGTCAAAAATTGCTGAAGACGTGAACGGCCAACGAAACCTTTGATAATAGGATCTGAGTCGACCTGAAGCTGTTTTAGCTTTTTTTCTAGTTCCATTCCTTTATCAGCTAAATTGGCAAACAAATACTGATTCGTAAAACGATACAAATAAGTGTGAACAAATTCTTTTAAGGCCGCTACGTATTCTACTGAAGTGTCGGTTATTTTATCTCTTGTTCGTTTAGGAAACACAAGAGCAGATACGGCTAAGCCAATTCCAACTCCTACGACTGTATCTAACACGCGAGATAGCAATAAGCTCTCTGAAATTCCGCCAAGAAGCATGTCATACATAAAGGCTAGCATCATTGTAATCCAAAAGCTCATAAACGAGTACGTAATGGGAAAGAAATAAAAAGCCATAAACACACAGATAAAAAGCAGAGTTATTTCAAGTATTCCCGGTGAGACAAAGCTTGCGACAACAAAGCCCACAGCCGCTCCTAAAAGCGTTCCTACACTTCGCTGTACAGCTTTTACAAACGTACTTCCTATCGTTTCTGTACCAAGAAGCACTAAATAGCCTGCTAAGAGCGCCCAATATTGGTGTGATGGAGATAAAAACGAGCCAAATATTAAGGTCGCAACAGCAGTGATGACCGCTTGAATAGACTTTTTCGTAGACGGTTTTAATCCTGTTTCTTCTTCTTTACTCTCATCGTCTTCTTTTTCTTCCGCTTCTTTTTGAGGCTGTTTTTCTTGCTTCACAATTGCTTGCTGTAGCTCATAGGCCTCATCAATCACGTGATTTGATATCGTTTCGATACGGCGGATTAAGTAAAGCCAGTCTTTATACCTTTTGTCTTGAGGTTCGAGTTCACTTAATTTTTGGCGCAGCTCTTGCAGATGCTGAGCTGCATCTGTTAGTGAATGAGTAGGGTTTTCATTCAATACCTCTGCTTCGCGAATCGATTCCACTAGCTTTAACAGCAGCTGCTGAATATCAAAATGATTAAATGCCTTTAATTCACTGAGTTTTCGAATTGCCGGGGAATATGTCTGAAGCAGCATCACTGTATCAAATACATAAAGGCGCATTTGTTCAGCTGTGACGCCAGGCCATATGTCGTGAGGATCTGTATTGCCAAGCTCTTCTGATGCTACACGGGCATACTCCGCTAGTTTTTTAATATTTCGGTTATACTGTTTGATTTGAGGTGGTTCAATACTTCTCTTTTGAATTAACTCAATAATTAAATCAAGCAGCAAATTCACTTGAATATGAAACGATTTCATTGAAGATCTCAGCACGTTGGCAGGTCGGTCTCTAAAGATAACAAAATTATAGATAAACGCAAAGCAGGCTCCTACTATAACGCCAGCTAACAGCCACGGCAGCTGAGAAAATGTGACGTGTAAAATAGAAGCAAAATAAAACGACATAAAGGCTACCATCGACAGGGAAAAATAGCGAATACCAAATCGCTGTAAATAAAAAGACAAAAACACCAACAGAACGAGGAAAATATTTTCTGTTTGTCCATATCGTGATAAAAACGAGCCAATTCCGAGAGAAACGGCGCTGGAAAGTGCTACTAAGCCTGTTGTCACTTTTTTTGCTTTTGTTGTTTCATCATTCACAACCAATATACCCATCAGGCCGATTACGCCTGCTAAAATAGCAGCGGTAATTTGTGAGCTTCCCGCTGCTTTTAATACGATCAGCATAATAACGACCGCTGTAATGACGCTGATCGTAGCTTTAGAAGCCGTTTTGAGCCTTTTTCGTCCAGGGTCTGCAGCAACTAAGCGGCTAAACCAATATGAAAAAATAAACACCCTCTCCTTTCGTGCTGTAGAGTTCTTTGTAGAAAGAGTAATATTATTACTTATACCCTTTTTTATTCTTTTCTATCGTATGTAAGCACGTTTTTACACTATAACATTGCGAAGGACTAAAGTGCTAAACAAATGCTTAAAAACACATCTGTTTTCTGTCAGATGTGTTTTTAAGCATTAATCAGTACTTACAATGTAAGTGAAGAAATTTCCCACCCGTTTGTTAACGGATTTCTCTTTAAAGTAAAAACCATCGTAGTCTTTTGAGCCCCTTTATCTTCGTAATAAATAAGGCAATCTACGGCGATTTTCTCTTTTGTTTTATACTTTTTTGCATGAAATAAGTCCGTTTTATAATAAATAGTGGAGATACTATGCAGTTTTGCCCATAGCTTATGCTCTTGCTTCACGCGCAAAATCGGCTGCATTAAGGCATCGTCATCTTGCTTTAATCCTGTTAAAAACATATTTACGACTTCTGCCGGCTCAGCTTTTAATGCATATTCATCAAGCTTTCCTCCTGCTTTTAATACCATTAACTGATGACCTGGATCCACATTTTGAGACTTGTGAGTCGTACTTCCTGCAAAATGAATGCAAAAATGACCGGGGAACCCATTGTCAAGCGCACCGGCTCCGTGAGGCATTCCGTTCATGGAAGCTGCAAGCATTTGACCTTTAAACGGAATAAGAACAGCTCTTCGGTTCCAGCTCCATTTCCCATTATATAAGTGCTTCATTATTTTCGTATCTTGACGCGTAAGCGGCTGAACATCTGCATGGTGTGAGCCTGCTCTTCGCTGCACATAAAAGTAAAAACCCGTTTCTACATCGATCACTTTAAATTTTTCCCCCTTCGGCAGCAAGCTTTCTATACGTTTCCACTTTAATACTTTTCCTGTGTCACTTACCGGAAAGTACGTAAGGTTTTCTTCTGCTTTCATCTTTTGGGGATGCACAAAAAAACTAATAAGCATAAAGACTAAAATCATTAATTTTGTCATTGTCTACCCTCATTACCTTGTAGTTTCTCTATGTAATATGCGAAAGTACACATACAATTATAAATAGAAATTTTTACACGCTAAGCTCATGGAAAATAATACAAAAAAGAGCTTGTGAATCCTATACATTAAACGGTTCATTTTATTCATACTAACAGGTGAAAGCGAGGTATATGATATGAATTTCACTTGGATGGTTGGACTTTTAATGCTCATTCAACCTCTTTCTACACAAGACCACCTATCTATTACTCATGACGGTAAACCAATTGAACGGATTGAACGGGACAAAGTGGCCGTGCCTCTTCTTCCTGTACCTATGGTTGATCATGATCGATACAATCTTCTTCTAAAAGAATTGGATAAAAAAACATATAGAGAGCCCATAAATGCCCGCATTGATAAAAGCGGACAAATTGTTCCTGAGCAAGCGGGTGTCAAACTATATCATAAAGATTTTGCGGAGAAATTTTATACTTATTTTTTTAACGGCGGTACGTCAACATTAGAAATCCCGACGCTTCCTGTTCCGCCTCGCGTGGATAAGGAGCTGCTTGCAACGATTCGAATTAAGCAAATCGGTCATTATCATACGGTATTTAACCCTCATAATAAAAATCGTTCTCACAATATTTCTCTTGCGGCTGAATCACTAGACAGCAGCGTCATATTTCCTGGGGAAGTTTTCTCTTTTAATCAAACCGTCGGAAAAAGAACGGCAGCAAAAGGGTATATGCGTGCGCCAATCATTGTAAAAGGAGAGTATTCTGAAGGAGTTGGAGGAGGAATTTGCCAAGTTTCTTCTACCTTATTTAACGCCGTCGATAACGCTGGCGTAACGATTACGCAGCGTTACTCACACAGCCGCAGTGTTTCCTACGTACCTCCTGGGCGAGACGCTACCGTCAGCTGGTATGGACCTGACTTTCACTTTAAAAATACGTATAGTGATCCTTTGTTGATTCGAGCGCAGGTACACGGAGGAGTCGTAAGCGTGGCCGTTTACTCTACTGATGCGATTGAATATAAGCCTCGCCGCGTACCTTGGGCTTCTATTGATCAATTGCCGAAAGAGAAAAAAATTGAATCGCATGTTGATACTGAGCCTGCTGATTAATCATCTCTTCCAGCTTTTTATAATGAACATAAAAAAAGCCTAAAGGATATCCTTTAGGCTTTTCAGTGATATAATTAGCAGCCGTAGCCGCCACCATAACCACCGCTATAACAGCTACATCCGATAATTACTAATAGAATAAATAATACAACTAATAAAGCGAAACCAGAACCAAATCCACATCCAGCATTAGACATACAAGCACTCCCTTTCAACGTGATTTTCTGTTGCTAAAACAAAGAAGGTTCAAACATGGGGTGTTTCTCATGGATAGCTTATTGTATGACTGCCTAGACGTTTTGGTTTGTTGTTCTGCTCATTTTTTTAAAATCGGGCTTGTTTTCGTCTTTACAACTCGGAAAATGTAATTCCGTAAAAGTAAAGCTCATTTCCACTCTTCCTTTAAAATCGCGTAATAATATTCATCCCACCATCCTTTGTCAGTTGGGATACATTTTTTGAAATACCCTTCTCTTCTCATCCCGATTTTCTCCATCACTCGATAAGAAGACGTATTCTCGGGTTGACAAGTAGCAATAATTCGATGTAGTTTCATTGTGTTAAAGGCGTAGTCCATGATTGCTTTTGCCGCTTCCGAAGCGTATCCTTTCTGATGATAGAGAGAATGAAAGACCCAGCCAATTTCATAAGTATGGTCCCCAAAATAGTTAAAAAAGACGATATGACCAATTATGATGTTTTCATTTTTTAATACAACTGGAAAATTCCCAACGTTTTCTTCCATATTTTCATTTACAAATTTCTTAGCATCATCCTTACTAAAAACACCTTCTGGTATGTACTTCATGACATAAGCATCAGATGTATATGCGTAGACATCTTGCCAATCTTCATAGTTAAATTTGCGTATTAGTAATCTGTTAGTCTCAATATTCATGTCGTTCTCCCCTATCTCAAAGCTATCTTCTATACGCTTGTTTCGATAGTGAAGAGATAAAAACCTCTTTGCACCAAGTTACTGTTGTTTTTGGTGCCGCTTCTTTAAAAGAAGGTAAAGCGACTCTGTGAAAAAGAAAAAAGGACAAATAATTCGGCCACTTCCATTACACAAAACGGGCTTAAAGCATTGTATAGTGCCTGCAGTACGTTCGTTCCTTGAAAAAGATCAATTCCTACAGAAAAAGCGAGCAATGATCCAAATAGCAGCAGGCTGACTCCAATAAATTCCTCATTTTCACTCCTCACCTAATTATTGCTTGCCTCATAGGTTCGTCATTTTTATTTACTGCCATGCAAAAGATATTTTGTTGAAAATTATATAATTATACGGTTTTTGGTCAAATTAATAAAAACTATAGTATATAGTAAGGGTGCTTTCATTTATGCCTTCGTTCTTTAAAAATCAAAAATCTAAAAATAATCTTCGATCTCAGGAAAATCAAACAAGCAGTGAACAAACAGAGTCTTCTCTTAAGAATCTGCTGTCTGAGAACCTTACCTTTATTAATAGGTACAGCTACTTTATTTAAAATTAAATCTCCTTCACAACTAGCGTATCCTTTAGGCATCATTGTGTTGTTTTTGTCGATTACCATCGCTAGTAATTTTTAAGAACATCTTTATGAAGGACTACACGTAGCGAGATTTCTTTTACATATGCCACTATTTTCTATCATACCTATACTGCTTTTGATTATCGCCTTTTTGAAAAATAGGAAGAAGCAGCACAGATAGTATATCTCTAATAAATAGAAAAAATAGCGTTAAAATTATCGAGGTGATGTTCGTGTATATATGGTTTTATGATCATTTTGTTAATACCATCTTATTTCCGCTTACTTGTATCATGCTAGTGTGCGTCTCATTAGGACTGTATGCTTACTTTAAGCTGAAAAAAATGAAAAATTGATACTAGATGGCTATTTCCCTCATTCAAAACAAGAAAGATACAACAAGATAAAAAGCAACTGTTATTCCCGCTGCAATTAAAGCTGGCTTTAATTTATACTTGGCATATTCAATAACCGATAAATCTAATATTTTGGCGATGGTATTCGTATCGTCGCTTAAAGGCGAAGAAAACGCTCCAAATGAACCGCTCGCAAATACCGCACCGATAATTAGCGGCAAAGAAAGATCTGCAGAACTTGCAAGCGATACGCCAAGCGGCATTAAAATCCCCCACGTCCCCCAAGCAGACCCGATAAAGTAAGAAATAGCAGCTCCAAACACAAACATAAAAGGAGTGACAAACATTTGAGGAATCCACTTAGAATGTGCGGTCACGAAATTCGAAAAACCCAAGTCTTCTGTAACAGCGGATAATCCCCATACTACTGATAACAGCAGAATAACGGACATTAAGTCATTGCCTCCTGTGATAAAACCATTAAGCAAATTTTGTAATGTAAAGCGCTGAAATAAGAAAAAAATGAGGGTAATTAACGTAGTCATAATCAAAGCTACTACCATCGCTTCTAGCACGTCTGCTTTAATAAATGCTTCAAAAAAGGTGTGACTTTTATGATATCCACTCCACCATGTTAAAAGTAAAGTTAGTGAAATCACGACAAGTAAAGGCACTAACAAATTCCAAGGCTTAGAAGGCAAATCCTTCGATACGCAAGGATGACAATCATGCCAATCTTTTTCGTCTTCTTCCTCGAGCTTCATAGGAGCTGTAGATGTTGAATGATGAAAAAAGCTTAAATAAATCCCTACTAAAATAATCACAATCGAAAAGAAATTATAAGGAATGCTTTGAATGAACAAAGAATAAGCGTCTTGTTTTATGCCTTGATGATCAATCGCCATTTGAATGATTGATACCATATATCCTACAAATGCCGTTGCCACGGGAATTAAGACGATAACAGGAGTAGCAGTTGTTTCAATAACGAACCCTAGCTCTGCTGTCGTCATTTTCACCTTCTTCAGTAATGCTCTCATGATGGGCGCGATCGTCACGAAACGAAATGTCGGAG
>Ga0209795_10001239_pt1 | contig 16346 bp, 18 predicted proteins | sample AgamicOrMarz_FD_187166 | JGI IMG/M metagenome (GOLD analysis project Ga0209795, IMG submission 187166) | Agave microbial communities from Guanajuato, Mexico - Or.Ma.rz (SPAdes) (version 2) | ecosystem: Host-associated > Plants > Phyllosphere > Phylloplane/Leaf | place: Guanajuato, Mexico...
AAATGCAAAAGAAGGATTGCCTTAATAAAGACAATCCTTCTTTTGTGGGTAATCATGCATAAGTGGTAAAATGCATAAATGTTTTACAATCTTTGCTTATGTCTTAAATAATTTGTCATATTCATGTACTTACTAAGAATTGCTAGTTGCTTTTGCACACTCAGGGCACCAACGACCATACTTAATGGTTTGAGGTGAAGCTTCCCATTTATGTGAATGAATGCATTGCCACTTTAATTTGTGTGTTAAACTGACATATTCTTCGGAAAGGCAAAAACCACCGTAAGTTGCAGCCCATTTTTGCATCATTTCAATACTGTACCTATTATTCTTGTGATTTTCTTTATAGCAATGCGGACACCACACACCGCCACGAACTTCTTTCGGTCTTGCAAACCATTTGTGTCCTTTGTTACATTGCCATTCTAATGCCTTTGTAAGACCGATATACTCTGTTGATAAACAATATCCATTGTTTCGTTTTGCAATAGCTTGCATGTCCAAAATAGTAATTCGTTGTCGCTTTGTATCTTTTGGCGTGCATTTTGGGCACCATTTTCCATTTCGAACGTGAGTAGGTGTGGTTATCCAGACATGTCCATTCTTGCACTCCCAAATTAATTCTGCTTTCATGTTTGTATACTCATCAGATAGACAACGACCGCCCCTTTCAGCTGCCCATTCTTGCATCGTTTTAAGGGTTAGTTCCTTACGTTTTTGTTTGCGTCGCTTTAACGAACAGGTCTTACACCATTCACCAGCTCTGATATTACCAGAAATAGCGAACCATGTGTGTCCTTGGTTGCATTGCCACTCTAGTTTTGTAGTAGCATTCACATATGTAGTAGAGAGACATTTTCCACCACGTGTCGCTGCTAATTCATGCATATCTTTTAAAGTGGGTCGTCGTGAATTTACTCGTTCTTGTGCACAGGTAGGACACCATGAACCTCTAGTAATCGAACCAGGGGGAGCCTCCCACTGATGACCGTACCTGCATTCCCATTTTAGCTTAATTGTTCTTCTTTCATATGTAGTGCTGAGACAACGTCCTTTTTGTTGCTTAGCAAGAAGGTTCATTTTTTCCAACATTTCTTTTGCTGCCATATCTTTTCTACATTGTCGACACCAACGCCCGTTCTCTACATACATTGGATTCATAGACCAAGTATGTTTGTTTTTGCATTCCCATACTAGAGGGCGGGCAGCACCTCTATACTCGGTAGATAGACAACGACCGCCGTGCTTTTTAGCCAGCTCATGCATGTGTTCGATAGTTAACATTCTTCGTTTTCGATGGTCCTTGGCGCAAACTGGGCACCAACTACCGTTTGCTAGAGAGCTTAATCGCACATCCCATTCGTGACCTTCTCCACATTGAAATCGATACTTATCATAGGATTTTGTATATTCAGTTGATAAACATTTCCCACCTTTTTCTTCTGCAATCCTATGTAACTTTTCTAATCCTTCGGAGCTATTTCTTACTTTCAATCTTTACACCTCTATTTAACTCATTTTCTTCCATATTACTATATTCTCAAAAAAAGGTATACTTCTACTTTCGTGTTTATAGGTCAAAAGAATATAATTTTTGTTATTTTTTGAGTTTATAAGGGAGCATTGTTCTGCTAACGCATAAATGCCATTTGTAGACATGGTTATGAATATATTGACAGCTTTTTTCTTACTGTTAGAAGCCACAAAAGATAACGATTTAGGTGAAGACATAGCGTGAAGGTATCACGCCTCTTTTTTTAGTTAGGTGGTCTCTAAATTTAGGTTGAATTAGAGAATCGAGACACTATAATATAAATAACATGTACATAAGGAGCGAAAACATGAACGCTTTATCTCCAATGTCTACTTCAGATATGATTCGTTATATCCAAACTCATTTTACCTCTCATCACATTGTTGTGAACGGAAACCACTTATATGGCAGAAAAAAGGCGGCTCTTCCACAAAAGTATTATAACTTTCAGCTAACTTTCTTAAAAAGGGGTGGCATATCGTTAAAAATAGGTACAAGACCTCGAACACTCCATGAATGTAATCGAAAGTTGTTAGATACGTTGAAACAAGTAGCGGAGATTTTAGAAGGGGAGTTTTTTTAATTTTTTTCACATCTACAATTTTCGGTTTATAATGATGCTACTGTTGTTTGCGTTTGAAATTTTTTTAAACGCCTAAAACTAACACAAAACTGCTAAAAAGAGTGTTTTCTAAAGACAAATGTAGCATTTTAATGGATATCAACACCCACTTATACAAAATCATGATTTGCAAATTATTTTTACCACAAAAGTCCGCTTGGCTGCTATGAAGCTAAAATGTTTGGCGATATGCTCCCGAGAGAGAAAAAGAAACGTGTAGCTTGAAAAAGTTATTTTATAAAGATGTAGCGGATGCTAATGAAAGAAAAGTAGTATCAAATATACTAAACAGATAAACCTTTTATAAAATAATTTAAAAACACAAAAACCCCGTAATCTCACTAATGAGAGAGCGGGGGTTTATCAATTATGTTCGGTTTCTTGGATAAGCACAAGTAGGGCACCATGAACCTTTTTTTATGGTTTCAGGTGTTGTCCACCATCGATGACCTTCTGCACATTCCCATTCTAACTTTGTTCGTTTATTAATATATTCTTCTGAGACACAACGGCCACCATGTTCCTTTGCAATCTGTTGAACACGTGCCCAAAATTGTTGTATTCGTTTATCGTGTTGTCGACGACAAAGAGGGCACCATGTACCTCTACGAACAACAGTGGGGGCTGAATACCAAGCATGACTGTGTTCACACATCCATTTAAGCGGGGTATGCATATCTTCATAAGTGGATGACAGGCATCGACCACCATACTCTTGCGCTAATGCATCCATGTCTTCAGTTGTGTATTTTTTTTCATTTACTGGGGAGCATTGAGCAAAACCTTTTTTCTTGTTACTGCACGTTGGACACCACGTACCTGCTACAATATTATGTGTATATGCTTTCCACTGATGTCCAAGTTTGCATTCCCACTCCAACGGATAAGACCCGTTGATATAGGTTTTAGTTGTACATTTCCCACCACGTTTTTCTGCTATCTTTTTATAATAGTCCAACATCTTTTGTCTTCGTTCGTTTTTACGGCAAGTTGAACACCAATTTCCTGATTTTACATGGCTAGGTGCAGCCATCCATGTGTGGCCGTGTTCACATTCCCATTTCAAAGGCTCACTGATGCTAATATATTTTGTAGACAAACATTTTCCGTTGTATGGTTTCGCAAGCGCCTGAATGTCTTTGAATGTGTATTTTTTTGGACGATTATTGCGGTTACAAGTAGGACACCAAGATTTTCGGTTTGAGACACTTGCAGCTGTCGCCATCCAACGATGCCCCTCGGCACATTCCCATTCTAACTTCGCTTCTTTATTTTCGTAGACGGTTGACAGGCAACGGCCGCCACGTTCTTTGGCAACTTGTTGCATATCTTCAAGAGTTTTTCTTTTTGTGATGGAACACTCGGGACACCAATGCCCCCGTTTTATACTATAAGGCTCAGCCATCCAACGATGCCCTTTTTGACATGTCCATTCCAGTTTTACTCTTGAAGTAACGTATTCAACAGAAAGACAATCGCCGCCACGCTTATTAGCGATTTTTTTCATGGTTTCAATCGTATGATTATTCTTTAAAATAACACTTTTATTATGACACTTACGACACCAGGACCCATTTTTAATTGCTCCAGGAGGAGAGAACCAAGTATGACCTTCCTTGCATTGCCACTCTAACTTATGATAACTATCAATATAGGACGTAGACAGGAGTTTTCCTTCCTTTTCTTGAGCAAACTCTTGCAACAATATAAGTTGTTTCACCCCGTAGTCTTTTTTACGACAAGTAGGACACCAAGACCCGTTACGTATACTTATAAAAGAAGTGGTCCATTCATGCCCGCTCTGACAACGAAAATGATACTGATTTCCAGGGTGAGTAAATTCGCTTGAAAGACATTCACCACCATGTTCTTGAGCAATTACTTGTAATAAGTAAAGTTTTTTCTCACCACGTGTTTTCTTTCGACAAGTAGGACACCAAGACCCATTACGTATATTTACTAGAGATGTATCCCATTCGTGCCCATTTTTACATCGGAAATGATATGAATCAGCAGGGTGTGTGAAAACGGTTGAAAGACATTCACCACCATGGTTTTGAGCGTGTTTATATAATTCTTGTAATTTAGCTTGTTGGTTTACCTTATTCATATCCAGCACTCCGTTTTTTATCTTTTCTATTTATCAAGTTTATAAAGGGGATAGGTTTATTTTATTTTCGCCAGGTTACTCAACCTTCAGTGGTTGTATTTTGCAAATAGGACACCATTTTCCTCGTTGAACGGATTGCGGGGTAGCAAACCACGCATGTCGATGACTGCACATCCATTTTAGCTCTGTTTTCATTCCTAAATAAGTGGAAGATAAACAGATTCCGTTGTGTTTTTGAGCTAGTTTTTGCATATCAACAATTGTTAGGTTACGGGGTCTACCAAGTCTCCTACAGTGAACACACCAAGTTCCTTGTCTAATTAAATGGGGTGTAGTTTCCCACGTATGTCCTTCGGCACATTCCCACATCATTTTTATGCTCCCGGACACGTATTCTGTTGCTAAGCATCGGCCGCCATGTTCACTTGCAATGGCTTGTAGCTGTTCTAACTTTCTTTTGTTGCGTTCAAGCTGAAGACAGTCAGGGCACCATTTTCCTTTTTTTACACTATTAGTTGTAGCTTCCCATGTATGTCCTCGTTCACATTCCCACATCATTTTTTTATTAGATGCAATATAAGCATCTGATAAGCACTTCTCATTGTAGGAAGCAGCCAAATTTTTCATATCATCTAGAGTGAATTTTGGCCCTCGTTTGGCGTTATAGCTACAAGTCGGACACCACGAATTTCGATACAGCAATTGACCTGGCATAGCCATCCATTGATGGCCTAGTTTACACTCCCATTTTAACTTAGTATTCTTGTTTACATATGTAGAGGATAAACATTTGCCTCCATAACGCTTGGCAACTTTGTGCATGTCATCTATTGTTAATTTTTGCACACCAGCGCATTTTGGGCACCAGGAGCCACTTCGAATAGTACCAGTAAGGGCTTCCCACGTATGCCCTTTTTTGCACTCCCAGGTCAACTTATGACGGCTATCAATATACTTAGTGGAAAGAAGACGACCACCACGTTCTTGGGCTAGTTCTTGTATTTTTTTTATTTCTTTCTCGTCAAACGCTTGTTTATAGCAAGTAGGGCACCATGACCCCTTTTGTATATTTACCATGGATTCCATCCATTCATGTCCTTTTTGACATCGGAATAAATATTTATGTGCGGGGTCTGTAAAAGTAGTGGATAAACAATGGCCTTCGCGCTCTTGGGCAAGCTCATATAATTTTTTTAATGTAGTTTGTTGTCTTAGTTTGTTCATATTCAACACTCCGTCTATCTTTTTTTAAAACGAGTAAATGGAGGTAGTTTTTTTATTTCTTATACATCCAGTTGTTTTTTAGTAGAAGCAAAAGGGAGGGAAAACCATATTTTATTTTTAGCATGATTATTTGATTTGTAAGGGTTGTGTTTCGCAGATAGGACACCATTTCCCTTTTCGAATGGCGTTAGGTTTATCGAACCATGCATGCCTTTCTTTACACATCCACTTTAATTCCGTCTTCAAACCTGAATAAGTAGAGGATAAACAGTAACCTCCACGTCCTCCTGCTAAATTTTGCATATCTTTAATTGTAAGTTTTAGTGGTCTTTCACGACCGCTACAACGAGCGCACCACGTGCCTTGTCTTATAGAATAAGGAGTTGCTTGCCATGTGTGACCTTCTGCACAAACCCATGTCATCTTTATGGCACCAGACATGAATTCAGTTGCTAAGCATTGACCACCACGCTCATTAGCAATTGCATGCAATCTCTTCAATTTTTCTTTTTTACGCTCAATCTCTGGACAATGAGGGCACCATTTACCCTGTTTTACACAGCTAGGCGTTGCTTCCCACATATGACCGTGTTTACATTGCCACTTCAATTTTTTATTGGTCCCCATGTAAACATCTGATAAGCAATCTCCGTTATATGAGTCCGCTAGCTTTTTCATATCGTCAATATTTTTTCTAGGTCCGCGTTGTGTCAAATTGTAACAAGTAGGACACCACGATTTTCGATATAATAGTTGTCCAGGCATAGCCATCCATTGGTGACCATGTGCGCATTCCCATTTTAATTTGGTTTCCTTGTTTATATATGTAGAGGATAAACATTTGCCGCCATATTGTTTGGCAACTTTATGCATGTCATCCATAGTTAACTTTAAAACACCTGCGCATTTTGGACACCATGAACCTTTCCGAATAGTTGCAGGAGGAGATTCCCATACATGTCCTTCTTTGCATTTCCATGTAAGTTTAAAATTTGCTCTTTCATACGTAGTAGATAAGCATTCACCACCACGGTTGCGAGCTAGTATTCTCATCTCATCCATGGCTTTTTGAGAAACTACACGGTTATTAAGTACGCATTTTTTACACCAAGTTCCTGTTTTGATAGAGCCAGGGAGTGCTTTCCATACATGACCTTCTTTACACTTCCATGTCAACTTATGGTAGCTATTAATATAGGTGTTTGTTAAACATTCACCGCCTCTTTCACGGGCGATTTGATGTAGAATTTCAAGCTCCTTATCTCCTTGTTTTTCTTTCCGACAAGTAGGACACCACGAACCTCCATTACGAATAGAGCCTATCGTAGTCTTCCAAATATGGCCTTTATCACATTTAAACATGTATTTATCGTAAGAATGAGTATATTTTTTGGAGATGCACGTTCCACCATGTTTCTTTGCAATTTCATTAATTTTCTCCAATTGATAATCTGCTTTAAGTATGTTCACTATTTCCACCTCAGTGTCACTATTTTTATTATTTTACATTCTAAAATAAGGAAATGGAATAGTTAATTTTCCAAGCAATTAAAGCCGTCGATTTCACTTTTTCCTAAATGTAGATTTTTTTACTTTTAATTCTAAAATAGTTTATAATTGTGTTGTAAGCGGAAACATAAAGCGGGGGAGAATTTAATAACGAGGTAAAAACCATGAACGTGCCACCTGACACCAGCAAGCATTTGGTCCAATAACTTTATTAGTAACAAAGCATACATTATACAAATGAAAGGCATGATACGATGCAAAACAACAATTATCCAGTTCTTATCGAACAAAAATCAGCGTACGATTTTATTATTAAACTAGTTGATAATGGTTATTTGACTTTGCATGATGTAGGGAAAATAAATAAGCAAACAGCTCATATGACCCAACGAATCAGAGAAAATAAGGAAATAGATGATATCACACTCAAATTGTTAGTAGAAGAAGAAAGTTTTTTTGTTTTTCTTGGTAAGTTAGTGCGCAGAGGGTACTTAAACTGTTTAAACTTAAAAGATGTTGATAGTGATGCAGCTATAAAAGTTCTTCGCCTCATTAAAGGCTATGATGTTCGTACCATATGCAGAGAATGCGGAGGTATTTATTTCACTACTAGACCTGAGAGAGAATGTACGGCGTGTGTGAAACGAAAAAGTAAGTAGTAGTAAGTTTAAGAGAAAAAGAAGAAAGTAGATAGGCGAATAAATGAATTAATATATAAATGTTTTAATGAGACTATCCTTTTTTTAAAAAAGGTCACAGCTAACTTAACGATAAATTCCATGTAAAAAAAGTGCCCAAACGGCACTTTTTTAATGCAATAAGTTTATATGTTTAGTCATTATAAACTTTTTAGTCCGTTAAACTATTCATCTCTTCTTCTAATTCTTTAAAATTAGCGGTAATATCATTTACACCATTACGCAACTTTTCAACGGATAAGACCATCTCCTCGGATTGAGTGGAGATTTCTTCGCTTGTTGCAGAGAGGGCTAATAAACTCTCTGTAATGTCTCCAGAATTCTTTTTGATTTCAGACGTACGTGTTTTATTCTTCTCTGCTAAATCCAATGTTTCAAGCGTGTTACTCGTAATAAGCGCAAAACTCTGACTTACTTTTTCTGTACCTTCTTTGGTTGTTTGTAGAGCTTCCTGTCCTGCAATGGCTTTTTCATTCGCAAGTAGTGTTTGCTCCTGTATATCGGATAAAATATCGCTAATTAACTGGGTCTGTTCCTGAGAACTATCCGCTAACTTTTTTACTTCAGATGCAACGACTGCAAATCCTTTTCCTTGTTCTCCCGCACGTGCAGCTTCAATACTTGCATTTAATGCTAAGAGATTTGTTTGGGCTGATATTCCTTCAATAATGCTGATGATATTACTCACTTTTTCATTTCGTTTCGTTAAGTTATGTAATAGGTCGGCATTTTCCTGAACGAAGCTGGCTAAGACAGCATGTTGCTGTTTTAATTGTTCCACATCCATTTCGCTCAGTTGAGAAACACGAGCGGTTTCTTTTGACTTTTCTACCAGCAAAGAAGAGTATTGATTCATTTCTTTGATTGCTTCATTCACTTGGTTCATACTAGTAGAAATATCATTGGTGTTTTCAGCAGTTGTATTGTTTCCGCGACTCACATTCTCGAAACCTTCGAGAAGATAATCGGTAATACTTTCGGTTTCACGGATGCGCTGTTTTAGGACGTTTCCGTGTTCGTTCATAACTTTTACGCTATTTAAAGTACTATCCATGTTGGTTTCAATTACTTCACGACGCGTTATGGCTTCATTTTTAGAGTCATCCCAATCCTTTTTCAGGTTTTCGAAATATTTTTGCACGGTAATTAGCACAAGAATAACCACTAGGAAAGAAGTAGCTTGATAGAAGTAATCAAAGTTAGTTGCCTCATGCTGTCCATATAAACTACCTTTTCGGTAAAAGAAGAAACAAGTAGCAATTGCAAAAGAAAGGATACTGGAGATACGCACGAGGTTACGGTCTTGGTAAAGAAGACTAGATATTAGCATGAAATAGAGGAAGTTATAAACATTAAACGTTGTATCTAAAAACAGTAAACCACTAATTAATAGAAAACCACAGATTTGGTACCAGTAAGCTGTAAAGACGACAGCTTTCTGTTTATGAATATACCAGAAACTAAGTGGAAAAGTGATAAGACCCACGATGATAAACATCCATATATTAATTGCCGCTTCTTTTAAAACGATGTTCATAATGGTAAGCGCTAGCCAAGCACCAAACATGGATATTGATATCACTTTGTTTCTTGCGTGGAACTCTTCTTTAGTTCGTTTCGTCCGCATCATGAGAGTTCACTCCTTTCTCTGCGCATATCTTCAAATATGCGAATGTTTTATAAATTCACCTCATGAGTGTCATTTGACATTTGCCTCTTCGGAAAAAATGTGGTAAACATTTCCCTTGAGTTATGCTACAATAGGAACATCAGTTCTATTTTAGAGGAGAGAAACATCATGAACGACAGACTTATTGAAATCTGCTCATTGCTAAATATTCCTCAAGCAGGTATTAGTCAAATTTGTGGGGTAGGGAGGCCGACAGTGAATGAATGGTTTACAGGTAAAAGACCTGTACCCAAACACCACATCCAAACACTTTCTGTATACTACGGGGTTCCAGCGGAAACATTTGCTATAGAGAAACCTCTAACGAACAGAGAAATGGTACTTGTCTTTCAACATTTCATTGAGAAGAAAATAGGACAAGAGGTACATATACGAATTCGGCGAACCTCCCCCCATAATCCTGCATAAGATGTGCAGGATTTTTTTTGTTTGCTCCTCAATGTACGAGTGGACTATATAAATTGGTCTACATTAAAACGAAAAGAGGAAAGAGATGAAGATAAAAAAATTGATGGGGTATGTGATTATTCTTTTATTAGGAAGTATTTTGATGGGGCAGCATGCAAGTGCAGCATATGAAACAAATGTTTATGCTGATTCGTACACGAGTGGAACAGACAGTCAAAACATCCAACAAGCGATTAATTTTGCTGCAGAGAGTGGTCATCCGAAAACAGTTGCTCTAAGTGACCGAGTATATGACATTACATCGCCTATTGTAATTAAAAAAGGCGTTAAACTACAATTTTCGTACGGTTCTCAATTTGTAATAAACGGAAACTTCCGCGTCTTAGAGTTAGAACAAAACGCTTCACTTGATAATGCATACATCGCCATTAGCAACTCAACGTTTGATTCGGATGTGGTGTATTTAGATGGGAAATACCACTACTACAACACCTGGAACAAAACCAGTATTACAAATATGAATATCGTTAACTGGGCAGGGACGCACAAAGGGACAGGGTTATCACTTTACGCTGGTAACGCTAATGATGAAATCTCATTCGTTACATTTAATAATATTAAAATCTCGGGAATGAACCGAGGAGTTTTACTACATGTTGATAGACCGATTTTAGGAAATGCATGGATAAATGCCAATCGCTTTTCTGCTATATCTCTGGAAGATTGCGTGGATATGTTGACATTAGATAGTTCATCTACCATTCCAAACGAAAGTAGCGGAAACCAATTTACGAACCTTCAGTTCCAGCCTTCTACCTATACTAAATCATTAGCCAATATTTCAGGTCAAACCAACTACTTGCAAGGCATGACATGGGATACACAACTGGTGGCCCATTCAAATCCACTTATTACCCTGACAACCAACAGCGCCGATACAATTTTAGACATTCCATCTCTTCCAGCATCTCGTATTGCAGATAACGGATATAATTCCACTATTCGCTGATGATTTATGTATAAAAAAATTACACATTTTCTTGATGGCAAATGACTTAGTTTCACTTATAATATAAGAGGAGTAAGACAAAAACGATTGGAGGCGTTACGTATGAGAATTGACTCCATCTTGAAAAAATCATCGTATTCATTGCCTGAAAACTGGACGTCACTTTTACAAAGAGAGATGAAACTGCACATGCTCGCACACATAGAATCTTCATGCACGGACGATGAACGAGATGTTTTTCTGACCAAATTGGCAACGTGCTCTGACCACCAATTCGGAAACCTCTGTACTCGATTAGCCAAGCACCAATTAAAAAAAGAAACATGCAAATAAATACAAAAACGCGGTTATTTGACTGCGTTTTTTTTATATTTTTATTTTTTTATAAAAGGGAGCAAGCTCTCTATCAATAAGACAGGCGACTTCTGCATATACTAGGAGAAACACCTAGAAGGGAGCTTCTCCTATGCATCGCCCGTTTGTATATCGGGACCAGAATATCCTTGTTCGCTTCAAAGAAGATGAATATGAAATCATTGATGCGTACAAGAACGGAACACCTTATTATTTTGCTGCTGATATCAATGTCTACCAAGATGGAGATTTGTTTGCCACGTACTTCCGCTGCTTTGAAAAGAAAGTCACACCTGTCTACTACCAACAATTCATCAAGAAATTCTTAACTTCACCTGAATACCGAGAAGCCTTTCGTTTAAGCCCTAAAAAGTGGGAAGGGGTTATAAACTACGAGAACGATAAAGGGGTCAACCAAAAATGTGCAGACCGCATATATTCTTTAAACCAGCTTAATACTGTTACGACTCAGGATTTGTTATCACTTAAATCATGGGGACTCGATAAGTTTTCAAAGATGCGAGAACGCCAACTGTATGGAATGTTGACGCCAAATCAAATTGACATGGTAATGGATGAAGTAAAAGATGCAAAAGTTCGATTAGATGTTTGTCGGTGGATTGGAAGGGGTTTAAAAGAGGAATTAGCTGTACAGAAAGCGTTGCAAGACGCACAAGCACACCAAGCGCACATTAAGGCGAACAACTCCAACTAAAGGATAAAGCAGCAAAAAAGCTCAGTGTAAGCTGGGCTTTTTTTGTCTACACTAAATGTATAGATTTTAAAAGGTATTAGAGGCTAAAAGTAGGTTTTTAGTACATCTAGTAGTGGTGTCGATTGGCCATTGAAGAGTGAATCTAACGTAAGTAAACGATAAAAATAAAACTCAAAATGAGAAACGAGAAAGGAATGCCGTATGACAAACCAAGACAACCAAACAAAAAAGTTATATAAACTTTACGATTCACTAGCAGATTCTTTAGTAGAGGTTATGTCATTAAGCGCCATTCGAGTGTGGCTTGCTAACTTGTGGGATGAAAATCCAGACGAAGAAATGACAGAGGAAGAACACCAAGAAATGATAGAGGAAATCATGCAATCAGATGCAGAAGAACTGAATAGGCGGTTATCAGGCGTTGGTTACCATATGGAAATAGAGACTAATCTATAAATAATAATTAATTTATAAATGAGCACACAAAAAAAGAAACCAGTGCAACAATTGGGTAAGCTGTTGTTAGTCTAGTTGCACTTAGTTTCTATATTTAGTTTGTCCATATAATGTAAATGTTATTCCATTTTTACATTATATGGATTAAAAAAACTAGGAGTTTGTATTATACAATCGGCTATTTAACTTAAATACATCCCATGCAAATAACTTAAATGGCGAAGCAAAACTAGCCCTACATGCCTAAAACTTATTTAAATACAGCATCTGTAATAATTTAAATTGTAACACCGCTAATTTTAACATTTTAAAAGAACTTTAAATACAACATCTGTTTTTTGTTACGTAGCAGTAGAAGTCACCCGAATTGAATTATTCTGTTTTAAATACAACTCATGTAAATTTTAGATACAGCACGTTCGATAGCGTGCTTCTGCTTATTCGTATTTAAATACACCAAATGTATTTATTAGCAGATAACGCAAATGAAAACACTACACACTTTTAATTTAAATACATCTCATGTATAGGTTAAACTCCTACTCATGGCGGAGCGATAATTCCAGAAAACGTGTTTAAATACAACTCATGTAAATATTAAACTAAAATGATGAAAACAGGACTACTTGCAGTAATGTAATTTAAATACATCTAATGCAAATGTTAAAACAATTACTGCAATCCAGCGAGTTGAAACTCACTTGTTTAAATACAGCATCTGTTACGTACTAACAAAGAAGAATTGTATATTGGGCTATTCTAACTTATTTTAATTACATTAAATGTGAATGTTTGTAATTGAGCTACATGAAGAATTCGTAAAGCAAGTCTAGCTCGAGTACACTATTTGTAACAATTTATGAACTAGCTTTAGCTATCATTCGAGTACAATAATTTAAATACAGCATCTGTGTAAGAGAACTGTACAACAGAGGGTGTACATATCCATTGTAGTAGCTATCTTAAATACATCTTATTCAATAACATACTCCCAATACGTGGAGAGAATAACTATCATTACTTCTTTAAATACAACATGTATAAAAATTAAAGAATTCAATCCTGGAAATTAATTTATGCGGAACACCCTTTAAATACAACATTTGTTATATACACTTAAAGGGTCCTTAAACGATATATCATCACGTTGTCTTCTTTATTTTACCCTTATATAATCAGAAACATTCCTTGAATTATCAGCTACTTAAGCTTAACTAATTTTATTTATTTTTCTGTTTCGGTAAAATTTGTATAAGGCGATTGGAATAAGCCGAAAAATGATAGCGATTGGTACATACTTAAACGGAGTTGCTTTGCTTATAGTGCTGGTAGGTAGTATATATTTTGCGATATTTTACAAGGTTAAGCAGTCCTACGTCGTTCTTTTAATCAATGCATGTGTATATGGGTGAATGTTGCAATGAAATTGCTGATAGTTCTGTCTGTGTATCCTTTCATCATGATTATGTCTGAAGCAAAGAATGCTAGATTTATATTAAACTTAATAGTGTCCTTAGGTTTATTGGTTTTAACAGGAGTTCTTTTGTATTTGCTCATTATGCTTATTTCTGGAACTCTTGGTATACTGTACATATATTCATAACCTTAAGAAAGGGGAGAATGATAGGATACTATCTAAATAAAGGAGCTGATTTGATGATTTGGGGCGTGACAGAAGTTGATGGTTGGTTCTATTCAAGCAATTGGAACTACTATCAGAAACGTATTGGTAATGCATCATCTTATGTTGAGAAAATGATGGGTTTTTATCGTGTTCATGTAACGTTCAGCGGTAGATTAAATATATGTGATATCGAATATCGTGATGAAGATGTAAACATAGCGTTTGAAAAAGCTGAAGAACTATTACATAAGTATAAAGATGCTAAAGTTAAATCTGAACTACATAAAGACTACTGGAGTCCGAATAATCCAGAAGGGTATTGGCAAAAAGAGTACTATAAGTGAGGGGATTTGATTATGCAAACTATGCTGTCAACAGGTGAGCCCAGTACTTTAGGTAATTGGTATAAACTATGCAAAAGTGTGTTTGGAGAAGAATCAAAGGCAACTCTATTCATTAAGGGAAAAATGGATGAAAAAGGCGAAGATGAAGATGTAATAGCGGAAGAAAGTCAGTTGCAAACGCTATTAGGAAAAATGCATCTAAATGAGGAAAATTGATTAGATGAAAACGGTTATTGTAGGAGCGAGTGCTACCATCATTTCGGGTGCCTTAACTGGTTTTAATGGATTAGTTGTGGGATATGACAGCATAGATAACGAGGTTTTAATTAAACTAGATAAAATACATAAGCTATTGTGCCTTCAGAGTATATCGAGCAGACCACTATAAACTGCTAATATTTTCAAACAAGAAATTTGTCTTATTTTAAATTTTAAAGTAATTAACTCATTACATAAAAATAGGAAAAGGAGACAGCGAATTGAAACAGTGTGTGAAGTGCAATAGTGAAATGAAAAAGGCCTATATTTCAGGGATTCAAGGAGAGTTTGAAATTAACAAAAAGCCAAGAGGGTTCTTAAAGGACAGTCCCCTTAGCAGCAAGGTTATTCCGTTTGTCTGTGTAGTTTGTGGCTATATTGAATTTTATGCTGAAAGTCCAGAGAAATTCAGCTGATTAATATTGATAAAACATTCCAACACAAAAAAACCGTTCCTTTTAGCTACGGTTTTTTTGTGTTGGAATGTTATTATTACCATTTTAGAACCAAAGTCTTCGACATACATTTTTTCGGCTGATATCATAAATATCATTGATACCATATTTATCAAAGCGGTCTAACAATTTATCTGTTCCACGTCTTGTTTTATAGTTCATTTCACTTTTATAAAGAGGGAAGACGTTGTAAAAATGAACAGCCTTTTCTTCTCGAACATGTACAGTCCATGCTTTATCAGAAACCCCAACAGGTGGAATTATGAGTGATGCACATAGCTTTGTGTTAAAAGCAAAGGGCTGTATTGGATTATCATTTTGAATGGTATGACCATAGCCTAACCATGTATCCAGTTCATGCGGCATACGCGCTAAAAATTTTAGGTTTTCAATCGGCCAGTAGACATGTTCATGTTTAAAGCCTTCTTCGGAAATATCCCATTCAGGAGGAAGAAAGCACATAAGTTCCATGTATCTATCACCATCAACTTCAGGCGGGGTTGACATAGGTAAGTCGCTCATACCCTGTGTAATAAGGGTATGGTAAGGGCGGTCTTCACTAGGAGCGATGTGATAAATGTCTAGGTGAATTAAGTGAGAGACAATTTCATGATAAACCATATGTATTGGACCGTAATATTTCTCGATATGTGCTTCCATTTTCTCTCGTGCCTCTCCATCAATATCGGCATGGAATGTAAACTCTTTTCCTTCACCATCATGTCTGTAGAGAATGTCTCCAGACTCAGTGTATTCTCGTTTGTTATCTTTATCTGTCATGTGTTCAAATCCTTTCATTTCTCAACAACACTCTCTAGTATACTTGCTTTCTCTTATAAATTCAGCCTATAATATCCAAACAAGAATAAAATTAGAAAAAGTATGTAACGCAATTATTCGTTGAGGGGTGCAGCTATGAGCCTTGTTAGCTATTTAGGATGTAATAAGGAACTTTCGTTCGATGAGGATGACTCTGAAAATCCTGTTTTAATTGGAGAGTTTTTCTCAGAACATGTAGATAGGGAGAACGTTAAAGCCAAATTTTCAACACCATCCGTCTATGAAATACAGTCAAATAAACACGAGACCATTTGGGTTGATTTTTATTCCTATGCGCCGAATAAAAAAATGTATCAAGAAACGTTAGAAGAACTTCAAGTATACTTAGATGAGCTGTTGTCGCAGGGAGAGTATGCAGAGTTATATGTACGTTGGTTAGGTGATGAAAAAGAAGAAACGCGCCTTACACAAGAAATTTTCATAGATAGCGATGACTTTTTCAAACTAGAACTACCAGAAAACTCATTTACACGTTTTCGAAAAAAATAAATAGCAA
>Ga0209795_10001243_pt1 | contig 16274 bp, 18 predicted proteins | sample AgamicOrMarz_FD_187166 | JGI IMG/M metagenome (GOLD analysis project Ga0209795, IMG submission 187166) | Agave microbial communities from Guanajuato, Mexico - Or.Ma.rz (SPAdes) (version 2) | ecosystem: Host-associated > Plants > Phyllosphere > Phylloplane/Leaf | place: Guanajuato, Mexico...
AGATATAAAATTAAATAAGATCCATAGAAAAGAAATAGAGATCGGGAAAAATATATTTCTTCTACTAAAAAAGGTGCCTAAATAGACACCCTTTTTTTCAACATCAACATTTAGATTATACAAAGCATTGATTTTTATATAATGAGAGAATAATAGACTAAATTTAAATATATGAATTACTTTGCAGAGTAGCTTTTAGGTAACTTCAAATGATTTTGATTCATCACATCACGTAGTCGGTCAGGATAATCTGTTATGACTCCATCAACACCATCATCAATAAGCTTTTGCATAGTTGGCTGGTCGTCAACTGTCCATGGAATGACCTTCATACCGTATTGGTGAGCTTCTTGAACCATACTTTTAGTAATATAAGGCGTGTAGTTCGAATCAGTAATTTTGCCATCCTGTGGGAATCCATGGACTGGAGAAATTGCATCTACACCTAATGAATGAGCCGCAGCAACGAGATTCCCATCAAAATCATCTATATCGATTCCACCTAACCAAGGTGATTTACCAGGTTTGCCAGGTTGTAGAAATTCTGGTCCGTTCGTTAGCGCAACAAGAGGCAATCGTGGTTCAACTTCATTCATAAGCTTTAGCGAACCCCAGTCAAAGCTTTGAATTGACACTTGGTTCAACATCCCAGCTTCACGTACTTGTTTGGCAACGATTTGAACAAATTCTTCTCGAGGAGCTGTTTGTTCTGGTGCTCCAGCTTCAACTTTCGTTTCGATATTCATCCACACTTTTTTAGCTTTGTATTTCTTTACAAGATCAAATACCTCGGTTAACAGTGGCATACGAGCACCAGGACTTAGTTGCTGGCCAGGGAATTGGGGTAGACCTTTTGAACCACAATCGAGCGTTCTTACTTGAGCTAAGGTTAAATCTTTTATGTATTTGCCAACGTATGGGTACTCTGAATCGCCAACGAATGCTGGCTTTGTGTCAGAACATTTTGTACTTGAAATCTTACGATCGTGCGTAATAACAGCTTGATGATCCTCAGTTATTTGTACGTCAAGCTCTAGGGTGCTTACGCCGAGTTCAAGTGCATGTGAAAATGAAGCTATAGTTGATTCAACTGTAAGCCCCAGTCCTCCACGGTGTGCTTGAAGGTCAAATCCTTTTGGTCCAAATGACTTAAACGTACGCTGGTTCACAGAAGTTGTTTGTGCTGAAACTTGGCTAACTCCCGAATATACCAAAATTGATGTCATTGCTGCTAAAATTAACTTTTTCCTATTCAATTTTAATCATCTCCTCATATAAATCTATTACTCTATAAGAATAGATGACGAATTTAAAGTTGGAATGATTAAAATAATAAATAAAAGTAAATAAATGTTGAAAAATGTAAATATAATTAGTTTTTTAGAGAAAAAAATAAGCCAAATCCATCTATTCTAGGATTTGGCTTTTATTTTTATTGAGCTTTTTTCGCTCTATTTTCTTTTACTTCAAAAGTTAACTTTTCTTTACCCATTAGGATAATCGCGATAAAACCTAAAGTAATTGGAATTAGTGTCCATTTAAAAGTAGTCGCAACAGAATGGGCCATTGCTTCTGATATTTTATGAAGTACTTCTGGTGGAATTTTAGCTCTTGCATTAGCGGATAATAATGCACGTGAGTCTACTTTTCCGCCAAATGCACCTAAATTACCAAGTAAATCACTTAATTTATTTTTAAATACGTGGTTTTGAATTGTTCCAAAAATAGTCACACCAATTGTCATACCTAATGTTCTAAAGAAAGTATTTGTTGATGTAGCGATGCCTCGTTTTTGAGGTTCGATTTTGTGTTGAGTTGCCATACTTAATAGTGAGAATGAACAACCCATTCCAAGACCTGCGATAATCATGTAAAACGTTACTGTTGATCGAGCTGTATTAGTATCTAATGTACTTAATAAATACATTCCAATAAAGAATAAAACAACAGAAACTAACATGATGCTTCTATAACTAAATTTACGTACCGATTGTCCTGCTACCTGGCTACCTACAACTGAACCAAGCATCATCGGAATAAGAATGATACCAGAATTTGTAGCTGTACCACCATAAACTGATTGAACAAAAAGTGGAATTAATACGGTCGTAATAATGAAGGCAGAACCGTAGAAAAATGCAACACCTTGAGTTGCCGCAAATAGTTGCTTTTTAAATAAGCTAAATGAAATAATTGGCTCTTCAACCTTTCTTTCAATTAGAATAAATGCGATAAACAATACTGCAAAGATAGCAAATAAGGAAATAATTGGACCAGAATTCCAATCGTATTCATTTCCACCTAGTTCAAGTGCAAACATTAAACTGACAACTGAACCAACAAGTGTAATTGCACCAAACCAGTCGATTTTAAGTTTTCTAAGGTGCAGATTTTCTTTATAAAACTGAGAAATTAAATATAAAGAAATAATACCTAAAGGTAAGTTGATATAGAAAATCCAGCGCCAATCAATTTGATCAGTAATATATGCTCCTAAAAGTGGTCCAAATACACTAGAAAGACCAAAAACTGCACCAAATAAACCAGTCATTTTTCCTCGTTTTTCAGGAGGGAAAATATCGAAAATAATTGTAAAGGCTATTGGCATTAGAGAACCTCCGCCAATTCCTTGGATCGCACGATAAACACTTAATTGAACAATACTATTTGCTGTTCCACATAATGCAGAACCAATTAAGAAAATTAAAAGTCCTAATAAATAAAATCGTTTACGACCATACATATCTGATAACTTACCAAATATCGGCATACTTGCCATAGTAGCAACCAAATAGGCAGAGGTTACCCAAATAAATTGGTCTAAACCACCTAGTTCTCCAACAATTGTCGGCATTGAAGCTGAAACAATTGTGTTATCCATAGCCGCCATGAGCATTCCTAATAATAGACCTGCTACGACAAAGCCAACCTTGCTGTCTTTTGAAACCATCAAGTTTCCCCCTTATTTAATTCTTTAGTCTCTTTTGGAATCAATACATTAATATCATTCCAAAATTTAAATAATAATGTTAACTCTTTGTCATCATACTGGTTAAAAATATTAGAAAGAGAGTCAGATAATGGTTTAAAAAGCTCTGCTAATTCATTATCACGTTCATACACAGGTTGAATAATTACTCGCCTACGGTCATTAGGATCTTGAATACGTTCAACAAAGTTGACTTTTTCAAGTCGGTCAATAACACCTGTTATAGCACCAGTAGTTAGATGTGTTAATTGTGATAACTTTCCAGCTGAAATTGGACCAGTATGGCAAAGTAACTCTCGACATCGTAAATCAGTCGCATTTAAATGAAGGTTCGAGGCAAGTCCTTCATTAAAAAGAACGATTGAAGTGCTAAATTTTCTAAATTCCATTATTAGAGACGGAATAAATTCACTTCGAATGATTGGGTTTTCTGACATTTCATTCTCTCCTTAAAATAGGAAGTACTATAAAAAGTTAACGTAACTAAATATCTTAGTAACTAAAATAATTATAAATCAAACAAACCAAATAAAGTAGAAATTGTGAGTATTTTAACCAAGATTTAATTTAGTATTAAATTATGATTTTTGAACATTTCTTAAGTATGTTTTAGGGTAAAGGGATTAGGTTAAATAAATAGAAATAGTTTAATTCTAGGGAATGGGATATAAGTAAAAAGTCACGATGAAATCAGATCTTTTTTTATGTGCTTACTTCACCAATTAATTGTTTCAATAATTAAGTGATCTTTAACGAATGCTATAAAAGGTAGTTAATGAAAAAAGTGTAGGTGTTCTAAAGTGAAAAAGAATATTGAAATTGTACCTTATCGTACTTCCTGGGAAGAAGATTTTCAGTCGGAAAAAAAGGCAATTGATCTATTATTACCGGAGAAAGCAGCAATTTATCATATAGGGAGTACTTCAATTCCAAATATGTTTGCGATGCCAATCATTGACTTAATGATCGTAGTAAAATGCTTAAATAAGTTTGATGAGTATAGTGATGTTCTTAATACCTTAGGTTACGAACAATTGGGGGATCAATCTAAGCAAGACAGAAGATTTTTTATTAAATGTGATGATAATTGTAGTTTCCATATACAAGTATACGAAAAAGGAAACCCTGCTGTTGAACGAAATATTGCATTTAGAGAATATATGATTGCGCATACTGATCAAGCAATGGAATATATAGAATTAAAAAAAGAACTTGCTAAAAACAAAACAAAATATAAAAGGGGACGAAAAGAGTTTTTAGATGAAATCGATCGAAAAGCAAGTAAATGGAAGAAATAACACTCCTTCCATGGAAGGAAGGAGTGTCTTAACGATGTTCCTCATATTTCGTAAGAAGTGAAATTTCTTTTATTTTGGTGATTTGTTGTGAATTTAATGGTTTTGCAAAGTATGCGTTAAGATTATCTAGTAATTGTTCTTTATTTCGAGCTCCAACTGCTAACGATGAAACTGCTTTATGAGAAAGAGCATAGTGTAAAGCTAAGCTATGTAAGGATTGTTCCTTATCGAGAAGGTGGAGAAGCTTTTGGATTGTTTCGTTACATTCTTGTTCTGAATATGACATATAGCCTTTGTTAGACCGTTTCTTTTCCCATTTACTTGTTAATAGCCCTTTTGCTACGGAACCGCGTGCAATGACAGAAATATGATGTTTTTCGAAAAGCGGAAAGAATTCTTCAGGTCTTCGCTCTAGTACATTATATTGCATCATAACACCTTGTATAGATGAATGATTTACAAATCGATTAATAACATTCGGACGAATTGAAGAGACTCCATAATGGCGAATTAAGCCTTCTTTTACTAATTCATCAAAAGTAAAAATAGTTTCTTCATATTGATCCTCGATTGTCCCGCCGTGAAGTTGATAATAATCGATATAATCTGTATTTAGCCTACGTAAACTGTCTTTTACAGCTTCTTTAATATATGCTCTCGACGGATCCCAATACCATTTATTATCATTTGAATTATTCCAACGGTTTCCGACTTTCGTTGCAATAACTGCTTGATCTCTACGACCTTTTAAAGCTTTTCCAACGATTTCTTCATTTTTACCAAAATCATATAAATCAGCAGTATCAAAGTAATTGATTCCAGCATCGATTGCGGCATGAATTGTTGAAATCGCCTTATTTTCTTCTGTCCCAAGAGACATACATCCTAAACCAATTTCGGATATTTCTAATAAAGTAGAACCAAGCTTACGTTTTTTCATATAAATCCCTCCAAATTTAATTGTAGGGAAAAGAGAATTATTTTACAACATAGAGAAGCTTACCATTGGAATTTTGAATCCATTCTTGAACGGTTTTATATTGCATACCAATAACTTCGAGGGTTTTTAAAATTTCTGTTTTGGAGCCCACAAGGACAACAGAATTTTCCGTCATACCCATTTTCATCAGACTACCTCATTTCAGAAAGTATTTTAATGAAATAAATGATAAAATGTATGTGACAACCATATAAATTAGAACAAGGTGATGAAAAAAATGAAAAAATTTGAAGAAAAAACACTAGCAGAAGAAAAAGTATTTGCAGGAAGAGTTATATCTCTATATCATCAAAAGGTAGAATTACCGAATGGAAATACAAGTACGCGTGAAATCGTAAAGCATCCCGGTGCAGTGGCTGTTATTCCAATTACAAATGAAGGAAAAATTGTTTTTGTCGAGCAGTACCGAAAAGCACTAGAAAGAAGTCTTCTAGAAATTCCAGCAGGAAAATTAGAAAAAGGCGAAGAGCCACTTGTAACGGCTAAACGAGAGCTAGAAGAAGAGACTGGATATGAAGCAGCAAATTGGGAGCATATACAATCTTTTTATACTTCACCGGGGTTTGCAGACGAGTACATACATATATATGTAGCAAAAGGTTTAAAGAAATTAGAAAATAGTGCAGCATTAGACGAAGATGAATTTGTTGAAATTTTTGAGCTAACATTAGACGAGTGTTTAGTGGAGCTAAAAAAAGGTTCAATCCATGATGCAAAAACATGTTTTGCAGTCCAATATTTACAATTATTACAAAAAAATTAAAATAAAATTAAAAATAATTCTCAAATTATGGTAATAAACATGGTAAAATAAGATGACATTTTTTGAGAGGATGAGTAGATGCGAATTTCGTCAATTAAAAAAACAGCTAAAAATCGTCTATCTGGTAACTGGGGAAAAGCGATTTTAACTCTAGTAGTTTTTGGTGTATTACAAGGACTTATTCATTTGTTACTTAATGGGCCAGTCAATCAACATTATACAGGAAGTATATTTTTAGATTTGGATCAACAAGATTCAATCCCAGGTGGAATCCAAAGCGTAATCGAAATTATTAGTGCAATCTTAAATACTCTACTAGGCTATGGTTTACTTGTTTACTTTATTAAGTTGATTCGTGATGAGGAAAAAAGCATATCGGATTTATTTTTCTATTTTAAAAGTGGGCATCAATTTATAAGAGGAATAATAGTTGGATTCTTAGTAACTTTATTTACATTATTATGGACTCTTTTATTAATCGTTCCTGGTATTATAAAATCAATTGCTTATTCACAAGTTGGATATATTTTAAAAGATCATCCAGAAATGGGTGCATTAGATGCAATTACACTAAGTAGAAGAATGATGGATGGGTATAAATGGAAATTATTTTTATTATGGCTTTCATTCATCGGTTGGGGTCTATTAATCATCATTACTTTTGGGCTAGCTTTGTTTTATGTAGCACCATATTTTTCTGCAACTCAAGCTCAATTTTACGAAGAAGTAAAAGAAGCTTACGAAGGAAAAAAAGAAACAATTTAAAAACCTTAAGACTAAAGACGTTAATTTTTTTAACGTCTTTTTTTAACGTTTTTAATGCTTATCTCGAAAAAAACATTTTTATTAAGCAAAAATTAAAGAATGAAAGATAAAATAGAAAACAGGAAAAATGAATACAATAAGACAACTAATCAAATACGATGAAGGTGAGAATATTGTTTGTTAATGGTGAGCTTGGCACATATCACGTTCGAGTAAAAGGGGATGGCAAAGTCACAGTTCTTTTAGAATGTGGAATGATGCATACTCTTCATCAATGGAAGTATTTACAAGAAGAGTTGAGTAAATATGCCAAAGTTATAACATACGATCGCTTAGGTTATGGAAAAAGTGGAATATGGACAACAGAACGATCAACAGAGCAACAAGCTTTTGAATGCTATGATATTTTATTAGCATTAAATATTAAAAGTCCATTAATTGCTGTCGGACATTCTCTAGGGGCATATATTGTATTCCAATTGTCTCGCCTATTTCCAAGTGCTATCCAATCAATGATTTTACTCGATCCAACACATCCGACTTTAGAGGAGCATGAGCAGAAATTATATGATAAGTTATTATATCAGTTTGCGTTAATGATGAAGAATGCCAACCAATTTAAACTTACTAAAGCAATTCCAAATAAGCTAATTAATAAATTAATGAAAACTACCCCAGATAATCAGTTCGAAATGATTAGCGCAATTAAGAGCTATAAGCATTGGAAGACTGTTGTTAGTGAGTGGAAAAACCTAAATTATAGTAACTTACGTATAAAGGACGCATTGAAAATTAAAATGAATATTCCTTTACTAGTATTAACAGCTTCCAATCAAAGTGGTTTACAGCTTAATCTGAAGAAAAAAAAGGAATTACTACATAAAGTTGAAAAATATCATAATGAATATTGTGAAACAACGAATCAAGGTAACCGTCAAACATTAGAAGGCCATACACATTCAACTATTTATGGAAATAATGAAGAAAATGCAAAATCGATTGGTCATTTCATAAAAAAACAAATTGAATTATTAAATTAAAACAAAGCTGTTTTAGTCGTTGCCTGACTTTAACAGCTTTTTTATATTTTTTTCAAAAGATATAATTCCATTTCGCAATCAGATGATCGCGTACGAAAAGCGAGCATCATGGAACTGAAATCATCACTCCTCTCCATAAAATAGGTACAAGAGTCATTTTTCTTTATTATTAATTTTCCAACTTTTATAAATTAATAGAATAAATTACTTGTCCATTCATAAAATGAAGAGAGAATATAGTCCAGGAGATGATATCATGACAAGAAGCTCAGTCAAATCAACGATGAAAAAACATGTTAAAGATTATTTGTCACTCTATATTTTTGTTAGTGTGATCTTACTTTTTGGTGTAGTATTTGGAGCAGTCATCGTAAATAGTATGAATGTGAGTCAAAAGCAGGATATTCTATCCTTTATTACACATTTTTTTGGACAAGTTAATAATGGTGACTATATTAGCGGGAATGAAGTGTTTCTTTCTAGCTATTCTTCTCATTTGAAGTTTTTAGCATTGATTTGGGTTTTAGGGATCTCAATCATCGGATTACCAATCATTCTTATTTTATTATTTATGAAAGGATTGGTAGTTGGATTTACAGTTGGATTTTTAGTCAATCAATTAGGTTGGCACGGTATTTTATTAGCATTTTCTTCTGTTTTTCCACAAAATGTTATCGTTTTACCATTATATATACTATTAACAGTTTTAGCAGTTCAGTTATCCATTCGAATGATTCGAAAACAATTTATTAAAAATGATAATGAACCAATTATGAAACAGTTAGTCTCGTATTCTATTGTCTTTGGAGTTATTGCTGTTTGCTTAAGTATTGCAAGTATTATTGAGGCATATGGTTCAACTTATTTTTTAAAAGCCATTTCAGAAATAATTGTTTCAAAAAATTAACAAATAATTTTTGACACTTTCTCTTTCTTTGTTATAATTATTATCAAGTGGCGAGGGAGTGAAAAGAATGGAAGAACGAGTTGAACGAATAAAGAAACAACTACATTTAGCAGGATACAAATTAACACCACAACGGGAATCCACTGTTCGTGTTTTATTAGAAAACGAAGAAGATCACCTAAGTGCAGAAGATGTTTACCTCCTTGTGAAAGAAAAATCGCCAGAAATTGGACTTGCTACTGTTTATCGTACGTTAGAATTACTAACTGAGTTAACAATTGTTGATAAAATAAATTTTGGTGATGGCGTTTCAAGATACGACTTAAGACATGAAGGTGCACAACATTTTCACCATCATTTAATTTGCACGGTTTGCGGAGCAGTAGATGAAATTCATGAAAATCTATTAAGTGAAGTTGAAAAGACAGTTGAAGAACGTTGGAATTTTAAAATTAAAGATCATCGATTATCATTTCATGGTATATGCCATCGTTGCCATGATCAAAACGAAGAGTAGTAGAATGATTTTAATTTAATTAAAATCATTTTATTTTTGATTCTTAAAAGACGGAGCAGTTCAATAAAAAGAGTCTGCTCTTTTTCATGTTCTAAAAAATGACACTGAATGATTAATGTTGATTTTTTGAAGTATGATTTGTCCTATTTTTGCATAGTATGTAGTAATGATGTCTTTACTTCTAGCAAAAGGTGGTGGTCATATGAAAAAAAGAGCAAGCATTGTTTTTAATGTAATAAAAGTTACAATTTTATTCATTACATGTACAATTTTATTTTATTTTGCTATTCAATGGATTCATTCTGAATATGAAAATATGCATCGATATGACCGACCAGAAGGCTCTATGTTAAAGGTGGACATTCATAAAAAGGATGGTGCTTTTAACCAATTGGTACGGTTTTATCAAAACGGGGAGTAATGAAATGTGACAACGACTGATAAAACACCTTTTAAAAAAGAATTTGATTTTGCAACGGAGGATTTTATTCATTTTATCCAAGTTGAAAAAGGTTTATCTAAAAATACAATTCTATCATATGGTAAAGATTTAGAAAGCTACGGAAAATATTTGGACGTTGTTGAAAATATAAATGGTCTCTCAAATATAACTAGATTACATATTATTAGTTATTTAAAATATTTAAAAGAAAGAGATTTAACAGCTCGAACAATGGCTCGTCAATTAGCAACAATTCGCTCATTTCATCAATTTTTAATTCGTGAGGTTGATGGGATGAAAGATGATCCTTCACTATTAATAGAAATTCCAAAAGCGCCAAAAGTACTTCCAAAGGTTTTATCACTACAGGAAGTAGAGGCTTTATTAGAAGTACCTGACCACTCTACATTTGGTTTAAGAGATAAGGCAATGTTAGAATTGTTATATGCTACTGGCATGCGTGTGTCAGAGTTATTATCATTAAATCTATCTGACATTAATTTAACAATGGGATTTGTGCGATGCTTAGGTAAAGGAAGTAAAGAACGAATTATTCCTTTAGGTAAGCTTGCGATTGAATCAATTGAAAATTATTTAAAATTAGCAAGAAATGAATTAAAAGGTAAAAAAAATAATGATGCATTTTTCTTAAATCATCATGGAAATAGAATGTCTAGACAAGGATTTTGGAAAAACTTAAAAAAACAAGCTGAAAAAGCCAATATTCAACATGAATTAACGCCGCATACTTTACGGCATTCATTTGCAACACATTTATTAGAAAATGGCGCGGATTTAAGATCGGTTCAAGAAATGCTAGGACATGCAGATATATCTACAACACAAATTTATACACATGTAACGAAAAATAGGCTGAAGGATGTTTATAAAGAGTTTCATCCAAGAGCTTAATTACTCAGAATATTAGAATTTTGTTTACACATTAAGAGCTTAAATTAAGCTCTTTTTTCTTGTTAAATGATTGTTATAATGTGAAAAGCATAATATATTAAATTAATCATGTATGAACTAAAAACTAAGGGTGACCCCGAAAGGATGAAATAAATGATTACGATTAAGACTGAACGTGAAATTAACTTAATGGATGAAGCAGGTACTTTATTGGCTGCTACGCATAAGGAAATTGCAAAAATGATTAAACCTGGGATTACGACTTGGGAAATCGATCAATTTGTAGAAAAATTTTTAGCTGAAAATGGTGCGAAACCGGAGCAAAAAGGTTACCGAGGATATAAATATGCAACTTGTGCGTCAATTAATGATGAGATTTGCCACGGATTCCCTCGTAAAAAACCATTAAAAGATGGAGATATTGTAACGATTGATATGGTTGTAAATTTAAATGGTGCGCTGGCTGATTCGGCTTGGACATACGGTGTAGGAAATATAGCTAAAGAAAACAAAGACTTATTAAAAGTTACGCAAGAATGCCTATATAAAGGTATAGAGCAAGCTGTAATAGGTAATCGTATTGGTGATATTGGTTTTGCGATTCAATCTTATGCTGAGTCATTAGGTTATTCTGTAGTACGTGATTTTACTGGACATGGCATAGGACCAACTCTTCATGAAGAGCCATATGTTCCTCATTTTGGTATGGCTGGTAAAGGTTTAAGACTGCGTGAAGGGATGGTTATTACGATTGAACCGATGATTAATTTAGGATCATGGCAATCAATAATGGATTCAAATGGCTGGACAGCAAGAACAAGAGATGGAAAAAATTCAGCACAATATGAACATACTTTAGCGATTACGAATAATGGACCAAAAATATTGACAAAACAATAAGTTAATTATTTACATTGATAATGAAAGCATAAAAACTATAATTAATAACCAATTAAAAATCTATTGACATAATGGACTAGCTAGAATACTATTATATTATTAATAAACAATCGAATACTCCAAAGGGGAGTAGCGTCAGGAGAGATCCTGAAACAAAGTCGTCATTACATGAGAAGAAATTCTCATCGGCTTTGTTGGCATACATATGTGTGCTCAGCAAGACCTTTGCCGTAGAACTACAACTATTGGCAAAGGTCTTTTTATTTTGTAGTCACGGGTACAGGTTGTTTAATTAAAAATAGAAGTTTCATAAGGGGGAAGAGTCATGGATTTATTAGGTGGATTAAGTATTGGCGTACTATTGAATGTGATTTTTATCGACCTGTTATTAAGTGGTGACAATGCTATTCTTATCGCATTAGCAGCGAAAAACTTGCCAGCAGACCAAAAGAAAAAAGCAGTATTATTTGGTACATTAGGTGCAATTGGACTACGTATAGTATTTGCAGCAGTAATCGTGTATTTATTAAAAATTCCGTTTATTTATGCAATCGGTGGTTTAATGTTATTATGGATTGCTTTTAAATTATTAGTCGATGACTCTGGACACGGCGAAGTTAAAAGTGGTGCAACATTATGGGGAGCAGTTCGAACAATCATCATTGCTGATGCGTTAATGAGTCTTGATAATGTTTTAGCTTTAGCTGGTGTATCACATGGTAGCTTAGTTGCAATCGTAATTGGTATTTTAATTTCAATTCCAATTATTGTTGGTGGAAGCTCATTATTAATGAAAATTATGAACAAATACCCAATTATTACAACAATTGGTTCAGGTATCTTAGCTTGGACTGCAGCTGGTATGATCACTCATGAAAAAATGATTAACGATGTTTTTGAAAACCATACAATTGCTTTAGCGTTCAAAATTGTCATGACTGCAATCGTAATTGCAGCTGGTACAATAGTTGCTAAAAGAAAAGCACAAAAACATCAAATTGCAAGTTCAGAAAATCAAACAGCATAATACGCTAAAAGGCCCAGCTTATAAAGCTTGGGCTTTTTATTTTTTTTCAATACAGTATGTAAGAGGAAATTTTAGCATATCATCTTTATTAGTGACTAATAAAAGAAAATAATTATGAAATATTTATGTCAAAATAACAGTATTCTGGGGAAATATAGTATCAATAGACACAAATTGGAAAATATAATTCTTGAAAAGAATTAGGACAATAAGTATACTTTAGTTGTCAGACATCTGACGCTATCATTTAAGTTTCAGTTTGTTTCGATGAGTTAGGAGGAAAACAAATGAATAGAAAATTTAATAGAGTGTTCCTCGTTGTTATGGATTCTGTAGGGATCGGAGAAGCTCCTGATGCAGAAAAATTTAATGATGTTGGTTCAGATACTCTAGGCCATATTGCTGAAGAAATGAATGGTTTACATATGCCGAACATGGCAAAACTAGGTTTAAGTAATATTAGAGAATTGAAAGGGGTTCCAAAGGCGGATAAGCCACTTGCTTATTACACTAAAATGGAAGAGTCATCAGTTGGAAAAGATACAATGACTGGACATTGGGAAATCATGGGTCTTCATATTGATAAGCCATTTAAAGTTTTTGCTGATGGATTCCCTAAAGAATTAATAAGCGAATTGGAAACTCATTTTGATCGTAAAATAATCGGAAATAAACCTGCTTCTGGAACTGAGATATTAGTTGAACTTGGTGAAGAACATATGAAAACAGGCGATTTAATCGTTTATACGTCTGCTGATTCTGTTTTACAAATTGCAGCTCATGAAGAAGTTGTTCCTTTAGAAGATTTATATCGTTATTGCGAAATTGCACGTAAATTAACATTAGATGATCCATACATGATTGGTCGTGTAATCGCGAGACCATTTGTAGGTGAGCCTGGAAACTTCAAACGTACACCAAATCGCCATGATTATGCATTAAAACCATTTGGACGTACTGTTATGAATGAATTAAAAGATGCAAATTATGATGTAATTTCAATCGGTAAAATTGCTGATATCTTCGATGGTGAAGGAATTACGAAAGCATTACGTACTGTTTCAAATATGGACGGTATGGATAAATTAGTTGAAACATTAAAAATGGATTTCACTGGTTTAAGCTTCCTAAATTTAGTTGATTTTGATGCAGTATACGGTCATAGAAGAGATCCACTAGGTTACGGTAAAGCATTAGAAGAATACGATGCAAGATTACCTGAAGTATTTGATTTATTAAAAGAAGATGATTTATTAATGATTACTGCCGATCATGGAAATGATCCGACATATACTGGTACAGACCATACAAGAGAATATGTTCCATTACTAGTTTATAGTAAACAGTTTTCAGAAGGTAAAGAATTAGAAATACCAAAAACTTTTGCAGATATTGGAGCAACCATTGCAGAAAACTTTAAAGTTACAATGCCATCACATGGATCAAGTTTTTTTGAAAAATTGAGATAAGGTGGAGTTACATATGAATAAAGAAAATATCGATAAAGCCGCTGATTTTATTAAAAGTAAAGTTGACAGACAGCCTAAAATTGGATTGATTTTAGGATCAGGTTTAGGAGTTCTTGTTGACGAAATAGAAAACCAAGAAAAAATACCGTATCATACGATTCCTGAATACCCAACGTCAACAGTAGAAGGGCATGAAGGACAACTAGTTTTTGGAACGATACACGGTATCGAAGTAGTTGCAATGCAAGGAAGAGTTCACTACTACGAAGGATATAGCATGGAAAAAGTTACATTTCCTGTACGTATCATGAAAGAATTAGGTGTAGAAAAATTAATCGTAACGAATGCTGCAGGTGGAGTTAATACTTCATACGAACCTGGTGATTTAATGTTAATTACAGACCATATTAATTTTACTGGTACTAGTCCACTAATTGGACCAAATAACCCAGAGCTTGGCGTTCGTTTTGTAGATATGTCTTATCCATATGACCGTGAATTAAGAGAAATTGCAAAAAGTGCTGCTAGTGAAGTAGATGTAAAACTTCAAGAAGGAGTTTACGCTGCACTAACAGGACCATCTTATGAAACTCCAGCTGAAATTCGCATGTTTAGAACTTTAGGTGCTGATGCTGTTGGGATGTCAACTGTATCTGAAGTAATTGTGGCACGTCATGCTGAATTAAGAGTACTTGGTATTTCATGTATTTCAAACATGGCAGCGGGTATTTTAGATCAACCGCTAAACCATGAAGAAGTTATTGAAACAACACAAAGAGTAAGAGCATCATTTTTATCATTAGTAAAAGAGATTATTCGTAAAATCGGTTAATTCAAAAGTTAACGAATATAAAAGGACTTCTACATTATGTGGAAGTCACTTTTCATTAGAAGTAATATATCCAAATTAGAAAGAGGCGTTTCAAAAATGAGAATGGTAGATTTAATCGAAAAAAAACGTGACGGAAAAACATTAACAACAGAAGAAGTTAATTTTGTAATCAAAGGTTTCACAGATGGTAGTGTACCTGATTATCAAATGAGTGCTTTTGCAATGGCGGTTTTCTTAAAGGGCATGACTGAAAAAGAATATAGTGATTTAACAATGGCTATGGTACATTCTGGTGATACAATTGATCTTTCTAACATTGAAGGAATCAAAGTTGATAAACATTCAACTGGTGGAGTAGGTGATACAACTACACTTGTATTAGGTCCATTAGTAGCTTCTTTAAATATTCCAGTTGCCAAAATGAGCGGACGTGGTTTAGGTCACACTGGTGGTACAATCGATAAATTAGAAGCAGTAGAAGGCTTCCATGTTGAATTAACTGAAGAAGAATTTACGAAACAAGTAAATGATATTAAATTAGCTGTAATCGGACAAACAGGAGATTTAACACCGGCTGACAAAAAGTTATATGCACTTCGTGATGTAACAGCAACTGTTAACTCAATCCCATTAATTTCAAGTTCAATTATGAGTAAAAAAATCGCTGCTGGTGCAGACGCAATTGTTTTAGATGTTAAAACTGGTGCAGGTGCATTTATGAAAGATATTGATGATGCACGCGATTTAGCTAAAGCGATGGTTAAGATTGGTAACAACGTTGGAAGACAAACAGTTGCAGTTATTTCTGATATGAGTCAACCATTAGGTTTTGCAATTGGTAATGCATTAGAAGTGAAAGAAGCAATTGACACTCTAAAAGGTGAAGGTCCAAAAGATTTAGAAGAATTATGCTTAGTATTAGGTAGCCAAATGGTTGTACTTGCTAAAAAAGCAGAAACATTAGAAGAAGCAAGAGCTAAACTTCTAGAAAATATGAAAAACGGAAAAGCTTTAGAAGTATTTAAAGCATTTTTAGTAGCTCAAGGTGGAGACGGTTCAGTAGTAGATGATCCATCAAAACTACCACAAGCTAAATATGTACAAGAAGTAGTAGCAAAGCAAGACGGTTATGTTTCACAAATTGTTGCTGATGCAGTAGGAACAGCAGCTATGAAATTAGGCGCAGGACGTGCAACAAAAGAATCAGTTATTGACTTAGCTGTTGGATTAATGCTAAACAAAAAAGTAGGCGAAGCAGTTAAAAAAGGCGAATCATTAGTTACTGTCTATTCAAGCACAGAAGATATTAGTGAAGTTGAAAAAGACTTACTAGAAAATATTAAAATTTCTACTGAAAAAGTAGAAGAACCTACATTAGTTTATGATTTAATTATGGAAGCTTAAATTTTAAAA
>Ga0209795_10001245_pt1 | contig 16219 bp, 20 predicted proteins | sample AgamicOrMarz_FD_187166 | JGI IMG/M metagenome (GOLD analysis project Ga0209795, IMG submission 187166) | Agave microbial communities from Guanajuato, Mexico - Or.Ma.rz (SPAdes) (version 2) | ecosystem: Host-associated > Plants > Phyllosphere > Phylloplane/Leaf | place: Guanajuato, Mexico...
GCAAATATTATCAAAATTTGTCGACCGATAAGTAAAAATAAAAACAGGAATCATCCTGTCAAGTAAAGCTAAAGTACCGATGGTCGGGGTCGAACCGACACTCCCGAAGGAACACGATTTTGAGTCGAATAGTTCCTCTTTAACCACAAGTAGTTACCGTTTATTACAATAATACTAAGTAATTCTACAGTAATTGTATCTTGTACTTAAAAGCTGTTCACACGATTAACTAACAAAAATTATTATATACCCGTCTGTCGAACTTTGCAACCCCTTTTTAAAATCTTTGTTAATTTTTTTTAATTTATGTAAAGTTAGCTTACAAACTCTTGATTCAAAAGTCTTGTTGTATAGATTGAACTCAATATAAAATACCTGGATATCGTAAATATTCTCCCTTAATTAAAGGACTTTTGTCTTAAAAACAGAATTACAACTTATTAAAAGAGGAGGAATTTGAGGTATGAAACCAAAGAGTATAGAGTCAAAAAAATTGTTTACATGGGTTTTTATAGGTATTGTCGTAGCCCCATTTTTAGTTAACTTTTCGCTTATGAAACGTTCACCTATAACATTTGGTGACGATTGGCAAGGTTTTTTTGGAGATTACATAGGTTCTATCATTGGAGGACTTACTGCATTTGCTATAGTTTACTATCAAATGGAAAAACAAAAACAGGCGGAAGAGGAAAATGACTTACAAGCTAACCGTTCCTATATAAATGCCGAAGAATTTATTGCACCTATTGATTTAGTTGATACTAAGTACAAAGAATTCAGTAAGATAATGGTTACTAGTTTCTATGAAGATTTCAAATCATTAAATAAAGGTATAAATTTAAACATTCCTTATTACAAAATAAACCATAGTGGCTTTCCAGATACTATTCTAGACTGTAAACTTATTTTTGATTTATCTGAATCAGTGGAGGAAAATAAACGCCAAAGTCCAATAGTATCCCAACTTATAGCAGCCACAACACCTAAAGATGAGGAACCTAAAAAGATAGAAGTACCATACAATATAATAACTCACATAGGAGTTTTCGAAAAAAGTATCGACATTTTTATACCTTTGGTTAAAACTTCTTTTGAAGTGAATATTAAAAAGTTTCAAATGGAATACACGACTTTAAAAAATGAAAGAATTCGATATATAGCAGACATTGAAAATAAAAAACAATCTCATTTACTTATAAAAAAGAATGCAGAACCTGAGTGTTTATTTGAATTCGACCTTAAAGCAAGTAAATGGAAATATCCAAATAATAAAATAAAATCTTCATAAAAAACAAGGACGGTATACCTTAACGTGGTACAACGTCCTTTCTAGTTATTGAACTTCTCTAAAGAAAACTCATTCTTAAAATGTTTAATTCGTTATGAAAAATCTCATCTCTTAGTAATTCATTTAATACAAACCATTCTTGCTGCCTTGTTTTTGTATGCTGTAAGATACCCAACTCACACAAATGTATTGCTAAATCATGATAAGAATTATATTTTTTATCTACAATTTTAGCCAATTGTATCAAATCAATACCTTCGCCAAAATCAACATTTTCAACAATTTCTAATTTAAATATAAATTCCTTCAAATCATCTAAGTTATAAGCTTCATGTTCTCCACCGTATTTATGGAAATGATTTAATACACTCCCTAATACTTTTAGGTGTTCTTCATTTAATTTATACTTATCCTTCAGTAGTTCTGCTAATGACATTTTACTTTACCTTCCTTTACTAAATTTCTTATTACAATAATGTAATTGCAAAAGAAGGCTTAAAAAGGACATCAAAAATAAACTTTTATCAATCTATACCGAACTAAATATGACTGACAACTGTTACTTTTCGTTGCAATGCTTCTGTAACTGCTTCCCTAAGTGGCATATCATTATATAAGCTATATGACCAGTCTGCCTTTTGTAGCTTTTTTTGTTTATCAAAATGTTGTTGTAACTGTTCTGACGTTTCAAATTTCGGTAATTTGTCTAATACATGTCGTTTCGAGGATAAGCTTTTACTTGCAACTAAGATTTCTTGTGTACATTGATTTACCTTCATAAAATGTATATTTAACTTATGTACAACTTTCTCCCATTCACTCTTTCCTTTTTGTTTAACAACTCCAAAATATGTATATTCAATGTGTTGCATTGAATGACAGGTCCTACACAATAACGATAAGCCAGCTAATTTGATTACATGGTTATCTTCATCTATTTCCCATTCTTCATGAACATGTAATCCCTTTAAATCATCAGTGGTATAACCGCAAGCCGAACAACAACAATTATTTTGTTTTAAAACAACTTCTCTTACCTTCCCCCATAATGTATCTCCTATTAGTTTTCTTACAGATTTATTCTGCACATAACTAGGCATTCTTTTTTCAATTTTCAGCTTTAGCCCATCCAGTTCCTTCATATAATAGTTCAATTCTTTTATTTTAGGCGGTTTTCTTCTATATATAATACACCCTAGTTCTTTCAAATCTTTTTTAATTGTCGTTTCTGATACATCGAATTGAGAAGCTAAAACAGGAATTTCCACTTCATCAATTACCCCGAATGTATCATTGACCATATAATTATTTTTAATTAAATCTATACGTGCTTGTTTCATCGATTACACCCCATCCGTTTTTTTACATTTCTCCCTATATAAATACTATTTTAATGGAAAATCAAAGAATAGGACAGTCCAATGATACTGACTTTTATTGCTTTCTCTAAGTCATTCTTAATTAACAAAAAGAAGGCTACACAGTTAAGTAGTAGCCACAAAAACGAAAACTTATCTTTAATAACTCTTTTCTTTTTCTTTCTTTTTCTTTCTTTTCCTTTCTTACCTTATGATAGTATTTCTTTTCTTAGCTTCTTTTCTTAGAGAGATGCATATTAAATATGTTTCTTAAATCTTAATACTGTAAATCTGTATAACGTACACTTTTAGGACTATGCCAAATCCAATTTCAGGACTATAACCGTCCAGTTTTAGTACTTAGTTCAATTTTGAAACTCACACATTTTGTGTGTTTAACTATTCTTTTCCTTCATCATTCTTGCCCACTCTTCAAAAGATAAATCGTTTTCTGATTCAATAACTACTGGCATTTCATTAACTGGTGCTTCTTTCTGGGAATGTTGCTGTTGCTGATACTCCTGTAAACGTATCTTATCTTTCTTAGCACGCATACCTAACTTCTTCTTTTTCTTCTCTAGCTGTTCAACATTATCTAGTGCAATAGAATAAAGTTCTTCACATTCTAATGGTTTGTACACTACATAGATATTCTTATTGCCGTAATCTTCATTCTTTTCCTTACTGATTAACCCCACGTTGACTAAGTTATCCAGTGCTTTATCTATTGTAGACTTGCCACCCGTACCAGTCATTATCATTAGTTGTGAGATAGTCGGAAAAGCGTAACCATATTCCACATTGTAATACTGGTAAAGTCGAATATATACCATTGCTTCACTACTGCTGATTAAACCCAACTCTACATAATTATATAAAGTGGTTGGTATTGTATCGTAATTATCTTTCACATTACCTTTACATATAATTCCACTTCCTTTAATAGCTGGTATAGTTCCCTTAGTTCCCGCCATTGCTGTTACTCCCTTTCTTTTAATTTATAAGCACCCTACATGCTGGTTAAGATGCCGTTTAACTAGTTTACTTCCTCTTCTTTTCTGTCTCGGCTAATCTTGACTAAAATGCCTTGCATAAAAGAAATTGCTTGAAATGGACATTTTGGGACATTGAATATAAAACTTTTTTATGTTGCTTTGTCCTACATAATTGGAACTTGCTTAGAAGGGCAATAAAAGGACACTAGCACGTTAATTATCTTAGTGGGAATGGATTACTGATGTAAGGTACTGTAATAGAAGTGTAGTTAAGGTAAGGCAGAAGAAAAGGGATAACTGTAGATGACTCTACAGCGAAGTTAGTAAGGTGAATATCCATTAAACTAAAGTTAATTCGCTTGTAGGCTTAATCTCAGTAAGTAAAACTATAGATAACAGGTAAAAAAAGTAGTCCCAAAAGAGTTTTTTTAAAATACCGCAAAAATTTTTAAAGGGTTTTTGCTAAATTATATTAGGTGAAATCTTGAAAAGGGCTTGTAGGGGCTGTAGGGTAAAGTAAGTAACTGTCAGTTAATTGTGACAAAAGGGTTTTAAAAAGTTGTTACTATTTCTAGCAGACAGTAGACGGGGCATCCAGCACCCCCTAGCCCCCCCATGTACCCCTTACCGTATCTTTTAATGTTCATATACTCATTCATCTATTCATTAGTATCTATATGTATATTGTGTTATTGTTCGTTTCTTTTTTCTTTTCTTTTTCCTTTTCATTTACATTGTTTGTCGTGCTTGTATGCATCGCTTGCCTATAGGTAGTGCTGATGGGTATTCAGGCAGTGGGCTGTCTGGTGTCCCTCTCTCCCTTCCTGTCTGTCTGTTTGGTGCTGGTACTACTAACACTATCACTAGTATCGGTGTGCATTCCCCTACTACTATCCCCATCATTGTCACTGGTATTGGGGGGCTACTAGTGGGAGTATTACTAGGGCTTTACATTTTATAGTGCCACTCTTTTTGGTGTCATAACTTAATAGTATTGACACCGTTTCTTTAGTGATGTATTATCAAGCTATCGAACGGTGTCATAACTTAGTGTCATAAACAAACCATTAAAAAGGGGCTAATTACATAATGAAATACGGATATGCAAGGGTAAGTACAGTTAGTCAGGAATTAGAAGTACAAATACAGTCACTAGAAAAAGAAGGTTGTGACAAGATTTACTATGAGAAATTTACAGGCACTAAAACCGATAGACCACAATTAAAAGAAGTTCTTTCACTGTTAAAAGAAGGTGATACGCTTATTGTTACTAAATTAGATAGACTGGCAAGGAATACAGAAGAAGGAATACAGATTATTAAAGGGCTGTTCTCTAAAGGGGTAAGAGTTCACGTTCTAAATGTTGGACTATTAGAAGATACAACAATGGGGCGTTTCTTCTTAACTACTTTATTAGCTGTAGCAGAAATGGAAAGAAACTTAATTGTAGAACGTACACAAGAAGGTAAAGCCATTGCTAGACAGCGTGAAGACTTTAGAGAAGGTAGACCGAATAAGTACAGTAAGAAACAAGTAGCCCATGCTTTGGGGTTACTAGAAAATCATTCATACAAGCAAGTAGAGGAAGTAACGGGCATATCTAAAAGCACCCTAATTCGTGCTAAAAGAAAGCTGTTCTCTAATTGACATAATCAGTCCTTACTTAACCAGTAGGGACTTTATTTTTATAAAGATGTATTTTAAATGTATATTAAACTTAAGCAAGGGCATTCTAGTATATGGGTTACAATGGTAGCTAGGAAGTTTTACGCGGAGAGGTGGGCTTACTGGCTATTATAGGTAACTGATTTGATGTAGTTCTAACTTATGGTGAAGTAAAAATATATCTCCTTTCCTTATTCGTTAATTAAGGTAAAGTAAGGCTATTAGTTCCGTTATGTTCCTTCTCGCACATATCGGCTAACTAATAGCCTTATTTTATTGTGTACAGCTTCTTTAAGGCAGTATTTATAGTTCTTATTATAGGAATAGCTATATTTATCCTTACTTAAACACATCTTAATTAGATTGTGCAAACCCTATTTTATAACATGTAATTATGAATGTATCTAATAGTGGCTAAACCCCTGTTACTACTGGCTTTCTCCCTGCTATTATTGACTTCATAGGGCATATATGTAAAAAAAGATATTCTGTAGGGGCTGTGTAAACGGGGCAGGGAAGCATAATTTTTCACACTTTACAATTCTTCAATTACAATCATTTTGTCGTTAATTTTGTCAGGTAGACAGCCCCTACAATTCTTTACAGTTCCCTTCTGCACTCACTGGCACTTTTTAACTCTTAATTTCTGAACTATTTTATCTAGCAGCAATACAAAAAAAAGAGAAACGGCACTTTGCGACCATTTCCCTTAGTTACCTTCAGTATTATTTTCTCTCTCTGCTTTACTCTCTAATAGCCGTGAAACTTCTTTAGCAGTAGCTAGCATTTCCCTGACTAATTGCAGTTTCTTAGCTTCAGTAGAATTATAATTAGAATTACTTACTTTTCTACCTCTAACATCCTTAACCTTGCGTGAATCTTCCACAGTAGACCCCTTCCTAGTCATTACTTTAATATCTGTTTTATTCGCCCACAATAACAGAAAGCTAGGTAACATTTCCATATATTCAGCTACTTCTTCCAACCCGTACCCTACGCTAAGTAACTGTAAAGCATTAGCCAGCTTGTCCAGTTCTTCTGTTTCATTCTTAAAACGTCTCCCTGAGTTACAACTATTATTACCTATTCTGTTAAACACTGATTCGTTACATACATGTCCTAAAATTGTATCAGCCTTATTTATTAAGTTGTGGGGCTTATCAAAGAAGTCCATGCCACAGCTTTTACATTCATGCCTGATAATGGCTTGTGGTGAGATATATTTTTCTACTGGCACAATATCAATGCCAGGATACGTTTCTTTTAATAAAGCTGTGTACCGTTCGTTTATCATTGTGATTCCTTTAGGCAACTTGGACATATTTTATTCAGCCCCCTTAACTAAGTGCAAATCTTTAGTTTCTTTAATTTTCTCTTTACGGGTAACGGTTGCCGGTATCGTACAATCTGCATCTAAATAAAGCTTGTTTACCTCTTTTACACCGAATCTGCCCTTATTGTTTGTTAGCTGCACTTTCTGATAGAAAACCGTTCCATCTGCGTAAGTTACCTTTACGTTATTCGTTTCAACTGTTAAGGCGTCTTCTATATCTTGGCGTCTAGCTTGTCCTAGTCTCTTAATCTTAGGTTCAATCATTCCTATACACTCCCTTAAGTTAGTTAGCTGTTATCTACCTGTTTTTGTGGCATTTTTTCTGATATTCTCCAAAACTAAAAACCCCTACTAATTAAAGTAGGGGCTATTTATTCACGTTCACTTACTTTTAATTCAGTTACCTTAATCAATTAACTCATTTTCCTAGTTCGGTTAACTCATTTGTTAATTCAATAATCTTAGAATTTACTTCCGATTGCATACCCATAATGTCAAAAGACAACATTCTATAATAGACATGGAGGGGCGTGTCTTCTTCGTGCCTATCCATGCTATTTAATGTTTCAATATATTCCTCTCGTAGTCCGTCCCTCTTACTTTCTAGGGCTTGAATACGTAAATCTAAAATATTTAATTTATCTAATGTACTTCCGTTCCAGTATTCTAATGAAGCAACCACGGTTATTCCCCTTCCTATTCTTAATTAGTAGATTTTACGTTGGTTATTCTGCTGTTGTCGTAACTTCTCTGCATATTCTTGTCGTTGTTGTTCCCTAATACGTTCTTTAATACCTGATTCCTGTAAGCGTTTTGCCATACTTTCAGCCATTCCTTCATCATCTACCCCAATACCTTTATCTTTTCTGTAAGCTGACAGGCTACCCGTTTCGATACCGTTCTTTTCAATGTAGTCCACACTGGCAAGACTGTAAGAAATACGTTCCGAGATTGGCAACTTATTTACAAGTGTTCTTGCTTCTTCATCGTCCATAGCTAGGCGTTTTACTAATTCTTCGTTTAACATGGTTTATATCCCCTTTAGGTTAATCTGATTTAGTGGTTATTTGATTAGTTACTGATTTTAATAGAAGCAACTTCAGGGAAAAAGCGTGTCCAGTGTCCACCTCTGTACTTGCCCCAGTTAATTTCAGGTAAGCGTGAATCGTGTACAACATCGTTAAATGACTCCTGTACTTCTACTGGCATGTCTTTATGTGCTTGTGTACGTGCTTCGTTTACAGCTTCAATCATTTCATTAGCAACCTTTTCAATAGCCTTGTTATACGCTTCAAAAGCGTTGTACACTTCGCTTCGGTCTTTTCCTATTGCGTCTCTAAACAGTGGAAAGTACTTCATTTTTAATTCTAAGAATTCGTTTTCCATTTCTGTAATAACGAAGTCAATAGACGTAACTTTAGATGTAAGTTCATCAGCTAACATCTTAGAGTACACATATTCAGTAGGGTTATCTTTGAAAGCTTCCATTTCCTGTGCAGTTTTCATATGTTGTTCCTGCAAATCCTGGCGTTCTTTCTTGAATAACTCAATACGTGCAGTAAGTTGGTGCTTTTCCTGCTTGTATGCTTCTGCTACTCTCTTAGTTTCAGTGTAAAATTCTGAACTTTTGAAAAAGTCATCAAATACTTTACGGTTAATTAAAAATAATGGTTCTTCTGTTAGTTTAATGGTCATCTTAAATCATTTCCCCTTTGGTTATTTTGGTTAATCTTCTTAATGGTTTCTAACTCGAAGTCTGTGAAGTTTATTTCCCGTAAACCGTCACAGATTTTAGAATAATAAAGTGATGAAAAATCTACTTCACCAGCTTCTATAAGTCGTAAATCAATAGGATGTAACTTGCATTTAACTGCAAAGGCTTCTATCGTTAACCCTCTGATAAAACGAATATTTTTAATTATTGTATGGTCAAATTTATAATGTGCGTTATATGGGCTATTGAAGTTGCCATTAACGTTACTATTCATTGCGGTTAACCCCTTCTTTTTCTTGTGTCTTTTCTTTCTCCTTCTGTGACACTATCAGCCTTGCATAAGATAAGGCTTGTATCATTGTTTCTTTTTCGTGAAGCTGGCACTCTATAACGTGTAATGATTGTTCATGTTTCTGTCGCTTATAGTTCAGTTCGCCCACTTCGCTTAATACTTTTTCTATCTTCTGTATAATGTCTTCTTCAGTGTAAAGACGGCTAGCAAGTGCATTGCCTAAATTAACTATCTTCTCTCTCCGTGTTGCCATTTCTACTATCTCCTTTTCTTTCCTGTTCAGCCTTCAGTACCTTTGCTTTAGCTAGTAAGCGAAGTACTTTGCTAACATCCTTTTCCTTATCTTTAATTACTGCTAGTTCGTGTTTATGCTGGTGCTTCTCTTTAAGTAACGCTTTATGTTCGTCTAAGATAGTGTCAATCATTTCGTCTACTGCTTCTACACTGGCAAACTTTTCAGCAAATATATTTCTAATGAACTGTTTGAACTGCTGAATCCTTTATTTAGGGCTTTTAGGTTGCTTTTTAGCTGGCTTTTTATATTGTGGGTACATTAGCGATAACCCCTTATTCTTTTGTATTTGATTAACGTTTCGATACTGTGTAGTTCGTGCTGTGTGATTCTTAAACGCCTGATAGCCTGCTTTAATTTAGCTTCATAGAAAGGCGTGAATTCCATTTCGTTTCTTTCCAGCTTTCCTACGGTGGAAGCATCCAATTCCATAAGTCTTCCTAATTCTGACTGCGTTTTATTTCTCATTGTCCGAATAGGTTTAATGTACTCATGAGTTAATTTGGTATTCCTGTAAGGATTATTCATGTGGTTCACTCCCTTCCTTTGGTATAGATAGGTTCTTATTTTAGGAACTACTCATAATAAAAAAGGCGGTACGTCCGTAGTACCAGCCCGTCACCGTGTCCAGTAAATAAATCAGTTAGCTAAGGAGATAGCACCGTACATTCCGTAGAGATAAATGAAGAGGAATGGCAAAAACCTGTTTCACTTTCTCCTACTCTATAGTTCATAAAAACCCTATGTCAGACAGGTAGTTATACGGGTTTTTTAAACTTTTTTTGAACTTTTTTCTGTATGGCTGCTTAACTCCTTTTTGCTATTTTGCCTACACTATATTACTTGCTTTCTAGGGCTGTCTTAGGACATACAAAGGCTGTTTCTCCCTATCAAAAGTAATTGCGTATAAGTATCATTTTGGGACATTTCAAGGCGTTGTTTTTCCTGAATAGGCGTAATTCGCTTTTTTTTACGTTCTAAGAATCCATATTTACTTCAGGTGTAAATACATTACTAGACCGGTTAAAGCGTCATACGAAGCAATCTAAAGGGTCGGTGTAAGGCGTGTGGGCTTGTATGTGTAGGTTTACTATTGGTTTACTATTGTATGTAACTGCGGTAGCTGTAAAAAGTGAATAAGAACTGGCAAAGGTGAATAAGTTCCTGTAGACATACGAAAAAACCCCACCTGTCAAAAGACAAGCAGGGCATATATGGGAAATGAGTTAAGAAGATTAACCAAAGAAACCAACCTAACTAAAGGAGAACGTCACTAGCTTTTTACACCAGTGACATAGGATGTTCTTTCTTACGGATTCCTATTGTATTTAATTATTATCTATTGTTATTGGTGGCGATTATTTGAAGTAAGTTTAATAAGACACAAGTTCAAGACCTTGTATTTCATTCGTTACACTCATTCATACTCTTATTTATAAAAGATAAACTAATTATTTTATTTATTACTGTGATAGTTAATCCTTTAAGCTATCTTGTTTTGTATTTCTAATAGGAAGATTTATCTTCAAGCCTTTAGGCTTTATGTTTTAAATCTTTTAATTAAGTTTAAATTATAGTTATTTACCGTATATATACTGTATTATCGTTAATCCCTTATATACTTATCTTTAAAACCACCCCAAAATACAGCCTATGAATCCGTGTAATTTATGGTAATTCTTCAAACCCTTGCGGCTGTAAGGATGAGGGCGTTCACATTTTAGACACATTTATAAAAAACCTTGTACTGAAAACCTGTAGGAATTTTGCCTATTCGGTTAATCACAGGTTTAATGTCACAAACGTGTCCTTAAACTTAGTACTTTTACACGATAAAGAATGTTGCTACTATGCGTTTTATGTGTGGTTAATAATCACACCGTATATTTTGCCCTTGCTAGCTGGTGCTTATAGGTTGGTTCCCATCCGTTCAATACCATCTATGATTTCTTTATTTTGTTCCTTCTTCTTCGCTTCTAACCGTTCAAAACGTTCATCTATTTTACTTTCTAATTTATCAAACCGTGATAGTATTTTCTTGCCACAGCTGCTTAGATTACCTCGTAGCACTTCTAACTCTCCATATATTCCATCATGCAATTCTTTCTGTACTGCCTTTGTTATTGTTTCCTGTAACTCCTTAGTGTCTTTCTTCACACCAAGTCCCCCTTTAATAGTTAGCACACGTTCTCTAACTTTTTGCTAATAGCTATAGCATTTCTTTTTCATACTGTTCAAGTTTTGAGGGGATTATAATTAGTAATTCCTCAAGAGTTTCTATCGCCCATTCACCAAGTTCAGATAATTGTTCAATAAACCACTCTATATATTCAATTATTACTTTATCCTCTACATTTTTATAAGTATCTTCAGCTAGAAAGTCTAATGAGTCATAATTATGTAATGCCTTAGCTAACCTTAATTTTAATTCTCTAATATAGGAGGTAAGCTTCTTATAAGTATCGATGTCAACTTGGGAACTTACTTCTATAAACTCATATTCATTTTTAATTATAATATCATGAAGTTTGTATAACCTATCGTGTTCAGATTTAATTAACTCTATTAACTCTTTTCGAGGTTTGGCTTTGTTATTTTGTAAGTTATCCCTTGCTATAGGTATTTTAAATAAACTCGTACTAAAATTATCTATTTTATCTTCCAACTGATGTAGTTTAACAAGTTTATGGGGAATTAGTTTTTGCGACTCAATACTTCTCTGTGCTTCAATAGTTTCCTTTACACCTTCTAGGGTTATTTCACGCTGTGCTAAAATAGTACGCTTAACCCCTTCTAAGGTTATAACCCCTCCTATAACCCCCCCTGCTATAGAACAAGCAGCTGCATACACATCTTTCCATTCAGTTTCACTTGAAAACATGACTAAGCATGAAGCATATACAAATCCAAAACCAATTATTATAGATACTATTGTGACCTGATATTCTCCCCTATATTTCTTTTCTTTATCTTTCATCTAATTCACCAACTAATTATATTTTATTAAGAATAGTCTCCTACTGAAAGTTCATTTCTTAAGATATATTTCACCTTTTCCGCCGATTTATCTAAATTTGCTAGTAATTCTTGTTCACTAACATTATTAGTAGCTTGGAATTCTGTTTCAGATTTAGAGTAAAATTCAATTTGTAAGTGTATTAAAATGTATAGCCCCTCTAAAAACAATGTAATTCTCTCTATAGCCTCGTCAGAAAAATAAATGGTATTTTCCAAAAAGAAATCTTTTGCTATTTTTAGCCTTTCATCTAATTGTAATGTCATTTGGGCTAACAATAAGAAGGCTATTTCCTCTTGACGTTTACTTGAAAATTCTTCCGTTACTTCATATATCCGATTTAACCTAGCTATATTTTTTTTATCACTTAAAGAAAATCCAAATCTTTCAAATTCTTCAACCACATTCATATAATTGCTGAAAGGCCTACACTCATTTGCTATATTCTGTACCGATTTTAAATCATAGTGAAGCTTATGCAATTGTTTAAACAATTCCGGATAAATTTCATGTCTTTTTGTTGAATAAAGAGAAAAGTCATGAATTTTTCTGTCAAAATCCATTTTTCTTTGTTCAGCTTGAACAGTAATTTGTTCCTTGAACGCTTCTATCTTCTTACTAAAGTGATGATTTATTGTTCCTTTTAGGTATGTTTGCATTCCTAATGTGACTAAACCTGAAACTATTCCACTTGTTACTACAGTTGTTATAACAGTTTGAAAGTCCATATTATCCCTCAGCCTTAATAATGTTTTATTCTGCAAGTATATTACAGAAAGTACCAAACAAGCTACTGCTGTGAAGAGATAAAGGTAAAATTTTTTCCGATTTTTCATACTCTCGAATATCTGCTACTACTGCCATATCAACCATCTTCTTAAAAGTACCTGTAAAATACTTAGCTAACTTTGTCTTTATTTTGCCCAATTTATAACTTCTAATGGTTTGTTTAAAAGCATCTATTGCAGTACCTGTAATAATTTCTTTATCTAAATTAAGTTTTCGTGTATCTAAAAAAACACTTCTCCATAAATCCTCAATAGTTACAGCACAATTAAAATACGGTTTTACTACTTGTACAAATTTAGCAGGAACGTATTTTGCCGTGTATGTATAGTCTAACGGCTGTTCTTTAGCTTTACTTAACTCTTTTTCATGATACTCAGTAAATGACTTTTTCTCTTTACGTATATTATTATTTATTTGATTGTTAGTTTTAGAAAGAATATTAGTTTTAGGGTGGTTCAAGTTTTCTTCTTTAGGTAGTTCAAAGCGATTAAATACATAAATATTAGCAGACTGGGAACCGTTTTTTCTTTGTGTTTCATGAATATGTAAAAGCCCTAATTCTTTTGCTTTTGTCGTCATTCTTTTAAACGTACTTCTTGAAATACCTGCACCGTCTTTTTGATATGTAGCTGACACAACTGTTCCAATCTTTGCATTACATACCCCTACTATCTTTGCAGAAAAACGAATAAGGCGTTTTAAAGCAACTAGTTCTGATTTTGTAAATTGTTTTTTTATTTCAGTCATCCACTGTTCAATATGATTATTAAAGTCTTTAGTATCTCTAAATTGTGATAATTGCTTAAATCCTTCAATATTTCCTGACTGCATTTTATATTTCCCCCATGTTCATAAACCGAACAACTACCAGTTGAACCCCCATTAGAAAAAGGCAATACTTAACAAGCCTTGCATCATCTAATTTTTTTCGATAGAATGAAGGTTAATTAAAGCTGATAGTGTTCAGCTATTCAGTTTTATACGAGTGTTTTCTTTGGGTCACGTACTAGTAATACGTGGCTTTTTTCTATTGATAGAAATTCAAATACGCTTATTTAATACTTTTAAAGGTGAAAATTCTTTATGTCTTTCCCTTACATCAGTTCCAAAAAGATTTACGTACGTCTTAACTATTTCCATGCTTGTATGTCCTAAAATAGCCTGTAATTCAAAAATATTAGCCCCTTGCTGAACACTTAATTTAGCAAACGTATGTCTAAAGGTGTGACAGCTACAGCGTACATCTTTTAATTTCGCCTTTTCCCCATATCTCTCTATCCTTGTCTGAACTCCACGTTTTGTTAATGGTGTACCATCTACTGTTACAAATAAGGCATCACTTTCTACATAGCCACGAATAGCAATGTATTTTTTAAGCTGGTTCTTCATTTCCTTTTGAATAGGAACTAGACGTTCTCGGTAACTCTTAGCCTGACGAATACGCACCAAGCTATCCTCCCAGCGAATATCAGCTAATGACAGTCCAACTAATTCATTTACACGTATCCCAGTTTCAAGAAATAACATCATCACGGTATAGTCACGAACACCCGTAAATGTCCTTAAATCAGGCTGACGGAATAACTTATTAAGCTGTTCCTTTGAAAAGGTAGGAATAACTTTTTTTCTATCCTTTAGCAGCTTGATATTCTCCATAGGGTTTTTAGGAATATGTTTTTGCTTATGCAAGAAATTATAAAAAGCACGTATGGCACGTAAACGGGTGTTAATAGTAACTACTCGAAGTCCTTTATAATTACGCATATACAAAATTACTTTCTCTTTAATATGTTCTTCCGTGACGTTATAGGGCTTTAACACTGTACTATCAATGTCCTGTTCCCTTAATGAATTAAGAAACGCATTTAACTCGTTTAAGTAATATTGAATAGTAAGTGGTCTAAGATTTCTTAACTCACAGTCCTTTACGAATAAATCAACAGCTTCCTTAAACGTTTCAACATAGGATTTCGTTTTCTTCTCAATAATCGCTAGTTCATAATCATCTAAATTGTTACTCCTTCTGGACAATTAAAAACCACCTTTCCTAAGTACGAACACGATTTTAAGCACACGATTGAAAAACTGTACTTCAACGAAAAAAGACAAATAAAAAACGCCTCTACAAAACTGTAGAGACGTTGTATAAACGTTGATATTACTTAATTCTATTGTAATTACGGTATGTAATAAAAGTTAAAGCTAAAGTACCGATGGTCGGGGTCGAACCGACACTCCCGAAGGAACACGATTTTGAGTCGTGCGCGTCTGCCAATTCCGCCACATCGGCAAAATAAAAAAGGCAAGTTAAAATTATAAATGGTGCCGAGGGCCGGACTTGAACCGGCACGGTAGTCACCTACCGCAGGATTTTAAGTCCTGTGTGTCTGCCAATTCCACCACCCCGGCAGCTTGTAAATAAATGGAGGCGGCAACCGGATTTGAACCGGTGATAAAGGTTTTGCAGACCTCTGCCTTACCACTTGGCTATGCCGCCATTTACTCAAGACTAAATAACTTTATTAAAATTGGAGCGGAAGACGAGGTTCGAACTCGCGACCCCCACCTTGGCAAGGTGGTGTTCTACCACTGAACTACTTCCGCATATATGGCTGGGCTAGCTGGATTCGAACCAACGCATGACGGAATCAAAATCCGTTGCCTTACCGCTTGGCGATAGCCCAATATTGAAATATGCATATCGTTTATAAATGGGGCGACTGATGGGAATCGAACCCACGAATGCCGGAACCACAATCCGGTGCGTTAACCACTTCGCCACAATCGCCACGTATATATGCAATGTTATTTTTATAATTGGCAGGGGCAGTAGGAATCGAACCCACACTGACGGTTTTGGAGACCGTAGTTCTACCTTTAAACTATGCCCCTGTAAATGGTGGAGGGGGGCAGATTCGAACTGCCGAACCCGAAGGAGCGGATTTACAGTCCGCCGCGTTTAGCCACTTCGCTACCCCTCCACAATAACTGTGGTGCCGGCAAGAGGACTTGAACCCCCAACCTACTGATTACAAGTCAGTTGCTCTACCAGTTGAGCTACACCGGCATTTTAAAAACAAATGTTTTTAAAATGGTGGCTCGGGACGGAATCGAACCGCCGACACAAGGATTTTCAGTCCTTTGCTCTACCAACTGAGCTACCGAGCCTTATTAAATTTAAAATGGCGGTCCCGACGGGAATCGAACCCGCGATCTCCTGCGTGACAGGCAGGCATGTTAACCGCTACACCACGGGACCACTTGGTTGCGGGGACAGGATTTGAACCTGCGACCTTCGGGTTATGAGCCCGACGAGCTACCGAACTGCTCCACCCCGCGATGATAATATATGGTGGAGGATGACGGGATCGAACCGCCGACCCCCTGCTTGTAAGGCAGGTGCTCTCCCAGCTGAGCTAATCCTCCACTATTATGTAGATAAAAATAAATGGTGACCCGTACGGGATTCGAACCCGT
>Ga0209795_10001246_pt1 | contig 16217 bp, 9 predicted proteins | sample AgamicOrMarz_FD_187166 | JGI IMG/M metagenome (GOLD analysis project Ga0209795, IMG submission 187166) | Agave microbial communities from Guanajuato, Mexico - Or.Ma.rz (SPAdes) (version 2) | ecosystem: Host-associated > Plants > Phyllosphere > Phylloplane/Leaf | place: Guanajuato, Mexico...
GCAGCCTCTTCTTCGGTTTCGAAGTCTGAAACGATAAGTGAAAGTTCAGCGCTCATCATGACCTCCATGATCAATGTGAAGCAGTCTAAGGGGGATGTGGCTCGTTGTCGTCACTGGCGGGACGAGGGACTCATCATCTCCAAACAGACTATTCAAATCTGTCAGACGCTTCGCTTGTGATGCACGTGAAGTCGATCAGGGATGTAGTTCGATTCTGTAGGAAATCTGTTTTTGGTCATCGGGCTGACAGTGAAAGCTTCCAACGTATGACTGAGCACCACCCCACCCGGTCATGTCGACTTCAGTAGCTCGATTCCCGTCTGTTCCGCCGAGGACAGAACCGGGCCTCGGTGCGCACCGTGCGGGCGCTGAGTTTTGTTGACGACCAGCTGCTGCCGTCGCGCGATGATCCTCCTAGTCGTCACGCATTGAAGTGGGCTCGAACGGAACCGAATTGATCAATGCCTGTGTATCGGTGTCGCCCAGCGCCTGATCGTCCACGTCATAGCTGAAGATCGAGCCGGGTTCTTTTGCAAACTCTACGCGTATCAGGGGCAGAAACCGGCCAGTGACATTGAAATAGTCGCGTTGGATATAGCGCGCACCGGTCAGTCGGTCACCAGCGATTCGGGAGGGATTGAACGTTGCGATTGCTTCCAGCGGGAGCTGCTCCGGACGCTCTCCTGTCCACGCTGCCATGATCAGTTCATTCCACCCGTAAGGATCGGTTGCATCCGGACGTACAGTGGTTGCCAACTGAAAATTTTGCGGATCAGTGTTGAACGCACAGGATTGCAGGGGCCGACTCGCGTAACGCGCAACCCATGAATCCCGGCTGGTAATGCCAAGCTCTTCGCACTGACCACCGTGAGTTCTACAGATATCTGCCGAACCGCCCGTACTCGCATCGAAAGGGTAGAGGCAACGCACGGTCAGCGGTTTGCCGGAGGGAGCAAAAGACTCCCGAACGATAAATCCCTGAGCCTTGTACGTATGGGTCACTCTCGCGCCCGGATGAATGAACGTGAACGAAACGCCATTCCCCTTCGTTGAGCTCGGGCTGGGGTCCCACGCGTGATGGCCGGTGGAGCCGCTGGTTGAACGAACCAGCACCCCCGCACAGTTGAACGATGCACTGTTGCCCTCGCATGAGGTTCTCGGGTCGATGGATCGAGCATTCAAACGGGCAGCCACCTCGTAGCCGGTATACAACTGCTCTCGCTGGGTAAATCCGAACACCTGATCCGGTGGCTGCGTCAGGTCCATGCGCACAATGGGCAGCCATTGGTCAGTGGCCTTGAAGTAGTCACGCTGGTCCCGTTGTGCGCCAAGTAATGAGTCGAGTTGGTTCACGTCGTGAAACAGCGCCAGCAACGGCAATTGGGCGGGCGCTTGCTCTGGCCAGTTTTTGACTTTCAACAGCACAGGCTGCGCCGACCAAGTGTCGTCAAGCGCTTGATGCGCGGTCAGGCTGGCCGCGAATTGCGCGGGGTCGTTACTGCTCAATGAACATTGCGCAGCAGGCAAGCTGTCTTCCCCGGCGAAGTGCGCAAGCCAGCTTGCACTGTCCGTCACGCCAAGCGCCGCGCAAGAACTGACGTCTTGCACGCGTTTGGCTGCGGCCGTCCAGCCACACCCGAAATCGGGGCGTGTGCTCTGCACCGGGAAATCGAACGGATAGACACACAGCACGTTCAACTCCTTGCCATCACCGATGGTGGTGAATTGATCGCTGAACACCGCGCCGTAATTTTGCGGGAGGGTGCGCGTATCGAGATCGGCGCGCAAATAATGCATTCCTTCAGCGCCAAGCGCCGTAGCGGAAGCACTGTGTTTCCAGAACTCCGCAGCTCCCTGGCTACCGCGCAGCATAATACCGCTGCAATAGTAGGCAGGTTTATTGCCAGGACATTGTCTGGTGATTTTCTGATAACTGCGATTGAGCGATTGAGCGATCTCCGGGCCGGTCATGTCGGGTGCGGCCACTACGGTATTGCTCAACAGCAACAACGACAAGGTCAGAGAGAACGCAATGCTGAGAGTTCTGCTGAACATGATTAGCACCCCTCGTTGCGGGCTGATCTTGCGAGCGGTTCGGAGATTCCCACTGCCGGTAAAAACTCGCTCTTCAGCTCGCTGCCGGCATTCCCATTCTCTGATGCGCCATTCAGGTTGTAGGTATTGGCGGTTCCGGCGCCAGCGGCGTTTCTGTCCAGACCGGGTAATTGCGCCAGCCCAGATAAGTGGCAACCGGCTTTTTGTCCGGAAAATAATAGAGCGTCCACAGGCGTCGTACTTCTTCGAGGCTGATCGGCTGCAAGTGCGCCGCGGCGCAGAGACGCTCCAGACCATCCCAATCGGCGCTGTGGCTGAGGTGATGAACTTCGCGGATACCTTTGACCGTCAGGTGGTACTCACGGGTCTGACTTTCGCTGTCGGTCGCGCTGATGATGCAGACCCCGTTTGTCAACGCGGTGACCTCACCTGTTTCCTTATTGACTCGGGCGACTTCCACATTGTCGCTCGCGTAGCTGTAGGTGCCGCTGCCCCAGTTGGCCTTGCGCGTCATGCGTGCCGCCGTGGGGATCACCGCCGGCGGCTTGTCGACGGCGATTATGTAGTTTTCACTGCTCAGATCGAGCACTGTCGGTGCTTCAAACGCACTCTTGAGCAGAAGCTCCAGGGTCTTTGATTTTTCCGTGGTGCTGCTCTCTTTCAGCTTCACTTTGTAGTGAATCCGAACGACTTCATCGGCATCGGCGACGAATTTATTCGCAGGGATGACGAAGACAACCTCCTTGTCGACCGCAGAAAAACCGATCGGCACGTCATCGACGGAGTCAACGCCATCGCCTATGTGGAGATAAACCCAGTCGCCGCTTTTCATGAGCGGGGTCCAGGCTTCAATTTTCACAGTCGCGCCGTCGGCAGGGATATTTTGCGGGTCCAGCGTGCCGTTAACGGCTTCTTTAACCGAAGGCAGGGTGTCGGCTATTTGTTTTTCCATGTCATCACCTCATCAGGCAAGTCGGCGGCGCTCTTGCGAACGCCGCATTCCAGGAGCGGAAAAACGCAAAGTCAGGAGGAGCTGGTCGGGGCGTAATAGGACACCTGGCCTTTGAGCCGGTCTTGCGCGCCGCTGCTGTCGCCACCACCCAAAGGGTCACCCCAGGTCACCACATTTGCATCTGCCGTGATCGCGGTAAAACCACGGCGGTTGTCGTAAATCGCCCTGACCTTGACCAACTGATCGGCGATTGCAGTGACATCACCGCCAGAGGCTGCTTTGCCCCAGGCCACCACGGTCCCGTCCTTGCACAGCGCTGCAAACGCTCCGGAAGAGCCTGCCAATTGCACAAAATCATCCCTGCCGGCGATGGCGTCTGGCACCAGCCCACCAGCATTCGCGGCCGGCCACGCGACGATATGCCCGCTCGCTCTCAGCGCGGCGAATGCATTCGAGTTGGCGACGACGGAAACGACATCGGTCAACGACTGAATTTCTCCTGGCACCTCCGCTCCATAGGTCGCATTGCCCCAGGCGACGACCTGCCGGGTTGCGCGAAGCGCTGTAAACGCTTGAGCATTGGCGCAGGCCAGTTGTTTAATGTCGCCCAGGGACGCTATCGGATCGGGTACCAAACCACCTGCCGCCGGATTGCCCCATGCAACGACAGTGTCATTCGCTCGCCGCGCAACGAAGGCATGAGCGTTGCCCATCAGGTGGGTGATGTCTGTCAGGCTGCCGATGTCGGGCGGAACAACGCTGCCAAGCGCCTCGCCAGCGCCCCACGCAACCACCTGCCCGGTTGCACGCAGGGCCGCGAACGCCTTCGCGGCGGGGATAATATCGACCACATCAGTCAGCGCCTTGACGTCGTCCGTCAGCGTCCCGCCATTGGTCGCATCTCCCCACGCATGGGCGGTACCATTGGCTTTCCTGCCAGCGATTGCCAGGCTGTTGCCGGCCAGCTGGACGAAGTTCTGTGCATCGATTCCGGTCATTTCGCCACCCTGGCCCGCAGTGCCCGGCCAGGCGACTGTAAAGTTATTTGAACGTATAGCTGCATAGGAGCTGCCGGAGCAGGCAACCGACACGATGTCGGTAAAAGTCTGAAACGTGGCCGGGATCTTCGCGCCGTACAACGGATTGCCCCAGCCCGCGACATTGTTCTTGTCTCGAAGCGCGACGAACGCCCCGTCGTTGGCCACTGTGCCTTCGCCACCGCTGCCAAATATGTTCAAGCGGGTGAGCGTGATCTGGTCGTCGCCCGTGCGAACCTGCAAGGATTTTTCCGGGGCGGTGTCGGTCCACGTCGCCGCGGTCGTCCAGGTAGTCTCGTCAGAATATTTCCACTCAGCCTGAACAGGCAGCAGCGTCGTGGCATTGAACGCTGAAATCAATCGACTGGCGCTCGACTCGCGAAAAACACCGCGAGCGTAACGGGCGCCCATGACCAGCAACTTACCGCTGCCGATCACCTTGCGCACCTCGTAGGCGGTCGAGCTGGATGGGCCATCGGTCCCGCCCGCCTTGCGCTCGACGGTGTACTTCAGTCCGACAGTCTTGCCGTCACACTTGACGATTTCTGCGTGCAGGACCTTGATCAGTGACAGCTCTTTCCCCGCTTGCGCTGCTGTGACGAGGTGCGGATAGACAGTGGTTGTCAGCCCTTCGAAACTCACGATCACCTTATCGTCTTCTTTCAACAGCGCATCGGCAGCAATCACCACCGTCGCGCCGCCCAGGACATCGTCCGGGTTCAAGAGGTTTTTCTCCGTGCCGCTCGCTTCCTTGAACGTGGCGGCTGGCAGCCTGAAGGCATTCTGTACCACGCTCAACACGTAATCTTCGCCCGGCTGTTTAGCGCCATCGAGCAGCTCGACGTAATAGCTCAAGGTGACATCTTTCCCTACACTGTCCTTGACGATGTTGGCTGGGATAGTGAATTTTACCGGCTTGCCTTTGTTGGCTGAGGTAATGAGCCTGTCATCAGGATGCTCGACTTTGCCGTCTGCGGTGGTCCACTTGATGTAATAGTGATGACCCGCGTTTTCAGCGTCATTGGCGGCGAATTCAGCGGTAGCACCGTTCGCTGCATCCGCCACATCAAGCACATCCTCGATGGCTTCAATCACTTCGCCTGGCGGGAGTTGTTGCTGTGCTGTTCCAATAACAAAGGCTAATGGATTGGAATGATTGGTCTTGCCGGTTTCGAAGCGCTTGATGAAGTATTTGGCCTCCAGTTTTTCACCGCGCCGGGCTTCGAAATGTTTGGCCACGAATGCTTCGTCGAGTGGAAATTTGATGTCTTGGCCGGCGTTAAGGGCGTTGACCACTTGCTTGTTTGTAAATATCAATACGCCGTCGGCGTCGTATAGCTCCCAATGCACTTCATCCTTGCTTTTGGTCGGATCATTTATCGGATTCGGGCATTTGACCTCGCCCCTGCCATTGGGCAAGTCTGCGGGCTCGAGACCGCCATCCTTCTCACCCAGCACGATGGGTTTGACCAGCTCGAATTGCGGCTCGCCGACGTTGAGCAGCGAGGCATGCAGCGACGCGCGACGGGTGATGGTGCCGTTTTCGTCGGTCAGCAGGTTGTACGACAGATCCAGTGTGCCGCCCTCCAGTGTTTTGCCGTGTTCGCCGGGGGCGGTGACGATGAAGCCTTCGGGATCATTGGCCTCGTCTTCGGTGGGGAAATACCACTCCAGTTCCGGGTCGTAAGTCGACAGGTCGGACCGGGTGCCGAACCATTTCAGTTCGATGGCATTGTCCGGTGTGATCAGTGGATCGTAGGGGATGCGGATGCGGTATTGGGGCGCGTCAGGGTCGAGCGCGCCACTGATCTGGTCGATCGCGATCGGCGCGGCCAGGCGGGTCGGTTCACCGATAACGCTATAGGCACGGGACTTGGATCTGGAGTTGTCGACCACGACGCCGCCGCGGCGGACATGATAGGAGTACACCACCGTGCGTTTGGCCAAGGCACGCAGGGTGCTGTTGTCGTGTGCGATAGAGACCCTCACCGGTGGCGTGGTTTCAATACGCTGGATCACCAATTCGCTGATCTCTTTACCTTCGTCGTTGGTGCCGGTGACGCTGAGGTAGATCTCGTCGTTCTTTTGGAAGATGTTCACATCCTCCGCCCACACCTCCACCAGCGGCAGTTCATCCCCCAGCGCCTCCAGATCCACGACAAGACCGTCGGCCTGTTTGAGGATGGGCGCACCCAGCCGCAAGCCTTGGGTATCGACGACAATAGAAACAGCCTCGCACCAATCTTCCGACTCGTTGTACACGCGGTCGCGGATCTTGTAGCTCACCGATACGCCGTCGGAGTCTCCGGCTGAGAGGATGGTGTCCTTGTCGGCCAGAACCGCAAAAGGATTGCCCTCTGGATCGTCGAACTGTTCTTGGGTGAGGGGCTCGGATATCACGGTTTTCCCGGCCCAGGCCAGAATGAGCTTGTCACCGACGGCGCAATTCTTGTAGAGCAAGCCATCGCCGGGCTTGGGTTTGGCGTAGACCAGTACGCCTGCTTCGGCGGTGGCCTTGTCGACACCGTCGCGCTCCACATCCGGCGGATCGAAGGCCATGGTCAGTTCGGAGTGCCCATAGTCGGGGTTAAGATCCTGACCTGCGGGCAGTTCCAGTTTGACGGAGAGCTTGATCGTCGGTCCCGGCTCGGGCTTTTGTCCGTAACGCGTAATCAGGTAGGACAGCTCCCAGTCGCCGCTGAGCAAGCCCTCGGGCGGGACGAACAGGGTGACATGCTTGTCCACTTCGATGTCTTCGGTGATGGTCTTTTGCGCGACCATGGTGGTGCCCAGATACAACTTGCAGTTATCGCTTTTGCTCATGTTGTTCCAGGCGGGCACCTCGGTCTTGAGCCCCATGTCCGGATAGTTGAGTCGTGCGGCGGCGAAGTTGATGCCCCACGTGCCGTCATCCAGCAACCGGCCTTCAGGGACTTCCGGGTCGAGCAGGGACAGTACAGAGATTTCTTTGCGTGGTTGGATGAGCATGGTGGGCACTCCTGCCTGGGGTGGGGGCGATGGAGTGATTAGGGGGTAGATGCGGGAAAAGCGCACCTGTCAGAGTTGACAGGTGCTGACGATAATCGGACGAACGGTAGTGGAGCGGGATGATCAGCCAAATTCACCAGAGATGATCATTTTTTCATCGTCACCTGTGCAATTTCTTCAAGTCAGCATTATCCAATGCCGCGTTCACTTGAGTCCGACGCCTAATGAGCTGTGACCGAAAAAGGGGTTGGTGATTGCCGAAGCATTCGAGCCTCTGACTAGATACACCGTTCGGTTTGCCGGTTTCGGCCACCATGCATTAGTGGGAGTGTTTGACCAGTAATGGTGGTCTCCCATCGGCCAACGCCCGCTGTAGGCAAAGTGAATCTCATACAGTTCGTCATAGCTTGGAATACGGGCTCCCTGCCCGTTGGCTGCGTTCACGATGCTGTTCCAGGTGCCAGCTCCAAGCCCCACGCAATAAATCACGCCAGTCACTGAGACTGAATAGCTCTTGACTTGCTGTACCCCGTCTCTGGCCGTGATTGTTGCACTGCCTCTGCCCCGTGCGGTGACGAAACCGTTGCCATCGACAGCGGCGATCGCCGGATTGCTGGAGCTGTAAGTAATTGTCCCTGTGCCTCCTGTTGCGCGTCGGGTGAATGAGTTCCCTGCATTCCAATTGGGGAGCACGTAAGGGTAGCCCGCACAAATATAAGTCTTGCCACTTAATGTGACTGGACTTTGGTCGAAGTTCATCGGTGAGATTCTGTGAAATGTTCGCGTTGTGGAGACCTGCTCGGTACTCAATGCTTTGGCGTATACCGAATGTCCACCCAGGGTGATGCCAAAGGGTGTCGTCCAGGTTCCATTGGCACCGGCGGACACGATGATATTTGTGGCTGCACCCAAATCATGAATCTGAACTTGATACAAAGGCGTGACCCTGCCCGTGAGAACAACCGACGTATCGATGGTAGACCCTCCATTACTCAATTCGCCTCCCGAGTGCCTTACCGATGTCAGCGTCACGGCCTCGTGGGGTTTGACCGTAAAGTTGTGGGCAGGGGATTCCAGTTGTTCCCCGTAAAGCGCTCGAACCTTGGTGACATAGGATTTGAGGGTCAGCGTTGATAGTTTTGTCGAGCCTTTGCCTTCGACATCCAGAGTGATCGGGGCGCCGATGGGAGCGTCTCCATCATAAAGCTGAACACGCTGATCGGGGTCTGCCAATACGGCAACAGTAATGTCCCTGTCGTAAGTTATGCCATTGTGCGCGACCGATCCTTTGGAGTCGCTGACTGCGGTGATACTGGGTTTCGTGGCGATGCCGATGGTAAATGTGCGGGGATTGCCATCCGGTACGTCAGCGTCGTACAAGGCTTTCACGGTAACGGTTTGCAGGCCTTCGACGAGTCCATCTGCAGGAGATTCCCATACCCACAGATCCGTGGCTTGCGGTGTGCCCTTGGAAACACCATTGATCCTGATCTCAACCTTTTCACCGCGCGTCGCCGTACCATGGACCGTCACGCGCTTGTCGTAGGTCAATCCGGCTTCGGTGATTTCCTGGCCTTGCGGGTTGAGGATTTTGGTGATGACCGGCGTCACATAGTCATAGCGTGTGCGGATCGTCAATGGCAGAGCGGGGAACTCGATTGCAGCGGTCTCTTCCGTGCTGTTGTCGAAAATCACTTTGCATTTCACCACGGCGGGAGAGCTGTGCCGCAATTTCAATAACTCGCTTCTGAGCAACGGCTCGTCGAGACCTGCGTTTACTTGCTGGTCACTGATTTGATGGTCTTTTATCACATCGATCCGGTAGCTTTCTGTCTTGGTCTCACCCTCGACATAGACCCAAGTGCGCTGGCCCTTGGTAATAAATGGCCATATGTTCACCTTTACCCTCGCATCGCCGGCAAACTCCATCAAGTCCAGAACCGCCTTGTCTGCCTGTGGTACTTGCGGTCTGGGCAGATTGTTTTGCGGATCCTGGAAGTCGAGGATGTTCAGTGGCAGCGCTTCGGAAGGCGTCCATAAGCCATAGCGCTGTACGTCATAGCTGACGTCAACCGAGCGCCGAATATTGGCACCCACAAAAGAGCCGGGCAGGTGAAAGGTGACGATGCCGGAAGATTCGGCGGGTTGTTCCCGATCCTCTGATGTACCGGCACCGGGTGTTCCACGCCATTTCAGCGCCAAGGTGTCGAGTGCTTCGTCCATGCTGAGATAACTGCACTTGATATCGACACCGTCGAGGGCATCCATCGGGTTCAACGAACCGTTGGGGGCTTGTAACACAGTGGGCGCAGGCAAAAAACCTACGGGGATGCCAACCATCACCTCGAAGGGCGCCGAATAGCTGAACTTTCCAGTCGCGACATGCAGCAGGGTGTAACGCACAGTGACTGGATAGCCGATGTTTCCCGAGACGTATTGGACATCCACCCGAAAACGCGCGGTTTTGTCGATAGACAAAGTAGTGATGGGGATGCTGCCTTTGGTTGAGCTGAAAGCGGAGAAACCAGTCCAGTGATACGTCAGGATATCGTCCTTCAGCCAGTTGACCGGTTTGACCAGCACATGCGCCTGGGAATAAACCAGGGTCGGGTCGATGACGCCATCTTTGGCTTCTTCTACGTCAGGGGCGGGCAGAGTGCCGGGCACTTCACGTACCTCGACCCGCAGAAAATCAGACTCGCTGAGTCCATAATCGGCTGGATCGTCGTTGTACACCCGGTAATAGAGTTTGAGGCTGCCGTTGATCAAGGCGAGGATGTGCTCGTTCATCACGTAGATGTAGATAAAACCCGTCTGCTGATCGTTGCTGCTGACGTCATATGGTTCCTCATACACATAGCCATTGCCGTCTGATTTCGTGCCTTCCCAGATCATGTTGATCGTGTCACCGGTTTTGAGGCTCGGGTAGGTAATTCTTACGGTCGCTGTTTTGCTGTCCCCAGGCAAAATCGCCCCGATAACCTCTTCAATCATCGGGGCGGGCAGCAATGCCGGATTGCCGATCACTTTGACGAAGGTGCGCTTGGAGTAGAGCAGAGGGCTTCCGTCTTCCTTGCGCAAAACGTAGGAGCCGTCGAGCGTCCCGGTGGCGAAGAGACTGACGAATGCGAAGGGGATCGGGAATTCGAGAATGTAGGGAAGATTGCCGACGGTGACTTCCTCGGTCAGGGTGCGAGGCGCTGTTCCGGTGCTCCCGACACCGGCGACATTGATCACGATCGTGTCGCCCGTGGTGAACTCCTTATTGGTTTCGAGCCGGATCAGCAGGTTGGTCGCCTGATGGTCCAGTTGATCGAGATGGAGTTCGCCAACATCGGCATCTTCGAAGAAGGCCGGGTCGAGGCGAGAAGCACCGGCATCCACCGGAATCCTGGTTTCCTTCGACCATTTCTCGCACCAGTTCCAGACCTCGTCATGGATTTCGTACCTGATCGGCAACGAGCTGCTATCGCCTGCGGTCAGGATGTCGGCGGGCAATGCAATGATGACAATCTCCTGGGTGCCCTCGGCCTCGCCCTGGGTCACCACGTGTGGGGCCAGAAGCGTGCTGCCCCAGCGCACCCAGATGACATCGCGCGCCCGACTTCCCCGATAGTGCTTGATGGTCAAGGGGACGCCGGTGTTCGCCCAATCCTCGCTGACACCATTATCGATGACATCCTCTGGCAACCCGACCATGTCGAGGTGTGAGTGCCAAGGAAGATGCTGCTCCTCATCCGCCCCAGCGGGTAAATCCAATTTGACCAACAGTTTCAATGCGACCGAAGGGTCGTCAGGGAGTGGTTCACCCAGCCGGGTCACCTGGTAATAGCACTCAGAGTAACCCGGGGCGATTTCAACAGTCGGGAGAAAGAAAAACAGTCGCTCATTGACTTCTTCGGCTTTGACTTTAAGTTCGTGGATGATTTTGTTGTTCCAGAAAATCTGGATTTCATCTCCCGCTCCCATACCGATGTACGGATCGATAACGGTGAATATTCCAGCCTCGGATTCTTCATATGTTCCCAGGTTGATACCGCCGTCGGCATCCTCGACAGGACGAGTCATGCCGGCGAAGTAGATGGGCCATTCTTCTAAAAGCCCGACGGACAAATTTCCGCGAGGAGGGAACAGAAAAAGTTTGAAAGAGTTCATGGGGGATCTGCCTGAGCATGAAAACGGGAATTCCTTTCTAGTCCCTTTCATTGCTCATTGACTACTGTCAGATCTGACAGGGGAAAGCATAATTCAGACGAACGGTCCAGTGCAGGTATGTCTGTTAATCGGGCGGCCGGTTGCTAGTGATGGCCAGCCGATCAATACCGTACTCACCGGCAGGGACGATGCTTTTTATGGATGCCGAGGGTCCGATTCTTGCCCACGTCCCACAGAATGATTGGCGTGATAGTGCTATAGCCCTTGGCTTCGGGGGTATCGCTCAGTCGAATTTCGAGACCGCCTCTTTCGACCACGGCTGAGCGATATGGCTAGGATCCGGCAAGTAAGGCTGGCTGGGATGTCCTTCAAGCTGTTGCTATCTCCTCCAAATCCATTAATTACCGTCAGCCACCTTGCGCTCGATCTCGTCGACCTTACGCTGCAGCTCTTCCGCTTCCTGCTCTTTGACCCGAGTGGAAGAGGGCGTGATGACCTTGTCCACGCCTTCGGTCTTGCCATCGCGGTCCTGCAGATCGCGCTCGACCACGTTCACCGGTTTGCCGCTGGCATCGGTAGGCGTGGCGTTGGGGGTTTTGTCGTCGTTGGGGTTCATGGCACTGGCCTCCTGTTGGTGTACACATTGGAGACAGCGCGGCGGCAGACGTTCGAAATTTTTCCAGGCCACGGCCCTCTCCCGCAGGAGAGGGCACAGCAGCTTTTTTCAGTCCTTGAGAATGTCGCGATCCTTGGTTTCCGGAAGGAAGAACGTGCCGAGTATCGCCGTCGCCACTGCAATCACGATCGGGTACCACAGCCCGTAGTAGATATCGCCGGTGGCCGCGACCATGGCGAACGCCACGGTTGGCAGGAAGCCGCCAAACCAGCCGTTGCCGATGTGGTAGGGCAGCGACATCGAGGTGTAGCGGATGCGTGTCGGGAACAGTTCGACCAGCCACGCGGCGATCGGGCCATAAACCATGGTGACGTAGATCACCAGCACGGTGAGCAGGAGCAGCATCATCGGGTAATTGATTTTCGCCGGGTCGGCTTTTTCCGGGTAACCGGCGTCTTTCAACGCTGCGCCGAGGCTGGCGGTGAAGGCGTCGTTGCGGGCCTTGAAGTCGGCGGCGTTGAGGGCGCTGCCTTCGAAGCTCTCGACAACGCGGTCACCGATGCGCACCTGCGCCACCGTGTTCGGTTCTGCGGCGACGTTCTCGTACGGGATCGCGCGTTTCGCCAGCAGGGTTTTCGCCAGGTCGCAGGAGCTGGTGAATCTGGCCTTGCCCACCGGATCGAACTGGAACGAGCACTGATCAGGATTGGCGATCACCTTGACCGGATTTTTTTCCTGGGCGACGAACACGTCCGGATTGCCGTACTGGGTTAGCGCAGTAAAGATCGGGAAGTAGGTCAGCGCCGCGAGAATGCAGCCAGCCATGATGATCGGTTTGCGCCCGATGCGATCGGACAGGCTGCCGAAGATCACGAAGAACGGTGTGCCGATCAGGAGCGATCCGGCGATCAGCAGATTGGCGGTCTGCGCGTCGATCTTCAATGTTTGCAACAGGAAGAACAGCGCATAGAACTGCCCGGTGTACCAGACCACTGCTTGACCGGCCGTGCCGCCCAGCAGCGACATGATCACCACTTTGAGGTTGTCCCAGCGTGCAAAGGATTCAGTCAGCGGCGCTTTCGAGGCCTTGCCTTCGTCCTTCATTTTCTGGAATACCGGCGACTCGCTCAGTTGCAGGCGAATGTACACCGACACGGCCAGCAGAATGATCGACAGCAGAAACGGAATCCGCCAGCCCCAAGCTTCGAACGCCTCGTTACCCAGCGCCGTGCGGCAGGCGAGAATCACCAGCAGCGACATGAACAGACCGAGGGTAGCGGTGGTTTGAATCCACGAAGTGAAAAAGCCACGGCGGTTGCGTGGTGCGTGCTCCGCTACGTAGGTTGCCGCGCCGCCGTATTCACCACCCAGCGCCAGACCTTGGAGCAGACGCAGGGTGATCAGAATCACCGGGGCAGCGACGCCGATAGTGGCGTAGCCCGGCAGCAAACCGACGATTGCCGTCGACACGCCCATGATCACGATGGTGATCAGAAACGTGTGCTTGCGCCCGATCATGTCACCCAGGCGCCCGAAGACGATGGCGCCGAACGGCCGCACCGCAAACCCGGCGGCAAACGCCAGCAGGGCAAAGATGAACGCGGTGGTTTCGTTGACGCCGGCGAAGAAGTGCTTGGCGATGATCGCCGCCAGTGAGCCGTAGAGGTAAAAGTCGTACCACTCGAAAACCGTGCCCAGTGAGGAAGCGAAGATGACCTTGCGCTCCTCCTTGGTGATGCCGCCGCTGCGCGGTGGCGTGCCGGTGGATGCTGTGTCGATTGTGGCCATGGGTGTTCTCCGTCGTGCTTATTGTTGTAGGCCGGAGTCCCCCGTTACTGCCTGTCGCACTCTGGCCCGTTGGCATCTGCCGCCGTTGCTCTAGCGTGAAGCTTGCACAGTCTGACCGCCTCGCAGGGCTGCAAGGTTTCCTGAAGCATAATCAGCTTTTGCCAGATATCCACTCGGCCTACGCTTGACCCAACGCTGCCGGCTCCAGGCGCTCAACCAATCGACCAGAAACACCAGCAACAGCATCGCCAGAATCACCGTACTGGCCTGGGCTTCCTGGAACAGGCTGAGGCTGACATACAGCATCTGGCCCAGGCCGCCGGCGCCGACGAAACCGAGCACGCTGGCCATGCGGATGTTGTTTTCCCAGCGATACAGGCAGTAGGCGAGCAGTTGCGGAGCGAGGTTCGGCAGGGTGCCGTAGCAGAACGCGAGAATCGGATTGCCGCCCTGCAAACGAATCGCTTCGGCGGGTTGCGCCGGGGTGTTTTCCAGCGCTTCGGCGAACAGTCGGCCGAGTACGCCGGTGGTGTGCAGAGCGAGGGCGAGGGTGCCGGCGTTCGGTCCGAGTCCGGCGGCGAGCACCATCAGCGCCGCCCAGACCAGCTCTGGAATCGCCCGCAAGCCGTTGAGCAGCAGACGCGCCGCGCTTTGCAGCGGCCAGCCGAAACGCCCGGCGGCGGGCAGCGCGAGAACGATGCCGAACAGCGCCGCGAGCAGAGTGCCGAGGGCCGACATGGCCAGTGTTTCCAGTGAGCCGTGAGCGATGGCTTTCAGGTACCCGGCGCTCAAGTCGGGACTGAGGAAACGCTGCACATAACTGCCCATCTGCTTCAGGCTATTGGCGCTGCCGAGTTCGGCGAGATCCAGTTCCAGATAGGCAAAAGAGGCGACCACCGCGACCGCAATGGCGGCGAGCAGCAGCAGGTTGATCAGGCGCCTCATGTCAGCCTCCAGCGCAGCAAGCGGCTGAGTTGATCGGCGCACAGCACCAGCAGCAGGAACGTCAGCAACATGCTGGCGACTTCACCGCCGGCAAACATGCGGATCGACAGGTCAATCTGTTGCCCCAGCCCACCGGCACCAACAAAGCCCATCACCACCGAGGCACGAATCGCGCACTCCCAGCGGTAGACGGTGTAGGAGAGCAATTCGGCGGCGACATTCGGCAACGTGCCGTAGGCAAACGCCGCCAGTCGACCGCTGCCGGCCTGCAACAACGCATGCGCCGGGCGCTGGTCGGTGGATTCGAAAATTTCCGCGTAGACCTTGCCGAGCATGCCGCTGTAGGTGATGGCGATGGCCAGCACGCCCGCCGCCGGCCCGAGGCCGACCGCGCGCACAAACAACAGCGCCCAGACGATCTCCGGCACGCTGCGCAGAAAGATCAGCAAGCCGCGAATCGGCCAGCGCAGCAAGCGCCCGGGCAGGCTCGGCACGCCGCCCCGGGACGCCGCCGAGAGCGACAGCGCGCGACTGGCGATCAGGCTTGCCGGCACCGCCAGCAGCAAGGCCAGGGCCATGCCCGCTGTGGCAATCGCCAGGGTTTGCAGGGTGGCTTTGAGCAGCAGTTGCAGGAACGCTTGATCATGCGCCGGTGGCCAGAACGCCGAAACGAAACGGCCCATTTCGTTCTGGCTGTCGGCCTGAAACAGCACGCCCAGGTCGAGTTCGCTGAGCTGAATGCCCGGCCACAGCAGGGCCAGCGCCAGCAGCGTCAGCAACAATCGCGGCCACGCCGCCGGGTCCCGTGAATCGGCCTTCAGCATCGCGGAATCTGCACAATCAAAGGTGCGACCGCTGGCGCTGGCGATTGCAGTTGTTCATTGGCGTACAGCGCATCGAGCTTGTCGCGACTGACTTGATCGGATGGGCAATCGAAAAGAATCTGCCCGTCGCGCAGGCCGATGATCCGGGGAAAGTGCGCCAGCGCCAGGTCCACCGCGTGCAGGCTCGCCACCAGCGTGACGTTGTGCTCGCGAGCATGGCGCGACAGGATCGACAGCGTATGGCCGGCAAGCACCGGGTCCATGGCCGAGACAGGTTCGTCGGCAAGCAATATTTCCGGCGCCTGATACAGCACCCGCGCAATGCCGACGCGCTGCAATTGCCCGCCGGACAATTGCTGGCAATGGGCGAACAGCTTGTCGCCCAGATCCAGTCGCGCCAACGCCGCGCGGGCGCCCGCCACATCCAGCGGATGCAGCAGGTTCAGCAGACTTTTGCCCAGACTCCACTGACCGAGCTTGCCGGCCAGCACCGCCGTAATCACCCGCTGACGCGGCGGAATCGGCGGCGCCTGATGCACCAGACCGATGCGCGCACGCAGGCGCTGACGCTGGCGAGCCGACAAGTGCCAGGCGCGTTCGCCGAGCACTTCGATGTCGCCACTGCTGGGCTTGAGCGCGGTGGCCAGCAGATTGAGCAGGCTCGACTTGCCCGCGCCGGAGGGGCCGATGATTGCGACCTGTTCGCCGGCACCAATCTGCACGTCGATGTTGCGAAGGGCATCGACGCCATTGGCGTGGCGCAGGCTGCCCTGGGTGAGGCGTAGGGTCATTTCAGCAGTTCGGCGGCGCGGGCGGCTTCCTCGATGCCCTTGTAGTTCTCGGGCTTGGTCTCGATG
>Ga0209795_10001247_pt1 | contig 16215 bp, 12 predicted proteins | sample AgamicOrMarz_FD_187166 | JGI IMG/M metagenome (GOLD analysis project Ga0209795, IMG submission 187166) | Agave microbial communities from Guanajuato, Mexico - Or.Ma.rz (SPAdes) (version 2) | ecosystem: Host-associated > Plants > Phyllosphere > Phylloplane/Leaf | place: Guanajuato, Mexico...
CTAATATTTTCTAAAAAACAAACCCTTTTTCCTTTAGGTAAGGGAAAAAGGGTTTGTTTATGTGAAGTTCAATTTTGAGGAATATCTATAACAAAGACCGCCCATTATGTATCAGTGTATAAGGCGGTCTTAACTATATTCATGCTATATGTCTATGACAAAAATATCGACAGTATTCGGATTATAGCTAATATAGATATTCCGTTAGCTATATAGCCTATTTTATGCTCTTAGAATATATATATACCTTTTTTAACAGTGTTAATTTTTCTTAACAACAATGAATAATCTTTAGAGGATCTGTCAATGCTTTATAAAAAGGAGGTATTGACGTGCCGAAAAGAAGTAAGTTAGGGAGATTTCTAGATAAACATGGTTACAATCAAACAAAACTCTCTAAAATGACAGGTGTAAATAGAACTACAATTGTTAGGGTTTATACTGATTCAAACTACATACCTTCAGGGGCAACTATAAAAAAGATAATGAAAGCTTTAAAGTTACTTGATCCTAGTTTGAAATCCGAAGACTTTTTTGATATATAAAAAGGCACAATTATTGTGCCTTTATTTATTTCCTCCGAACATTTGGATAGACTTACCTTCTATCCTAGGAAATACAAGGTCATTAATTGAGACTTGCCTGTCACTAGTCAATCCTCGTAAGATGACATTCCCATTCATATCCAACATTAAGCATCTGATTAACATAATAGATTTCATAGACACTAAAACAAATAAATTCACTAATTACTATATTTTTAACCCCCTTTTTTAGGAATAACTTGATTCACTTATTAAAATAATATATATAAATTTTTTTTATCTCTCAAAAACTATTGACTGTTCTGAAAATTATAATTATATTTAACTTATGTCGACATTCTGAAAATCGACAATACAACAAGGGAGGAATTTAGATATGGCAGCACCAAAGGCAGTTACTTTTGATAATTTTGGAACAATAATCGATTGGGAAGGCGAAATTCAAAAGCAGTTCAAGAAAATTTTAGCAAAGCATGGAATTGTTGACGCGGATGTTAAGGCTCTTCAACGTCATTGGGAAAATCGTCAATTTGACTATATCCAAGAAAAATACCGTCCATATAAAGAAGTATTAAGAAATACTTTACCTATGGCATTTAATGACTTTGGATACCCATTCACTGAGGAAGATTGTATCGAGTTCTCTGAATCTATGGGTAAATGGCAGCCATTCGCTGACTCAAGAGAAGCGTTATTAGAGTTAAAGAAATATACTAAAATCGTATTAATTACGAATACTGACGATGAAATCATCAAAGAATCAGTAAAACAAATTGGCGTAGAATTTGATGAAATTATTACTGCTGAACAAGCAGGAGCTTATAAACCAAGCCATAAAGGCTTCCATTTAGCATTAGATCGTTTAGGCTTAGATAAATCTGAAGTACTACATGCTGGGTTTGGGTTTAAATATGATGTTGTACCAGCTACTGAACTTGGTTTTAAGACATGCTGGATTAACCGTCAAGGAGAAGTTCGCCCAGTTGATGTTCAAGAAACATATTTAGTGGGAGATATGGCTACATTTACTCTTCTTATAAAAGCTATGGCACAAACTGAGAGCATTAAGTGGGAAAAAGAGTTAGTTAAGTAAGAATATGGGCCTCTTTTATGAGGCCCATTTAACGAAGTAAAGGGAGAGTAGTGAATAAAGAAGAGGTGAAATAAGTAATGAACGTAAAATTAGACAAAGAACAATTACTTGAGGATTGGGATAAATATTTAACACGTGGCGTTGCTACTTACGTAAAAAATGTAGCAGTAAAAGCCAACGGTTGCTGGGTAGAAGATGTAGAAGGAAATAAATATTTAGACTTTGCAGCCGGTATTGGTGCATTAAATATGGGACATACGCCTAAGGAAGTGGTAGACGCAATTCATGAACAGTCATCAAACCTTATCCATTCATGTTTTAGTGTGATTGGTTATCCTTCGTACATTGAACTAGCTAAAAAGTTAAGTGGCTTATCACCTATTAATAATTCAAAAGTGTTATTTGCAAATAGTGGAGCAGAAGCTGTTGAAAATGCAGTTAAAATAGCTAGATACGCTACAGGAAAAACAAATGTTATTGCATTTAGAAATGGATTTCACGGACGTACACTTCTTGCTACGACGTTAACGGGTAAATCGAAACCTTTTAAAACAAACTATGGACCGATGGCTCCTTATGTCTATCACGAATACTACCCTTATACTTATCGTTCTCCATTTGGAGAAAATGAAGAAGAGGTCGTTAATAAATGCATTGAACAATTAGAGGACAATATTAACTCGATTTACGATACTAGTGATATTGCTGCTATTATTGCAGAACCGATTCAAGGTGATGGAGGATTTGTTGTAGGTCCAGATAGCTTTTTTAAAGCTCTCAGAAAAATTTGTGATAAATATAATATTCTCTTAATCATAGATGAGATCCAAACAGGATTTGGCCGTACAGGTAAACTTTTTGCCATTGAACATTCAGGAGTAGAACCTGATCTTATGACCATCGGAAAATCAATTGCAGGTGGACTCCCATTAAGTGCTGTATTAGGGAGAAGAGAGTTAATGGACGCTCCAGAACCTGGTGCTCTTGGTGGAACTTATGGTGGAAATCCTGTAGCATGTTCTGCTGCCCTGGCCTCAATTGATTATTTATATGATAACAATCTCATTGAACGAGCTAATGTGATCGGGGAAAGCGTGATGGATAGATTAAGACAGTTACAAACAAAATTCCCTCAAATAGGTGATGTTCGTGGGAAAGGTGCCATGAATGCATTTGAAATTGTCAAAGATCCATCAACAAAAGAACCTGATGCAGATTTAGCGTCAAAAATAATAAATACTTGCCATGAGAATGGATTATTAATTATAAAATGTGGACAGTACAACAACGTGGTACGTCTTCTCATTCCATTAATAGCAAGTGATGAGGAAGTAGAAAAAGGTTTGAGAATTATTGAAGATGCTATAAAGAAGAATTGTAGTGAGGCAATTTTATCAAAATAATAGGGAAAGGAGGAGAGAATAGTGACTACCACTATTAGTGTGCATTGCAACGGAAAAGACACTGTTTCCAAAAGTGATGATAACAATACTTTGGAGTTTTTTAATCCTTGGAACAATGAAAAATTAATAACGCTGATAGAACCAACTCAAGAAGAGGTAAAGAACGTAATTACAAACTCTGTAGAAACTTTTGAAAAGAAACGGTTAACACCTCAAGAAAGATATGAAATCTTATCTAAAGCTGCAGAAATTTTAAAAGAACGTAAACGTGAAGTTGCGAAAGTGATTTCTAAGGATAATGGAAAACCAATTAAAGATGCTGAAACAGAAGTAATGAGAGCACATATTACTTTTCAACTATCAGCAGAAGAAGCTAGGAAAATTAATGGTTATACTGAAGAAATTGCACCTCCAGTTCACGCTGATTATTCGTTAGGTATTACTATTAGAGAACCGGTTGGAGTTGTATGTGCAATTACTCCATTTAACTTCCCACTTGCCTTGGCAGCTCACAAGATTGGCCCCGCAATCGCTGCAGGTAATACTGTGATCTTCAAGCCTTCTGAGCAAACAACTAATACAGGTCAACTGTTGGTTGATATTTTACACGAATCTGGTCTACCGGACGGATTCCTAAATATGGTAGTAGGAAGAGGTAATACAGTTGGGGAAACACTACTACAGGATGAAAGAATTAATTTCTATACGTTCACTGGCAGTGCAAGAGTAGGTGAATATATTAAATCAAAGGCTGGATTTAGAAGAGTTGCATTAGAACTAGGTTCAAATGCTCCTAATATAGTTCATCATGATGCTGATTTAGACTTGGCCGTTAATTCATTAGTAAAAGCAGCTTTTTCCTATTCAGGACAAGTTTGTATTTCCGCACAACGAATCTATGTACACTCCAAGATTTTTAATAAGTTCGTTGAGAAATTTACCCACTTAACGAAGGATTTAAAACTTGGTAATCCATTAGAAGATGCAACAGATATTGGACCAGTGATTAATAAAGCAAATGCAGATAGAATTGTCTCTTGGATTGATGAGGCTAGAGAATCAGGCGCGGAAATTTTGCATGGTGGTAGAATATTTGATGGCAATGTTGTAGAACCAACAGTTGTCGTAAATCCAAATCCATCAATAAAGCTTATGTGTGAAGAAGTATTCGGTCCAGTTGTTAGTATTAATAGTTACGATTGTATAGATGATTTGATTACAAGTGTTAACGCAAGTAAATACGGCCTACAAGCAGGTGTATTTACTAGAGATATACACACCGCAATTAATTTAGCACGTAAGATTCATGTTGGTGGCGTAAATATTAATAATGCCTCTATCTCTAGAGCAGATAGCATGCCGTACGGTGGCGTAAAACAGAGTGGAGTAGGAAGAGAGGGCCCAAGAGCTGCTATTGAAGATATGACAGAGGTAAAAGTAATTACTTTTAACACTATTAATAACCAATAACATTCTCTGTTCTCTTTAACTTCTTCCCATTTTATATAATGTGAAGGACTGATATATTATGATTAAGACACCAAAGATAAGCATTGATTCTAGTATTAGTAAAGTTTCCCCTGAAATTTCATTAGGCATCACCATCTATAATGTTCAGGGCATAACTGAATCTAGTGATCTTTTTAAAGAAAAGTTTAATTCCTTTAAGAAAATCTTAATTAATGAATATTCTAAGGTAGGCCTTGCAGAACGTGATGAAATAAAGGCTTGGAGAACATTCTTAAAACAATTGAAAATAGACCCGTCTCGTTATAAAGCATCAGCAGAAGCGCTTATTAAAAGAACTATTTCAGATAAACCATTATTTTGGGTTAATGCTGCAGTGGATATTAATAATTTTTTATCCGTTTTATATACTACTCCAATGGGAATATATGATTTAGATAATATTCAAGGCAACATATCCTATAGTATAGGTGATCAAGAAGCTAGTTACGATGGGTTAAATGGTAGAAATGTATCTATGAACGGAAAACCAAACCTCTATGATGAAATTGGGTCTTTTGGTAGTCCAATCGTTGATTCTCAGCGAACAAAAGTTACGGCAAAGAGTAAAAAACTAATGCATGTTATATATTTTTCCCCAGAAATTCCTGAACGCCAGAAGGATCTTATTATAGGCAAATCAATTGAATTATTTGTAAATGAATTGAACGTAAAAGTAATAAATAATAAATTAGTTAATTAATATATGTGAATTAAGACCTGAAGAAAGTCGAAAAATCTCGAATTTTACCTTTTATCTGTTTTAAAAATATATAAAATACCCCTAAAACTTAAAGTAACAATAGTATAATCTTTAGTGTAATAAGGCTATTTAATAATTCAAGAAATAGCACTTATATAAAAAACAAAAATTTTTAAGTGTTTACAATTATTTTTAGTTAGTGATATACAAAATTCAAATACTCTATTTGCTGCGTTGTTGTCTAAGTAAGTTACCCCCTTACCTAATACGGCAACAGGAACCGGTAATAATGCGGATTCTGTTGCCGTTTTTTATTGGATAATAATAAAATTATTTGATACAAATCAAAAAAATTTGTTTATTTTATAGATTGTTATAACTTTTTAGGCAGTTTAAATGAGATATTGGCAATTAAGATCTCAGGTAACCTATATCCCTCAATTATTGTGAATAATAAAATTATTTCATATATAAGGAAGCATATTTAACTTGCATTTTGGAGGAACCACCCTATTGCTAACTATTGACTCTGTATTTTATTATGTTTAAAATTATGGAAAGTGTCCTGTCGACACTCGAAAATCGTTCTATTAAAGTTGAGATTTAAGTTTTAAATAAGATATGGCTTTAAATATATATGATATTTTAAAACGTTTCATAATTAATAGGGAGGGATAAGGTATGAATAAAAAATCAAATGTAATACAACCCCCACTTAGTGAGATTGTGGCTAACGAATTAAAAAGAAGAATATGGGAAGGCGAAATTGAGTTTGGTGATCGCTTAATGGAGCCTGATCTTTCAGCTGATTTAGGAGTAAGTCGTAGTTCGCTGCGTGAAGCGCTTCAATTGCTTGAGCATGAAGGATTAGTTGTTAGTGCTCCAAGAAGAGGAACTTTCGTCAATAAATTCGAAAAAAAGGATTTACAGGATATATATGAAGCAAGATTATTCATAGAGGTATATGCTTTTGAAAGGGCTATCGGTAACATGAAGGAAGAGCATATAAATGAACTAGAAGCAAAGGTTCGACTGATGGAAGCAAAAGTTAAAGATGATAAACCAGATGAGCTTCTTAATCTTGATTTAGAGTTTCATGAATATGTTGTTAATCTATGTGACAATGTCATAATGATAAAATTTTATAGTTTAATTCTAATTCAAATACGCACCTTTTTATCAAGATTATCTGATCATTACTCCAATCTTGAATCACTTTATTTGGAACATAAAGAATTATTAGAGAGTATTAAGACTCGAGATGAAAAGTTAGTAAAACAGAAAGTTATAGAACATATTGAAGACGCTGGTAGAAGGTTGTTTGGTAAGTAATAGAAGTAATAATGCTGTTTCTTAAACTTTTAAGTAAAGGAACAGTGTTACTACTCTTTTATTTTTATCTTAAGTGTCGACAATCGACATTTTTAATGAATTTATTAACCAGATTGAGACACAATATAAGAGTTTAATAAAAATTAAAGCTAATAGATATTATTACATGGAAAACTTCAAAAAACTGAAAGGATAAGCTGTTAATTGGTTTCTTCTATTAAGAATGTAATTAATACATTAGAATCAAGAACGCTTATTGATTTGTAAAGGCCATTCATCGTTAGGGGATATCTAATATGAGACATTGGAAAGCAGTTTTAATATTTTTAATTGGAGCATCAAGTTTTGGGGTTACACCTGTTTTTTCTAAATGGGGCTTTGCTGCCGGCTTCTCCCTTGGTGATATTATATGGCGGCAAATGTTACTTGCTTCAGTGATTCTATGGATTATAACTTTATTTAAAAAACCTAAGTGGGGAAATATAACAAAGAAAGACGTTATAGCTTTAATGCTCTCTGGAACATTGGGTGGACTAACTAATGTGCTTTATTACGCGTCTATGTTGTATTTACCAGCTTCAATTGCTGTTATTTTAGTATTTCAATTTGTATGGATTGGAGTTTTATATGAGTCTTTATTTAGTAAAAAACTCCCTTCTAAAACAACAATTTTTTCAGTGGTGTTAACATTAGTTGGCGTATTTCTAGCATCCAACATATTAAATGGAGACATTTCTCATATGCCAATTATTGCGATAATCTTAGGTTTTGGTTCAGCATTCTGTTTTGCTGGCTTTATTTATTCAAGTGGTCGAGTGGCTAAAGATATAGATCCATTTATTCGATCATCTTTTATGGTTACAGGCTCACTTGTATTAATGACAATTATATTTCCACCAATCTTCACTGCAGGAGAAATAACAACGCATTCGGTTTGGTTTTATAGCCTAGGAGTTGCCGTTTTCGGGTCTATATTACCGCCTTTATTATTTGCAATTAGTGCTCCACACCTTCCTAGCTCTCTATGTACAATCTTAGGAGCGATAGAGTTACCAATGACTGTGATTATAGCTAAATTAGTATTGTTAGAAACAGTAACATTCTCACAATGGGTTGGTGTCATTATTATTATGATTTGTATGTCTATTAACGAAATTAAAACAGTAGTTATGAAACTCTTTAATAGGAAGTTGAATAAGGAGACCAATAGGTCTATTTCGTAAGGTTCCTAATTCTAACTAATAATAATTACAAGTTTTTTTGGAATTTTAAGCCCTCTAATCCTTAGAGCAATTAGTTAGAATCATCATTTTAAGAGTTAAGGATAAATAAAGAAAATAAGGGTAAGGAAAGGCGGAGGAGTTCATATGAAAACATTTAAAGTTGCAGTCATTGCAGGAGATGGAATTGGTCCAGAAGTCATTAATGAAGGAATAAAGTTATTAAAAAAAGTAGCCACTCTAAGTGAGGAATTTACATTTGATTTCAGTTATTTTCCATGGGGGTGTGAATATTACTTAAAGAACGGAAAGATGATGGACGATGATGGAATAGAACAGTTAAAAGAATATGATGCAATTTATTTAGGCGCCGTTGGGTATCCAGGAGTCCCCGATCATATATCACTTTGGGATCTACTGCTGCGAATTAGAAAAGAATTCGACCAGTATGTAAATATACGTCCGATTACGCTTATGGAAGGCGCTCCAAATGCTTTACGAGATGCAAACCGCGAAGACATTGATATGCTATTTATTCGTGAGAATAGTGAAGGTGAGTACGCTGGTGCAGGAGATTGGCTTTTTAAAGGGAAATCTGAGGAAGTAGTTTTACAGACTGGAGTTTTCTCTAGGAAGGGAACCGAGAGAATTATTCGTTATGCTTTTGAAACAGCTAGAAAAATGGAGAAATCTTTAACAAGCATTAGTAAAGGAAATGCATTAAACTATTCAATGGTTTTTTGGGACCAAATATTTGAAGAAGTAAGTCAAGAATATCCTGATGTAAAAACATATTCTTATCTTGTCGATGCTGCAAGTATGTTTATGGTAAAACAACCTCAACGATTCGAAGTAGTAGTTACATCTAATTTATTTGGAGACATTCTAACAGATTTAGGAGCAGCACTTGCTGGAGGCCTTGGGTTGGCAGCTGGTGCTAATATTAACCCTGAAAAAAATTATCCTTCTATGTTTGAACCGATTCACGGTTCTGCACCAGATATAGCTGGAAAAGGGGTTGCTAATCCACTGGCTGCTATATGGTCAGCTAGCCAGATGATTGAGTTTTTTGGATATGATGAATTAGCCCAAAATGTATTGAAAGCAATTGAATCACTCTTAGTTGAAAATAAAATACTTACACCTGACATGGGAGGGAAGTCTTCTACTTCAGAAGTAGGAGATCGAATTATTCAAATGTTACCTCAAATCATTGAGCAGAGTAAAACTCAAGTATAAACATCATAAAAAGCATCTGTTTTATACGGGTGCTTTTTATAAATGTGAATTAAAACCATTATCATAAGAGAAATAAATAAGCGCCCTAATTCTTTCGTCTTAAAAATTGTTCAGCTTATAAACTAGACAATTTCGAAGACGTTTTTTATTTTTTCTGTTTAAATCGATAAGTTAACTTTTTATAAATAAGGGAGGTTTGAATATGAAAACAATTTATAAAGATTTTGCTTTGATTATTCTTGGATCATTTCTTATAGCTACTTCAATTCACTTTTTTGTTATACCAAATAAGCTAGGGGACGGAAGTTCAGTTGGTATAGCTCTTGTTTTGTATTATTTATTTCATATTTCTCCAAGTATTAGTACGTTTCTTGTTAATCTTGTTTTGATTGCGTTCGCCTACAAATTCTTAACAAAAAAAACAATTATTTATACAATATTAGGAGCAGTAATGACGTCGGTTTTTCTTAGTCTTATAGGCTTCATTTCATTTGGTATTAATGACATGATCTTAGGTATTATATTTGGTGCTTTATTGATGGGAGCAGGATTAGCTTTAATTTTTATTGCTGATGGATCTACTGGAGGAACAACGCTCCTAGCTTATTTATTGAATTATATGAAGGGATATAACATTTCAAAATGCATGTTCTATATGGATAGTGTGATTATATTAGCTTCTGTTTATGCTATAGGTGTAAACAACACATTATATACGTTTATATTCGTTTACTTAAGTGCCAAAATAGTGGATTTAGTGATAGCAGGGTTCAATAATAAAAAAGCCATGACAATTATGTCTGATAGATACAAAGAAATTGCCAAAGTAATTGTCAATGACTTTAATAATACAGCAACTATATTTTATGGATACGGGTATTACGCTAATAAAGATAAACGAATTATTTATGTTATCATTAAAAAGAATGAGTTGCTGAAAATGAAAAGAAGTGTACAAAAAATCGATTCTGATGCTTTTATTGTTATTCATGAGGTCAAAGAAGTAGTGGGTGGGAAATTTGGATTTATCAGGGACTCTTCATCTTCCGATGAAGGATAAACTGTTTTGAATTAATTGAACCATTCATGTTGTTTCTATATATTCACTTTGGTTTTCTCTTAAAATCGGTTTACGCTTTAAAATAAACATTGTATAATGAGGACCGAGATTAAAATTGAGGTGAAATAAAATGTTTTTAGCTCCATTATTTGAAAATGATGTACCAGTAGCACTTCTCCGTCCTTAATGGAGTAAAGTGACTACTTCTCTCCGTTAGGGCATTCATTGACCTAAATTTTATTACGGAGGGTACAGAAAATGAAAAACACCTTATTAGGTTCTATATATTTAGCTTTAGCTGCCAGTATTTGGGGTGGCATGTATGTTGTCGTTAAAGTTGTTGTAGCAGTTATCCCACCATTAGAATTGGTTTGGATAAGATATGTAATTGCTTTTCTTGCACTTGTTATTATTGGCTTGATAAAGAGACAATCTTGGAGAATTAATAAACGCCATGTCTCTTTAATTGTCGCTATTGGTGTAATTGGTAATGCAATTTCAATTGTCACTCAGGAATATGGCACAATGCTGTCTTCAGCACAAATGGGGGCCATTATTACATCATCCACACCAGCTTTTATGGTTATTTTTGCTCGGCTATTGCTTAAAGAACAGTTGAATTGGAGAAAAGGAATTTCTGTTTGTTTGGCCACAATAGGAGTATTATTTATTGTGGGAAATGCCCATATAAATGTATCTAGCCAACTTGGTGGTATTTCACTACTTGTGGCGGCTTTAACATGGGCTCTAATGTCTGTTCTTATAAAGCGTGTCCCAAACAGTTATTCTCCAGTCGTCATTACAACTTATTCAATTCTAGTTGCTATTTTGGTACTAACTCCTTTTGTGTATAGAGGGTTAGGTGAAATTCATATTTCCAAATTGACTGATCCAACTATTGGAGGAGGCCTATTGTATTTAGGTATCGTTTCAACAGCTTTGGCATTCATACTTTGGAATCGTGGATTACAATTATTGAATGCTTCAAGTGGAGGTTTATTTTTCTTCTTTCAACCTCTAGTAGGAACATTACTTGGCTGGCTTCTCCTAGGAGAAAGTATCGGTGGAACGTTTTGGATAGGTTCATTCTTAATTCTTAGTGGTGTTTTATTAGTTATCAAAGAAAAAAAAGATAGTTAAAAATAAAAAAAGCCTTTTAAAAAGGCTTTTTTATTTTTATATTTGAACTTGAAATTGCTTAATTTCCTGTTTTCTTTCATTTTTAATATTAGCTTGGGCAGCTGCAAGACGTGCTAGAGGCACACGGTATGGCGAGCAGCTTACATAATCAAGACCGATATTATGACAAAATTGTATAGAGCTTTTTTCTCCGCCATGTTCTCCACAAATGCCTGTCTTTAACCCTGGCTTTGTTTGTTTACCTAATTTTACGCCCATTTCTACAAGTTTTCCTACACCTTCTTGGTCAAGAGAAGAAAACGGATTTTCTGCTAAAACTTTATTTTCAATATAAGCTTGAAGAAACTTACCTTCTGCATCATCACGACTATATCCAAAAGTAGTTTGAGTTAAATCATTAGTTCCAAACGAGAAAAAGTCTGCTTCCTCAGCAATTTGATCAGCTGTTAAGGCTGCTCTTGGAACTTCAATCATTGTTCCAATTGGATAATCATAATTCTGTCCTGTTTCTTCTTGAACTTGCAGTCCAGCATTCATGACTAATTGACGCATTTCTTTTAACTCATTTACGTGACCAACTAAAGGAATCATAATTTCTGGCTTCACATCGATTCCTTTTTGTTTAACTTTTGTGAGAGCATAGAAGATTGCTTTAGCTTGCATGATATAAATCTCAGGGTGAATCATTCCTAATCGACATCCACGGTGCCCTAACATGGGATTAAATTCATGTAATTGATGCACTTTTCTTAAAAGATGTTCCTTATCGATTAATTCTTTAGAATGCCCACCTGTCAGTTGAAGCTTTGTAACCTCAACTAGCAGTTCCTCCTTATCAGGCAAAAACTCATGAAGAGGAGGATCTAGTAAGCGAATAGTCACGGGGGAACCTTGCATTGCTTCAAAGATTCCTTCAAAATCTTCTTGTTGCATAATTAGCAGCTTACTAAGAGCTTTTTCACGCTCTTCATATGTTTCAGCAAGTATCATATCTTGAACAATTGGAATTCGATTGGTGTCCATAAACATATGTTCCGTGCGGCACAAACCGATTCCCTCAGCCCCAAATTCAAACGCTTTTTTAGCATCTTCTGGTGTATCAGCATTTGCTCGTACATCCAGCTTTCTTTCCTCGTCTGCCCAAGCAAGTAATAGTTGAAACTCATCAGATAGTTGAGGCTCAATCATAGGAATCTCTCCCACCATAATCTCACCGGTTGAACCATCAATCGTAATAATATCACCTTGATTTATAGTGGTGTTTCCGACTTTAAAATGCTTTAATTTTAAATCGATTTTTAATGCTTCACAACCACAAATACAAGCCTTTCCCATGCCTCTTGCTACAACTGCAGCATGACTTGTCATTCCGCCACGACTTGTAACAGTAGCTTGAGCAGCTATAATTCCGTGTATGTCATCAGGTGTGGTTTCTGGTCGTACAAGAATTACTTTTCTTCCGTCTTTTGCTAAAGTCTCTGCTTCATCTGCATCAAACATTACCTGTCCTGTAGCTGCTCCAGGTGAAGCTGGTAATCCTTTAGCTATCTGTTTTCTTTCATATGAATCATCAATTCGACGATGAAGGAGCTGATTAAGCTGATCAGGATCTATACGTAGAAGAGCTTCCTTCTTACTAATAAGACCTTCTTCTACTAATTCAACGGCTATTCTAATTGCTGCTTCAGCTGTTCTTTTACCCGTACGGGTTTGAAGAATAAAGAGTTGACCACGCTCTACTGTAAACTCAATGTCTTGCATATCTTGATAGTGCTTTTCTAGAAGGTTACACGTATCAACAAACTGCTGGTATACTTCCGGCATTTCATGCTGTAGGGTAGCAATTGGTTGAGGAGTACGAATTCCAGCCACAACATCTTCTCCCTGAGCATTGATCAAGTATTCACCGTACAGTTTTGCTTCTCCTGTAGATGGATTACGTGTAAAAGCAACTCCTGTACCTGAATCATTACCCATGTTTCCAAAAACCATACTTTGGATGTTAACTGCTGTACCTAGATGGTCGGGAATTTTGTTGAGGCGCCGATATACATTGGCGCGCTGATTATTCCAAGAGTCAAAAACAGCACGGATAGAAAGGAATAACTGTTCTTTTGGATCCTCAGGAAAGCTTCTTTTAGCATGTTTTTGAACAATATCTTTATATCCCTTAATTACTTCCTGCCAATCTGATGCACTCATTTCAGGATCTGAAGTATAGCCTTTTTTCTCTCTTGTTTCCTCTAAAAGTTGCTCAAAGTAAAAACTATCGATATCGAAGACAACATTACTAAACATTTGAATAAATCTACGATATGAATCATAGGCAAAACGTGAATTTTCTGTAAGTCTTGCAATTCCTTCTACCGTTTCCTCATTCATTCCCAAATTTAAAACAGTGTCCATCATACCTGGCATGGAATGTACAGCCCCCGAACGAACAGATACAAGCAGTGGATTTGCTGGATCCCCAAGCTTTTTATTGGTTCTTTCCTCAAGTTTTCTCAGAGACCCTACTATTTCAGATTCAACTTCTAGAGAAATAGATTTCCCGTCATTATAATAGGCATTACATGCCTCTGTTGAAATGGTAAACCCGTAAGGAACAGGTAAACCAATCCGAGTCATCTCTGCCAGATTAGCTCCCTTACCTCCTAAGAGTTCCTTTTTTTTACTATTGCCTTCATTAAACATATATACAAAACTACTCACCCTATCCAACTCCTCTGTTTTTTTAGCATAGCTAAGATTAAATCAGCAGTCTCTTCTACAGCCTTATTTGATACATTAATCACAGGACAGCCAATACGCTTCATAATCTTCTCAGCATAATCCAACTCTTCAAGAATTCGATTGAAAGTTGCATAATTAGCTTGGGATGTTAATCCTAAATTTTTTAACCGTTCCTTCCGGATTTTATTTAATTTATCTGGTGTAATGATTAAGCCAACACATTTATTTCTTGGAATAGTAAACAGTTCATCAGGAGGTGCGATTTCCGGAACCAAAGGTACATTTGCGACTTTAAACCTTTTATGAGCCAAGTACATAGAGAGTGGTGTCTTGGATGTTCTAGAAACACCAATTAAAACTATATCGGCATGCATGATCCCTCTTACATCTTGTCCGTCATCATACTTTACTGCAAACTCAATTGCTTCCACTCTTCTAAAATAATTATCGTCTAACCTCCTCATTAATCTTGGTTGAAATTTAGGTACTGTATTGAACTTTTTGCTAAACGCTTTCATAAGAGGATTCATTAAATCGACTGCCATGATTCTTTCTTCTTTAGCTCTTTGATCAAGGTATTGTTTTAAAAAAGGAATAACAATTGTATAAGCAATAATTGAATCCCTATACTTTGCTACAGAAATAATATTATTAATATCTTTAATATCCTCTACATGAGATATATTTTGAATTTCAATATCTTCTTCATTAAATTGAGTCGCAATTGCTTTTACCATCAACTCTGCTGTTTCACCTACTGAGTCGGATACTATATAAACAATTCTCTTTTTCTTCATTTTCCATCTTCCTCCTCTCTTATTTTTGATTGTCTAATAACTGTAGCAATTCTTTTATTAATCTTTTTTGTAATTTCCCGCCGAATAACTTTCTATGTAATCAATTACCGTCTAACAAAAAAACTTACTAACAATTAATCATGTCTTTAATGACCTATTACACCATGTGATTTAAAAAAACAAATAGTGTTATACTATTTGTAATTTATTATTTATATATTACATACTATTTTGTATAAGTGTTATACTATCATCGGATGTTAGTATATACAATCACTTTTTATCATTCATTAATAATTTAATGGGGAAAAAAAAGGAGAGGGTTAGGTGAAAAGTGAATAGAGAATATATAACTATAACTGTCAACTGAAGAAAATAATATGATTGGGAGCTAAAATTCCTTTTGATTGATGAACTCATTATTTAGCTCATTAACCAAAGGCTTTTAGTGAATATAAAGGCTTTTGGTTAATGAGTTACTTTCGAGGTTCCACTTGAACCTTATTAATATTACTTAAAAGCATTGGCCTAGCAATTTGTTGAATTCTATTAGTTTTTTTGTGTGTAAATAAAGCAATAAACGGTAATAATCAAGAAATGTTTTCTTTTTTTATTAATATATTTTCGGCTTTTCTGTTTTTCTTGATAAAGAAAGAAACAACAATAAATATAGCTATAAGTAATGTTAGCAAGAATTGCATACGTAAAGTATCAATAAATGCCATAGCAACAAAAATACTAGTTATAGCAATAATCGTGGCATATGTTAAGTAAGGGAACAGCCACATTTTTATTTTAAGTGCTTCTGGATTTTCTTTTTCATATTTTCTCCTCATACGTAATTGAGAGAAGGCAATTACTAAATATACAAGAAGTGCTACGCCCCCAGAAGCATTGACTAAAAATAAAAAGATTTTATCCGGAGAAAGATAATTGAACCCAACGCTGATATAAGAAATAACTGTGCAGCCTATAATCGCATTCAATGGAATCCCTTTTTTATTTACCTTTAAAAACATACGCGGAGCATCGCCTTTTTGAGCCATTGAAAATAACATACGTGAACTTGAATAAAGACCTGAATTTAAGCAAGAAAGCACTGCTGTCAACAATATAAAGTTCATTACTTGAGCTGCAGCTGGTATATTGACAAGTTCAAGGAGGGAAACAAAAGGACTTTTCATCAAACTAGAAGAATCCCATGGAAGAACTGTCACAAGGACCAAAATCGAGCCAAGGTAGAAAGTTAAAATACGATAAATAACTGTGTTTGTTGCAATTGTAATAGCTTTCTCTGGATGAGATGATTCTCCAGCAGCTGTAGCTACAATTTCGGTTCCCATAAATGAGAACATAACAATAGCCACTCCTAAAAAGACAGAACTTATTCCATTGGGAAGGAACCCGCCTCTATGTAGAAGATTTGAAGTACCAGGTGATTCTA